>Ga0315296_10001159_pt1 | contig 23130 bp, 19 predicted proteins | sample YL17G14_18_MG_FD_203921 | JGI IMG/M metagenome (GOLD analysis project Ga0315296, IMG submission 203921) | Sediment microbial communities from Yellowstone Lake, YNP, Wyoming, USA - YL17G14_18 | ecosystem: Environmental > Aquatic > Freshwater > Lake > Sediment | place: USA: Wyoming | collected...
TCTTTCGCGGCGCGCGCGGCTGATCTTCGCGGGTCACACCCACGGCGGCCAGGTTTGCCTGCCGGGTTTCGGCGCGCTCTACACTCGCACCAGGGTCTCGCGCCGCTATGCCTCAGGCGTGCACCACTTGGGGAATACTACCCTCGTCGTGTCACGAGGCGCGGGCACAACCAGGCTGCCGATCCGCATCTTCTGCCCGGCGGAAATGACGCTCTGGTGCCTGACGCGCAAAGAGGAGGGCGCGGGGTCTCCTGACCCCGCGACCACGCGGCTTCAGGAGAGGCCGCGGCCGAATTGGCGCGCGTCGGGTGAATTGTGAGCCAACCACGAAGCCCCTGCCCTACACATCTGGCGAGATGGGATAAGATCCCCAGCGCAGGGCGGCCTCGATCATTGCGCGGTAGTTCTGCACCGGGACGTATTCGGTTACTGTGTTGCTCGATCCAACGCAGTAGCCGCCGCCCGGGGCTATGTCGCGGATTCGCTGCCGCACCTCGGCCTCGACCTCGGCTGGGCTTCCGCGCGTGAGCGTGTAGCCCAGGTCAATGTTGCCCATCAGGCAGAGTTTTTCGCCGCAGCGCGCCTTGACTTCTCTTATGTCCATCGCCTTGGGCTCGATGGGGTGAAGCGCGTTCACGCCGATCTCGATCAGGTCGGGGATGATCTCCCACAGTTTTCCATCCGAGTGAAACCAGAACGGAAGGTCGCGCTTTCGGCATACCTCGCCAAGCAGGCGATACCAGGGGAAGAGATGGCGCCGGTAAACATCCGGCGAGATCATCAGGCCCTCCGTGTACGCCAGGTCATCGCCCAGGAAGAGAGCGCCCACTCTCTCGAACTCCGGCAGGCGCTGCCAGACGGAATAGAAGAACCCGCCCGCCTTCTCGAATATGCGGGCGACGAGGCGAGGATTCTCGCGCAGCGCGATGCAGAACGTTTCGAATCCCATCAGCATCCAGACGCGCTCGTAAATCCCGCCGCCTCTGAGGCCGTTGATGATTTTCATGCCGGGCGGCAGCAATCGGGCTGCGATCTTGAGGTCGTCAAAGTTCACCTGATCGAGGGACGGCCAGGGGAAAGCCTCGAATTGCTCATCGGTAGTTACCAGCCCGGCGTGGCTCTCGGCCCACTCGCGGGTTCGCGCTCGGCCGCCTGCTGCGTAGGCGTATTCGTGGGCTGTCTTTGGCTGGGGGTATGAAACCGAGGCGGGAACCCTCACGTAATCATATCCTGCTCTGCGCCAGAACTCGATTTCCCAGCGGAGATAGGCTTCCCTGTCAGTCCTATCAGGCGGCGGCTCTCCGAGGAAGGCAGCCTTGACCTCGTCCTCGACCTTGATCTCGGCCAGGGGCACCCGATCCGGCTGCCCGCACAACAACGCCGTCCTGAGCCTCTCGAAATTCGGGCCTGTCATTTCTTAGCGGCGGCCCCTCGACTGCGCTCAGGGCAGGCCTGAAGCCCCTGTGTGCCGCAAGAAGGGAGAGGTAGGCCGCCTTGCCATAGAGCTGGAGAATGCGCCCCACACGAGCGTACAACGGCCGGCCATCAAGCATATGCTGCACTTGCTCACTGCCGGGGCCGTAAGGGAAAATCCGAGTGTCGCCATTGAGCCGGGCACGAAACTCACTCGCTTTCGGCCTGCTCGCAGGTCTGCCCGAAAAGGGCGCGGACGATCTCTGGGTATCCAGAAGGCTTGGCCGACCCCAAGTCAAAAGCCCACTGGTCTGGCGCCCCATCCCAGTGGCTTAGCCTGGCAAGCGGGCCGGTAATCGTCTGCTGGATCGCTGTTGCGAAGCCGTAGCAGTTGAAGCCTGCACCGGAGGATGCGTATGCGGTTTCCTCGTCAAATGGCTGAGGTTCGATCAGCCCCAGCCTATTCGTCGCTCGACCAAGGACCTCGAGACAAGCCCGAAAAGCATCGCGTTTCAGACGAGGTGACATCCCGTCAATCATGTCAGCCCAAAGGGGGTCAAGCTCATTCGCAAGCAACGGCAAGCCACGGAAGGCACGATGGAGCCACTTGCGGTAGGGCGCATAGCGGCGGTTGAGCATGAAGGCAAGTCGCAGGATGCAGTGGAGAGCCCAGCCAAGGTACATCTGCTCGGCGACCCTATCGTTGCGGAAGGCGCTTCGCACAAAGTTGTCGGCGAAGAAAAGCCCTTCCCAGAAGAAAGCCATGCGCTTGCGCCAGACCATCTCGGGGAAGTATGCCGCCTTCTCGCGGATCACAGTCAGAAGGCGCCCGGGGTCGTGCCATACCTCTCCCGCCTGCAACTCGAACAGCCGATGTTCAGCTATCCCTAGCCACGCCACATCATTGGACGGCAACTCAGCATGCCCGAGAAGTGACTCGCACAATTCTCTTATGTCTCGCACACGAGCGTGGCGCTCGCCTGCGCCGGGTGGGAACGGCCGGATTTCATACCCCTCGAAGCTGGCGGGCACCTTGGCAAGCAGTACTTCCTGCATTCGGTTTCCGACGGAGGCGTAGTCGCGCGTTGACAAGACGACCCAGAACCGCGGACCCCAGTTGTGATCCTGTGATATCGCGTCATCGAAGCCAAAAACGTCGGAACCTGGTCCGATAAGTCCGCACGCGATCCTGTCAAGGTACTCCGGGAAGTGTTCTTGCAGGGCAGGCCAAGCGACCTCGCGGAAGTATCTACGGCACAGATCAAGGCCCTTCATTACTCACCTCTCACCACGGCCCACATCATCTGCATGATCTGTCTGCTTGTCGCACAGGGAGAAGTATGCCCGAATGAGTTCGCGAAGGCAAGTCTCGAACGTGATGTGGTGGCAGCGCGAGCTGAAGGTAATCCCCGACACTTCGCCTGCTGCTCCGGTAAGTATCTTGCAGGAGGGTCTTATGGATCGCCTGCAAGAGCTCAACTTTGCCCCGGAATCCGCGGCCCCTCGACTGCGCTCGGGGTCGGCTAGCGCCGGCGGGGGCGGGTGCCGGAGGCGAGTTGGGCGGCGCGGGCGGAGCACTCGGCCATCACCTTTTGCTCGTCAATCGTCAATAGTTTCCGGTCGCGCATCACAATGCGACCGTTCACGATCACTGTCGAGACATCATCGGCGCGGGCGCTGTATGCTATCTGCGAAATGACGCTGTGAAGTGGAACCAGATGAGGGCGGCGCAGTTCGATCAGAATCACGTCGGCCTTCATGCCTGGCTTCAGTTGGCCGATATTGTCGCCCAGGCCGAGCGCAACCGCCCCGCCTCGCGTCGCCATGCGCAGCGCCTGGTAGGCGTCGAGCACCGTGGGGTCTTTGCGGTCGAGTTTGTGCAGCAAGGAAGCAAGGCGCGCCTCCTCGAGGATGTCCAGGTTGTTGTTGCTCGCCGCCCCGTCGGTGCCCAGGCCGACATTGACTCCTGCCGCAAGCAAGGCGGGGACAGGGGCCGTGCCGCTTGCCAGTTTCATGTTCGAGCCCGGGTTGTGCGACACGCCCACGCCGTTGCGGGCCAGTATCTCGATGTCCCGGTCTGACACGTGGACACAGTGAGCGGCCAGCACAGGACGCGCGCGGAACAGGCCGACGCGCTCCAGGTGGGCGACAGGGGACTCGCCGTGCTGGCGAATGCTGTCCTCAACTTCCTGGGCGGTCTCGGAAAGGTGTATGTGCAGCCCCACGCCGAGTTCCAGGGCTGCCTCTACCACGCGCTGCAGAAGATGATCGGGGCAGGTGTAGGCAGCGTGCGGGCCGAGCATCGTCTGGATGCGCCCATCGGCGCGGCCCTTGAAGGCGCGCGCGAACTTGATCGCCCAGCGCAGGTGCTGTTCCGCCTCCTTCAGGAAACCAAGCAGCACGCCGGAAAGACAGGCGCGTATGCCCGATTCCTCCACAGCGTGGGCGACGGCGTTGTAGTAGTAATACATGTCATTGAAAGTCGTAACCCCTGCGCGCAGCATTTCAGCGATCGCCAGAAGGCTGCCCCAGTAGATGTCGCGCTTGTCGAGCATCGCCTCGAGCGGCCAGATTTTCTCCTGAAGCCACGGCAGCAGGGGCATGTCATCTGCATAGCCGCGCATGAGGGTCATCGCCGCGTGAGTGTGAGCGTTCACGAAGCCGGGCAGGGCGGCCATGCCGGAGGCATCAATGATGGTGTCCCACTGACCCTGCGGCTCAGGCCCGACAGCGATGATGTCTTGTCCCTCGATGGCCACGCAGCCAGGGCTGATGACCTCGGCACGGTCATCCATCGGAAGAACGACCGCGTTGCGGATGAGTATGCGGCTCATTGTGCCTGCGGTGAGCGCTCCGCCGTTAGTGCGACTATGCGAGCGCGCGTGTCTTTGGGCAGTTCGAGGGTTACAGCCTGGTGCGCGTCGAGGACGTAGTGGTGCAGGAAGGCGGGCCTTGGTTCGTCGGCAGTGGCGGTGCGAACCATCGGGACAGCCAGGCCTTCGTCCTGCGGGCTGCGCGGCCCCTGCAGCCAGTCGGCGATAGCGACCGAGACTGCACGCCTTTCGCCAGAGGCCGTTACTAGGACGAATTCAGCGGTAACATCTTCTCCCACTGCTGCGGCCAGCAAATGAACGCGGCTGCTGCCCGCCGGCAGGCTTATCGCCTGCCCGTTGCAGGCAACCGCGTACCCCCGCCCCTCCTTGCGCCTGGGGAAGAGGAATGGGATATTCCTGGGCGCTTCCTTTGAACCGTAATAGCCGCACGGATACCAGCCGCCCGGCTCGGCCGCCGCGTCGGGTGGCACGTATTCGGCAGGAAGCGACCTGCCAGCGCCGTCGAAGTCCCCGCCGCTTCGGCGCTGCGCGGTGGTTGCGGCGACGACGTTGGCAAACTGGCTCAGGTCAACGGGCTCGAACGGGCCGCCTGTAACTTGCACTGCGACCGGCTCAAGATACTGCTCGGTTCCGGGTGGTTCGTTCTTGTCGCCGGTGAAGGCGATGCGAAACGCCAGGCGGTAGGACCCCCCTTGCCTGGGAGCGGGCAGAGGTACCTGAACCAATCCAACCGAACCCACGGGCGTTGCCTCTGACATGACATTGGCAGCGGACTCCAAGCCGGCCTCCGTCCCGTCCAGGTAGTGCCAGAGCGCGGAAACCGACACTTGACCCTTACCCCACGCCCCGGGGCCGACGTTTCCGAGGACCAGGTTTGCCTTGTATTGCTCGCCCGCCTGCATTGCGCGCGGGACTTCCGCTCTCACGAGCCGCACGCTCGGCTCAGCCGGAACGGCTTGCACTTCTTGCTGGCCGACCTGGCACATCACCTGGTCGCCCTGGCGCAGTTCCAGGGTGATAACGTGCGGACCGGGACTCGCCGGCGCCTCGATCGCAATCGGCACGGTTACTATCTGGCCGGTTCCAACATCCTTGGGCAGGTCGGCAAGCCCCTGAGCGCCGGAAGGCTGTTCGGGCGATGGCTGTTCATCAGGCGAGTCCCAGCGGTATCCGAGTTTGACCTTGCCCTTTCGCCAGGGCGCGGCCCCGTCATTGCGCAGGCGGACCTGCACCTGATAATGGCCCCCTGCCTGCAAACGCACGGGCAGATTGCCCGACACCAGGGCTGCCGCCCACTGGGGCACAGCGCCGATCGAAACCGGGAGCGTTATCTGGGCAACGGTCTTCTGCCATATTCGGTTGACGAGTATGGGAATTGCGCTGCGCGCCAGGCGCAAGGTGAGACGGTAGCGGCCATCGGGCAGGGGCCCCGATTTGCCCTTTCCGGTTACCTCAACCAGAACAGGCACCGCGCCGCCTGCAGGTAGGCTCAGCGACCGGGCGGCATCTCCGCGGCCCCGGGCGGCAGGGTCTTTCTCGTTTTGCAGCGTGTATTCGAAGGACGCGTCGCCCGCAGTGGACAGGTCCGCCAAGGTATAGTTGGCGAGCAGCATCTCGATCTGCCATTTCACGCCGGGTGAGATCACTCGCGGGAGGCTGTCCCAGCGCACCTCCGTGGCGGAAGGCCCGCGCGCCATCAGTTGCACGATGCTGCGCCGGGTGATGTCAACGCAAGCCCATCCGTGCTGGCGGCTGGGGCATATCGCGGTGGCGGCGGGGAAATCGTTCCATGAGTCAATGATGATGAAGTCCGGGTTGGTTCGCATCGCCTGCGCTAGGTCGGCGTCGTAGTTCCCCGCCGTCGGCCCGCGTTTCACGACCCGCGCCGTGCGCGCGCTGGGGGCCGCAGCCGAGGATGACTTCCGGCCAGCCCACCAGGCGTCGAAAACAGCCCCTTTCTCGCCCCACTGGCTGTCGCCCAGCCACATTAGCGCGGAGCCGAAATCCTTTTCAAATGCCTTCGTGCAGTGCTGCACGAATCCGCCTTGGGAGCCATCCCAATCCGCGATCCCCTGCGGGTCGCCCATGAGGATCAAGTTGGCCCGGCCGCGGTCTGTGATTAACTGCGCCCTGAACTCGGGCGGGACAGTCAAGAAGAACTCGCGTATTGCGCGATAAAGGGCATCCTTCGCCTCTGCCGTGCGCAGGTCGCCCGAAGGCAGGACAGCGCCAAGGGATCCTGCGGGCAGATAGAGGGCCAGCAGCGGGTATGTGCGCCCCTCTTGCTTGGCATCCAGCAGGGCCTGAACCAGCGAGGCAAGCGCTCGCCTTGCTTCATGGCCGCCGCCTGGATGCCAGGAGACAGCGAGAGTGTCAATCGCCGCCTGGCGCGCCTGCCTGATCTGCCGCTTGTGCCATGCCACCTGGTCCACGTTCCACCAAGGCCCGATGCCTTCCAGGGGCTGTTCAGGCCAGGTCGCAGGAGATGAGTCGGGGAAAGTGTAGAGGGCCATCACATGACAGGCCCGCCGCGCGCGGGCGGCGGGGGCTGGAACGGCCACTTCGGGGAGGCTGACGGGGATGACGGTAGCGCCCATCCACTCGATGGCCTGGAGCGTCCCGTCCACTGCGGGCGGCCGCAGGAGCCGGGGGCACACGATTTGGCCACCCTGGGCGACCTCGGGGGTGGCCTTTGGGCTGAAGACCATCCGGCACCACGATGCGGGCACATCGAGGCTGCTCTCGCTTTCGAGAGCAGGGCACGAGGAAGCGAACCCATCCTGCTCGCCGCGCATGTGAACGGCGAAAGCGAACCCGATCACAGTTCCTGGCCTGGGCGCGCCGCCCAGATGCTGCCAGGGTATGGCGATCTCGATGATGTAGCCGGTGTCATCATCCCGCGGCTTGTTCAGAGTACCTTGAACCACTGGATCGAAGCGTAGGCCCTGCAGCCACGAGCGCGCCGGCCTCCAAGTTCCCTGGCTGCTGCCGAGCAGGGCCGTAAAGCCGCCAGCCGCGCTGACGGCCATCCTGGCGCAGCCCTCATCCGGCGCTTGCGCGCCCGAGCCCGACATGTCGAAGCACAAGTCAATGGAATCATCTTCCCAGGGCTCGGAGAAGGCCCCCACGTTCGTGCCCCATACGCAATGGTCATCCACCCTGGCGGCGAAGTAGAAGTAACTGTTGTCCCAGCCTGTGTAACCGAGAGCCTTGCCCTGCTCGGCTGCGGCCGCTGGAGTGCAAGCAATGAGGCACACCAGCAGCGTGCAGGCCGCAAGGAAGGCGGTGAACCTGCCTCGACGCTGCCGGGCGGTGCTCTGCTGGCAAGTGCGCATCCCCGAGGAGTCCCCGTCAGTGGGCGATCTGCGACAGGGCAGCCTGCCCGGCGTAGCGAGCGTTCTCACCAAGTTCCTCCTCGATCCTGAGCAGGCGGTTGTATTTGGCCACGCGTTCGCTCCTTGAGGGAGCCCCGGTCTTTATCTGGCCGCAGTTGGTCGCCACTGCAAGGTCGGCGATGGTCGTATCCTCGGTCTCGCCGGAGCGGTGAGAGATCACCGCCGTCCAGCCCGCCTTGCGGGCCATCTCGATTGCGGCCAGCGTTTCGGAGAGCGTGCCGATCTGGTTCACCTTGATCAGGATGCTGTTGCTGGCAGAGAGTTCGATGCCTCGAGCAAGCCTCTCGACATTCGTAACGTAAAGGTCGTCGCCCACCAACTGCACGCGCTTGCCAAGCCGCTCGGTGAGCAGTTTCCACGTATCCCAGTCGTCCTCCGCGAGGCCGTCTTCTATCGAGAGGATCGGATGTTTGCTGCAAAGGGCCTCGTAGTAAGCGACCATGTCCTTGCCTGAAAGGGAGCGGCCCTCTCCGGCGAGCACGTATTTGCCGTCCTCGTAGAACGACGAGGCAGCGGGATCGAGCGCAAGGGCGACCTGAGAGCCGGGTTCGTAGCCTGCCCTCTCGATGGCGGAAAGCAGGGCCTTCAGAGCCGCCTCGTTGGAATCCAGGTTGGGAGCAAACCCTCCCTCATCACCCACCCCCGTGCTGAGGCCCTTTTCCTTCAGCACCGCACGCAGGGCCTGGAAGACTTCCACTCCCATTTGCATCGCCTCGGAAAAGCAGCCCGCCCCGACGGGCATGATCATGAATTCCTGGAAGTCCACATTATTGTCGGCGTGCTTGCCGCCGTTGAGGACATTCATCAGCGGCACCGGCAGCAGGTGCGCATGCACGCCCCCGATATACTGATACAGGGGCAGGCCTGCAGATTCGGCCGCGGCCTTCGCGACTGCCAGCGACACCCCCAGGATGGCGTTCGCTCCCAGGCGCCCCTTGTTGGGCGTGTCATCCAACTGGATGAGCAGGCGGTCTATATCGAGTTGACCGCTGGCATCGCTTCCCACGATCTCGGGAGCAATCAGGCTGCGCACGTTCTCGACCGCCTTCGTTACGCCCTTTCCAAGATAACGCTCGCCGCCGTCGCGAAGTTCGAGCGCCTCGTGCTTTCCCGTCGAGGCGCCCGATGGCACAGCAGCCATGCCCACGCTGCCATCCTCTAAGTGCACCTCCACCTCGATGGTGGGGTTGCCGCGCGAATCAATGATCTCACGTGCCCATACGTGTTCTATCTCCACCGCTGCCTCCTTGATTGGAAACGGTCAGGGTACGCGCTAGTATACACAAAAACCACGGAGAAGACTAGAAACGCCAGGAGAGTAAGCCGCGATCGTGCTTCGCCACGTGCTTACCCACGAGCGTTCCGATCACCGCGCCTGCGAAAACGTCGGAGGGATAGTGCCTCTCGAGGTAAATCCGGGACAAACCAACCAGCACGGCCAGTCCGCGATACAGGTGCCGGTTCTCCCTATCCTGCTCCGCGAGGACGGTGAAGATCGCAAAGTCACCTGCCGCGTGGCCGGAGGGGAATGAACTGTAGGAGGAGGGAGTGTTTGGATTTGTCTCCTGAGCGAACGCTTCATCGGGGCGGCGGCGGTGCATCAGGTGCTTCAATATCTCGGTTATGAGGCCCGTTTCCACCGCTGCAGTGGCGGCAAGTTTGTATCGCGTTTGCTGGGTGCGGTCCTTCAATACCTGCGACGCAAGGAGACATGCGCCGGTGAGTGCGACGGGGTCGCAAACGCGGGTCAAATCCTCCGCGAGCGACTGGGCGGCGGGCGCATTGTTGTGGTCCCGAACCCAGCGCGCGGAGTTGTCGTCTGTCAACAGCAGCACCCCCAGCACCAGCGAGTCCGCCTTCGGATCCCGCGGTATCTCCAGCGTCAGATCCGCGCGCGCCGCGCCGCTGAGCGTCGTTGTCAGCACCAGGCACAGCATCAGGATAGTTCTGCGCATCGGTGTGTCCCTTCTACAGACGACCAGCAGCGCCGCCTTGTTCGATTTCTTTCGTTGCCGCGCCGATGATCCCTACCGCCGCCCGCGCTGTGCATGTGCAGCGGCGGCTGCTTCCAGAAAGTTGCAACTATTGAGGTTAGTGCCCCAAGGTGGTATTCTTCAGGCGGCGGTGCGCGGTGAGGCTGACGGTTATCATTCCGGCTTACAATGAGCGCGACATCGTGCTCGAAACATTGCGCCGCGTGCTTGCTTCTCCGGTTGACAAGCAGGTAATCGTGGTGGATGACGGCTCCACCGACGGCACTGCCAAACTGCTCGACTCCTTCAACCACCCCGACTTGCAGGTGATTCACCACGATCGCAACCAGGGGAAAGGCGCTGCAATCCGCACCGCGCTGAAATATGCGGCCGGCGATGCGATTATCATCCAGGATGCCGACGGCGAGTACGATCCGCGCGATTATCCTCATCTACTGAAGCCGTTGCAGGCAGGCCGCGCGGACGTCGTCTATGGCTCGCGATTCCTGGGCGATATGGGTTACATGCCGCTCGCGAACCGAATCTGGAACTATTTCATTTCGCTTCTTGCGCGCCTCCTTTTCCACGCTAAACTGACGGATGAGGGCACGTGCTACAAGTTGTTCCGAGCAGATGCGCTGAAAGCGATTCCCCTGCGCTGTCAGCGCTTCGAGTTTTGCCCGGAGGTTACGGCGAAGGCGCTCAAGCGCGGCCTGCGCCTGGAAGAGGTGCCCATCCGATACTCCGCGCGCACCGCGAAACAAGGCCGCAAGATCAAGTGGCACGACGCATTCCGCATCACCTGGGCCCTGATCAAATACCGCTTCGTGGACTGACCTTGAGCGCAATGGGGTGGGATTCTTCGTCCGTCCGTCAGCTGACGGACGGACTCAGAATGACAAACACGCGCAGCCGTTGGCTTATCTGTCACCCTGAGTCCCGATCCGCCAGTCCGCCAACCGGCGGACGGACGGGACGAAGGGTCTCACTTCAGCGAGTCTTGACATGGGCACTACCGGGCAGACCCGGGACCGAAGCGCCGGGCAGGATTCTCTGTGCTGCTGCGTCGAAACTATCAGCCAGACCGACACGGGAGGTAATGATGATAGAGGCTGACGTTGCGGTAATCGGCGGTGGGCCAGGCGGTTACGTGGCTGCAATTCGCGCAGCGCAGACGTGCGCCAGCGTTTACCTGATAGAGAAAGATCAACTGGGCGGCTGCTGCCTGAACCGGGGTTGCATTCCAGCCAAGGCGATGCTCAGAAGCGTGCAGGTCTTCGATCTCGTAAAGCGCGCAAGAGAGTTCGGCGTCGAGGCCGCCAATGCGACCGCTGACCTGGCGCGCATCGCGCAGCGAAGAGACCGCATCGTCAGCCAACTGCGCAACAGCCTCGAGGGCCTGCTCGAATTGAAGAACGTCAAGATCGTGTGGGGGAAAGGCAGGCTGGCTGCTCAAGATCGAATCCAGGTCGAGGGGCCGGAAGCGCAAGAGATCAAGGCGAAGGCCATCATTGTTGCCACCGGCGCAGTCCCCGCGCGCATCCCCGTTCCTGGCGCCGACCTTCCCGGCGTGATGACGAGCGATGAATTGTGGGGCGTAACCGAACTTCCGCAGAGCATGGTCGTCGTCGGCGCGGGTGCCATTGGCCTGGAGTTCGCCTGCGTCTTTCACGGCCTGGGCACCAAGGTTACGGTTCTCGAAATGATGGACCAGATCTGCCCTGCAATGGACTGCGACCTGGCCAATGAACTGATGCGCCTCTGCAAGCGCAGGGGCATCGGCGTTTTCCCCAGCGCGAGGGTGAAGCAAATCAAGGCCTTGGAACAGAAGCCGGGCTGGAAGACCGTTACCTTCGAGAGCGACGGCCAGGAGAAGCAAGCCGAGGGCCAGATCGTGTTGCTCGCGACCGGCAGAAAGCCTTACAGCGAAGGCCTGGGCCTGCAAGATGTGGGCGTGCAGACAGAGCGCGGCGCGGTCGAGGTTGACGCTGCGATGAAAACCAACGTGGAAGGCATTTACGCGATCGGCGATGTAACCGGCCTTTATCAACTGGCGCACGCTGCATCGGCCCAGGGGAAGGTGGCTGCTGCCAATGCCAGCGGGGGCCGCGAGACGATGGACTACACTGCAGTGCCGGCGTGCCTTTACACCGATCCCGAAATGGGCTGCGTCGGCCTGACCGACATGCAGGCTGAAAGGCTCGGATACAAGATCAAGGTTGGCCGCTTCCCGTTCCGCGCCTGCGGCAAGGCGGTGGCCGATGGAGAACGCGAGGGGTTCGTGAAACTTGTGTCGGATGCAGAGACGGGCAAGGTGTTGGGTGTTCATATTCTCGGCCCGCACGCGAGCGCGCTGATCGCTGAGGCCGTGCTTGCGGTGCGCTACGGCCTGACTGCGCACCAGGTCGCGGAGGCGATCCACGCTCACCCCACCCTGTCCGAGCCAATCGGCGAGGCCGCCGAAGTCGCCCTGGGAACCCCGCTCCATATCTAGAGAGATTTGCGTATTAGAGGAGGCCGAGAACGACCCATGGCCTTTTCCGTCATGATGAGTCCGCCAGCCGGCGGATTGCCTCCTGCCCCCACTTGCTGCGCCTAGTAAGGCCGCACAGTCTGGCTCGCCAGCGATCACCTCTGGTAAGCGCGCACCTCGAAGATGCGGGCGCACGCATCTCCGTTCGTCGCGCTGACCTCGATGCGCAGGCGGCAGGCCTTCGCGCCCTGCAGTTTGTGTCGCCGCAGCCGGTCGGTGTTGCCGGACACCGATGCGACCTTCTTTCCGTCGGCCAGTATCGAGTAATCGCGCACGGTCTCGGGGTGCGGCTCTGTTCCCCACAGCCGCCCCAGCGCAGTGTCGAAGGCAATCTGAACGAGGCCAATCGGTGTCTCGCGCCCCAGGTCGAGTTCGATCCACTGCGGCATCTTTTGCGCAGGATCTGAGCGCCATTGGTTGGGATTTCCGGGCGTTCCGCGCGCGATTCCGTTGATGATCGCTTCGGGCACGATACCTGGCGCGGGATCGGTGCTCGACGCAGTAACCCTCGCCTTGCGCGCCAGGTCATCGGGGTCGGCGTTGGGCAGGTCAAGGATATAGCAGTCATCCCGCAGCAGTTGCTGCTGAACTTCGAGGATGTGACGCTGAACCAGGTCGCGCGGGCTGCAGCCATGCTTGCGGCAGAAGGCGGCCGCCGTTCCAGACGCCTGCCCCATTACTGCGCCCGTCGCCATCACGCGGTAACTGCCGTGCGCGACGTGCGTCCCGCTGATCAGCCGCCCGCCGAAGAGAAGGTTCTCGATGTTGCGCGAATAGAGTGACCGCAGCGGAATGCTCCAGAGGCCCACAGGCTTCATCTCGGCGGGCTTTCCGGCGTGGTAAATCCCCTTCGGCGGGTGCAGGTCAATCGGCCAGCCGCCATAAGCAACGCGGTCTTCAAACGGGACCTGGTTCTCGATGTCCCCCTGGGTGAGGATGTGGTCGCCCATGAAGCGCCGGTTCTCGCGCTTTGCGGGCACGAATCCTATCCAATCGAGCGCAAGATTCTCGGCATTGTGATCGCCGCGGTTCTTGATGTGGTCCCACATCCCGAACAGAATACGCAGCAATTCGTCGCGGATCTCCTCGTTATCAGCGATGGTATCCCTCTCTCCCCCCCACTCGATCCACCAGAAATTGCATGGGTGCTTGAACGTGTGATGGCCTCGAAATGGCAAGTCGTCATCCGTTTTGAATTCACGCGCCCACGACGGCGGGTCGAACTTCACCGGTCGGCCCATGTCCTTCACCGTGAAAAGCAAAGAACTGCCGAGAGTGAATGCATCCGGCTGTTCGGGGGCCATGTCCTCATTGAACTCCCGGCGCGCCTCTCTTCCCTTGCGGAACTCGGCCCCTGCGCGGAAGGCGAACTCGCCGTCGCCGCTGGCGTCCATGAAAAGAGGTGCCTCGAAGCGGACGCGCTTCTCATTGCCGATTTGCATCGCGATCGCAGCGCGAATCCTGCCTGATCCTGCCATTTCCGCATCATAGCAGCGCGCGTTCAGAAAGAGGCGCAGGTTCGGCTCGCGCGTAACCGCATCCCACAGGATCGCATCCCACATCCATATGCTGTCCTGCGGATTGCGGCGTTGATTTTCGGCGCGCAGTTCCTCAAGGACTCCCGTCTCGCGCGCATCGGCGACGCGGCCGTGATGATCGGCCCCGCAAATCCAGACGCGGCACTCGCTGCTCGCATTCCCCCCGAGAACGGGCCGGTCTTGCACCAGGGCCACGCGCAACCCCAGCCGCGCCGCCGCAATCGCGCCGCAAATCCCTCCCATCCCGCCGCCTACGACAACCAGGTCCAGGTCCCGAACCGTTTCCATGTCCTTCCTCCGCTGGTCTAGTGCGTCCCTTGTTTCCGCGCTAACGTCGGGCTCCCTGCGTGCAAGGCCCTTGACTTACCGCGCCAGCCTGCGTAGTATGCCAGTGCCATGGCAGCCCGAGCGCGCGATCCACATAGGGCTGGCAAGACGGCGAGCAAGCAGGTCGAGGAGTCAGCGGCGGTCAAGAAGCGCCGAGCCGAGGCCGTCGAGAACATCATGGCTTTACGTGAACGCTTGAGAGCGCGCGGCCTGTCTGTGAAACGCCTCGTTTCCGAGAGCAGGCGTCAACTCCAACGTCGCGGAGTTCCAGCGACTCTCCAGCGAATGGGCAACCAGGATAGCGCCTGCTTTACCTCAAGGCATGCAAAACGTTCTGCACCGTAGGGCAGGAGCTTGTCTCCCGTCCCACAGGTGCGCCCGCCGACCGTTAGAGTAGGGCAGGACGCGAGGTCCTGCCCTACGGGACAGATTGCCGCACCAGGGGGAACCGGCGATTAGCGCGGCGGTTTTCCGCTCGGGAGGCCTGCGAAGGAGATGATCCAGGTTACCGACGGCGGTATCTTGCGAGGCGCTCTTTGCCCAAAGGCAGCATCCACGCCACCTCGAGCTTCATGGTGTGCAGCAAGTCTTCGCGGTTGACGACATGAAGGGTTGGATTGTCCAGAGCTTCCGTAACTATCCACAGCTCGAATGATTCATGCTTCTGGGCTGCCCGGAACGTCCCGTCCGTGAAGTAGCAGAACCCCGGTGTCGGACCCCGCGTTCCTTTGACTTCGATGCAGCGCTCGCCGCAGCGGAGGTCGTACCCGTGGCCTTCAGACATACCCCTGGGCTCTTCGCCAGTTTGTTCACGGAGAATCCCCTTCGCGTACTCGATTGCTGCCAACTCAACAGCAGGCTTCGGCACGGTCGCACCTCCCGGTGTTTCTTCGGCCCCATGCGCCTTGCTCCTGCTGACCCGCGCGCCCGGGGATCGCCGTCGGCGCGCGCTCTCTACAGGCGCTGCGGTGCAAGCCCCGCGGGCTGAGGCCCGCGGCTACACGTCCCCGCCTTCTGCGGGTTTTCCGGCTACGGCCAGGTAGAAGTCGGGGTCGTCTATAATCGCCGCGGTTTGGAGGCCGGCTTTGCAGAAGAGCCGCTCCAACCGGCGAGGCGTCGGGACGAGGTCTTTCGCCATGGAATGGCCCATCTCGCGGTGAATCCTGCGGACAGCGCGACGACCGATGGGATGGGAGACGACGAGCAATCCACCGGGCCGCAGCAGGCGGGCCATTTCATTGATCGCAGCCTGCTTGTCGGGGAAGTGCGGCATTGCTGCATTGCAGATCACGCGGTCGAAGGATTCTGCGGGCAGCCTGGTCTTCTGGATGTCTCTCTGAATGAATGTTACGTTGTCGGGGAACCCCTTCGCCCTCGCGCGCGCAAGCATCGCACGCGAGAAGTCCAGGCCAACGATGCGCCCCTGCTTGCCCACCATTTTCAACATCAGCGGCACAAGCACTCCAGTGCCGGTGCCGACATCGAGCACCTGCTGGCCTGCGCGCAGGCGGGCCGCGCGGATCACGCGCTCAAGGCGCGCGGCCATGTCCGGCCTTCTCATCTCACCCCACTTGTGCGCCAGGCGCGAGAACCACTGCTTTCGGTTCATTCTTCCCTCTCCTTCATAGCGTGTACTACAACCTTCGCTCTCTTTTACCCTGGGCGCCAGGGAAGCGTCGCATGACAGCGAGATTCTTCGTCCGTCGGCTGACGGACTCAGAATGATAGGGGCGACGACAGCGGTCTTGTCACAGCCTCTCAGCGGCTGCGCTGAGAACATGCCTGCGCTTGGGCGAAAAGATAACCGCGCCCACGAAGATCAGCGCCGAGACCATGATGATCACCGCCCCGCTCGGCAAATCGAGGACAGCGGAAAGGGCCAGCCCCACCCACCCCGATGCAACTCCGAAGGCCGCAGCCAGGCTGAACGCGAAAGCCGGCGCGAGCGGTTCGATTCCCGCCAGCAGCCCGAGAAGCGCCCCTGCGAATGCGGCGTGCGACATGCAAATCCCGATGAAGGAAAGCCGCATCGTTACCACCAGAACGCCGAGCAGGGGGCAAGCTACACCTGCGAGCAGCGCGGCCAACAGAGCACGCTGCATGAACGGCTCTCGCAGCATGGTGACATCCAACATGGCCAGTTCACTCCCCGGAAGCCGCGCTGGCGGTGAACAGCGCAGCCACGGTCTGCTGGTGTGTGAGCGCCTGCGGCTCACACTCACCGATTATGCGGCCCGCCTTCATCAGCACGACGCGGTCGCATGCTTCCGCCAAAGTCGCCGCGTCGTGGCTGACCATGATCGTCGTCATGCCCCGCTTCGTGAAGGTGGGGATGCACGTGCACGGTGCCAGCGTGCAGATGAGCGTGCGCATGGATGAGGTTAGCAGACAGCAGCAGATCAAGGTCAGACAAGGCGTCCCTCACCGGACCGTCGTAGATCAGCCGGTGGTCTTCGGAGAGGATGAGCGCCCGATCCGCGGTCTCCGCCACGAAGCTCAGATCGTGGCTGGCAGTGATGAGCGTCACGCCAGAACGCTTCAGCAGCACCACGAACTCAGTCAGCCATTGCTGAGTGCGCGGGTCGAGGCCGGCGCTTGGCTCGTCCGCCAGGATGACCCTCGGTCCGCAGGTGATGATGCTCGCCAGTGCGACCTTCTTTTTCTCGCCCCCGCTGAGAGTCTGGGGTGACCGCTCCCGCAGGTGCTCGATGCCGAACAGCCGGAGTGTATCGAGCACCCGCGTCTCGACCTGCTCCGCTGGCAACCGGAGCTGAAGAGGTCCGAAGACCAGCTCTTCTTCCACGGTCGTGCAGAAGAGCTGAGCATCGGAGTTCTGGAACAGGAACCCTACCTGCTGCCGGAACTCTCGCGAGAAGGGCGGTGTCTCGACGCTCTCCTCGGTCAGCTCCCTGCCGAAGGCCGCGACACTGCCCTGGGTTGGGAAGTAGAGGCCATCGAGCAGGTGAAGCAAGGTCGACTTGCCGCTGGCGTTCGCGCCTAGGACGGCCACGCATTCCCGCGTCTGGACCGAGAAGTTGATGTCGCGCAAAACGAGCGGCCCGGCGGGATAGGAGTAGCAGACTTCCTCAAGAGCGAATACAGCCTGATTTGGTGCGAATCTGTTCATATCAGACGCTCAGCCAGGGCGAGCCACGCGATCACGAGCGCGACTGCGCTGAGCCAGATCCAATCGAGCAGCTGCAATCCCGGTCTGGCCTTGACCTGTAGGTCGCCGTCATAGCCGCGAGACAGCATCGCCTCATGCACCTCCTGGGCCAGCTGGTGAGTTCGCCGGAACAGTATCCCCATGCTGGCCGCCACCCAACGCTGCTCGTGGCGCAACGTACCGGCGGTGATGGTGCGACTGAGCTTCGCCAGATGGATCTCCTCGGCCGCGCGCAGCAACACGGTGAGGTAGCGGTGAGACATGGTCAACACCATACCGAATACCCGAGGCATTCCCAGGCGCCGCAACGCGTTGAGCAGTACCGAGGCGTCCGTGGTGGCAACCAGCACCAGGACTAGGGTAACGCAGGTCAGTGACCGTAACATGAACCTTCCAGCCACGACCAGCCCGGTCTGGGTGATGGTGAGTGCTTCGGGTAGTGCCCAGGGACCGAATTCGCTGCCAGGCGCGAAATGCCACAGGGTCAGGACGGCAGGCCCATGAGTGACGATGTTCAGCGTTGCTGGCAGGATGATTGCCAGGCTGAAGAGCGGAACGCCCAGCCAGACACGGACAAGGCGGGATAGGGCAAGCCGGCCGGAGATGGTCAGGGCGAGGGCGAGAGCGAAGAGGGTGACCAGGGGCCATGGCTTCTGGAGTAGGGTGGCGCTCACGACCAGCGCCAGCGCGCCGGCGATCTTGGCCCGGGGTTCGATCCTGGCCAGCCACGACCCGTCAGCTGGCGTTGAGAGCTCTCGCGCGATGACCTCGGCCAATCTCGCCAGCGCTCTGCGTACCGGCAGGCTAGCGCGGCGCGACCGCGACCCCGCCAGCGTGACGTCAGGGACCGAATTCGAGTACCAGTCAGGAAGCGTCGGAACGCTCACGGCGAGCCAACACCTTCCCGATGAGGACCGCGACCAGGGTCACCATGCCAACACCCACAACTCCGGAAAGAATATAAGACAGACTCAGTACGCCCAACGGTGCGCTCTCCTGCCCTTTGAGGGCGTAGTCGGCCATGGGCGCGTTCCACAGATCGGCGAGTCGCGCCATCCCGGAAGGCAGGTAGCCGACCAGCTTCCGGATCTCCTCTCCGCTCCATTCCCCCCAGGCCGAGCCCGCGCCCAGCTTGGCCGGCAGGATCAGGCCCAGAGGAGACAGCACCACCAGTGCCGCCAGACCGATCCACATCTTCGTTGTCGCTTTCATGCCGCCACGCTCCTCTTCTCGGTTTTCTCGGCCGATCGGTACAGCAGCGACACATCCGCGCGCTGCAAGTAGGCTACCACCAACCCAGTCACCACAGCTTCCACAATACCGAATACCAGCAGATGCTCCAATCCCATCGCCGACACCGCCACTGTTAGCGGATAGGGCGCATAGAGCGCGTGACCGGCTGCATCGTGGGCGATGGCCGGCTGGATGCCGAACATGAGTCCGGCTGACGCGGCCGCCACGTTGAGCCCCACGTAGCCGCCTACCGCCGCCCCGATCCAGCGCCGCGGGGAGGTGACCTCCGATCGGGCGGAGATAAGGCGGTACACGCCGTAGCCAACGAAAGGCATGATCACCGCCATGTTCAGGCAGTTCGCGCCGATAGCGGTGATCCCGCCATCGCCGAAGATGAACGCCTGAACGATCAGCGCAATGGACACCGCGATACAGGCCGCCCACGGACCCAGCAGCACCGCCACCAGCACCGCTCCCACCGCGTGCCCGGTGGTGCCGCCGGGAATGGGAACGTTGAACATCATGATCACGAAGCTGAAGGCCGCGCCCAAGGCTAGCAGGGGAACCTGCCTGCTGCGCAGCGTCTTGTTCAGCTTCTGAGAGGCAATGGCCCAGAACGGAACGGCGAGCGCATAGGCTGGGCCATACGTGTGGGGACCCAGATAGCCATCAGGAATGTGCATCTTCATTTCTCCTTCGGCGTGTGCCGGTATGGTGCGTTGAACACGAAGTGCACCGTCAACCCGGTGTTTTCATCATGGGAGTTGGGGAGTATCACCCCTGCCATGATGCCGAACCTATCGCTGAACTGGTAGCTCCCCCCGACGGTGGCGAAGTTGTCGGAGCCACTGGTGTAGTCGGCCATCAGCATCAGCTTGTCGTTCACCACGTGGTCCACACCGACGAACCAGCGGTGGTGGTCGTCGATCCGGGCCGCCCCGAGATGTCCCCGCATCTCTCCGAACTCCGCGTTGCCGCCAGATATGGGGTTGCGCTGATGTCGTGCCCGACGTTGCACACGCCAATCGCCAGGGCGGGACTCTTCTTTCCTCCTAAGGAAAGGAGATACTTGCCGTTCAGCAGCGTCCCTGTCTCCGCCTCATGGCTCAGGTCGAAGTCAAGTCCCGCCTCGAACCGGGGAATGAATCCGAGCTCAGTGTTGAGGATGTGGGTGTCGGCGTTGCCCCGCGCGAAGGAGCCGTCGCGCTGCAGCTCGATCGCATACTGCCCGGTCTCAACGACTTCAGCGGTAGGGACGTTCACCAAGCCGGTATAGCAGGCCGGAGCCGGGGCGACGCATACAACCGCCATGAGCACGGCGCAGAATGCGCACGAAAGCCCCCAGGACAGAGACAGGTAGTCACAATCGCTTTGTGTTACGTTCTTTACTATCGTGTTACCCACTGCCCCAAAAAAGAGATAGCTAGGCCAGGCTGTGGCCCGTCGTCGTGCACACCAGTTGCCCGTGCTTGACTCCCCGCGTGGAGATAAGGCGGTCAGCGATTCTTTTGAGTCGCGCAGGCAGGCCCCTCGCCACGATGACCTCAAGGCAGTGGTGCTCATCGAGGTGAACGTGCGTGGAGCAGACGATTGCGCCCAGGAACCTGTGCTGCACCTCGGTCAGGGCGTCCAGGAGTTCGCGCGTGCCGTGGTCATACACGATGGTTATGGTGCCGACGACCTGGCTGCGGCCCGCCTCCCATTCGCGCTGCACGAGTTGCTCGCGCACCATCTCCGCCAGCGCGGCGGAGCGGTTGCGGTAGCCGCGCGACCTGCGGTAGCGCTCGAGAGCGCGGGCAAGGTCGAGCGACATCGAAACCCCGAACCGCTTCACCCCTCTTGCTCTGTTGTTGGCCATTGGTGTTACCATCCTGAGAATCATAACACGTCCGGCCGCCGTTGTCAAGTGGGGAGGTTACGCCGACGTTGGGGCAACTGTGCCTGCAACAGGAGGGAGCCTGCGCGGGCGAGAGGCTCAGGCGCGTTCCAGCGGCGCGATGTCAATCGAGAGTTTCTTGACCCCGGCGCGAAAGGCGACCTTGACGATCTTGTCGTCGGATTCGAGCACCACCCCCTCGCCGAAATCGCGGTGCCTGACGAGTTCGCCCTTGCCGAAAGCGGGGGCGGGCATTTGCTGCTTGAGTATCAGCGCGGCCTCGGCAGCCAGGGTCGCGTCCGCGCCCTTCCAGGTGATGTCGCGCACGGCGAACGCCCCCTCTCGCCCCTGCACCAGTTCATCGGGCACTTCCTTCAGAAACCTGGACATCGGGTAACGGCTGGTGGCCCCGAAGATCGTGCGGCTGTGGGCCAGCGTGAGATAGAGCGCATCCTTCGCGCGCGTCATCCCCACGTAACACAGGCGGCGCTCCTCCTCAAGTTCCATCGGGTTATCGTGCGCGATCGCGTGGGCAAGCGGGAAGATGCCCTCCTCCATTCCCACCATGAAAACGCAGGCGAACTCGAGCCCTTTGGCGCCGTGCAGGGTCATCAGGGAAACCGCGTCCCCGCCTTCGCGCATGGTCTCGGGGTCCGCGAGCAGGGCCACCCCCTCCAGGAATCCCTCCACGCTCTTCAACCCCGATTGCGCCTCGAATTCCTTGGTCGCCGACAGCAGTTCCATCACGTTGTCCAGTTTCGCGCGCGCCTTGATGCTCTTGTCCTCTTCCAGCCAGGCTGCGTAGCCGGTTCCCGCAATGACTGCCTCTGTAATTTCAGTCGCCGAGGCATGCTGCGCCAGTTTTCGCAAGCCGTTCATCAGGTCAACAAACCGCGCCACCGATGAGCGCGCTGCTAGTGGCAGCGAAAGGCTTTCGGCCTCAACCAGCGCCTGCCACAGCCCGCCCCCCCCTTCCAACGCCGCCGCCTCAAGCCTGGAAAGTGATTGTTCTCCTATGTGGCGCGGCGGGACGTTGAGGATGCGCTTCAGACTCACGGAATCGTAGGGATTGTTTATCGCGCGCAGGTAAGCCAGGATATCCTTGGTCTCCGCCCGGTCGTAGAACCGCAGGCCGCCGACGATCCGGTAGGGCACGCCCATCGAGACGAACACCTTCTCAAGCACGCGCGACTGCGCGTGGATGCGATAGAGGACGCCGAAATCGGAGTGCTTCACGCCCCGGGAGCGCATCAGTTCCTGGATCTTGCTCGCGACGTAAACTGCCTCCTGGTGCTCATCCTGCGCCTGGTAGCATGTTACCAGGTCGCCTGCCGACCTCTCGGACCACAGGCGCTTCTCCTTGCGCTCTTTGTTCCTGCGGATTACCTGCCAGGCGGCATCCAGGATGCGCTGCGCGGAGCGATAGTTTTGCTCCAGTTTCACCATCCTCGCATCGGGATAGTCCTGCTCGAAACTCAGAATGATGCGCATGTCCGCGCCGCGCCAGCCGTAGATTGACTGGTCGTCATCTCCCACCACGCACAGGTTCCGATGTTTCTGCGCCAGCAGATGGATGAACCGATACTGGGCGTGGTTTATGTCCTGGTATTCATCAACCAGGATGTGGCGGAAGCGATCGTGGTATTCCGCCAGGACATCGGGATGCTCTTCGAACAGTTGCACTGCGAACATGATCAGGTCGTCGAAATCGAGCGCGTGGTTGTCGCGTAGGCGGTGCTGATACAGCCGGTATGCGTCGGCGGCCGTTTTCTCGAACCCCGTCTGCGCGCCGCGCGCATACTCGGCTACTGTGATCAGTTCGTTCTTCGCCTTGCTGACGGCGTCGAGCACCATGGCGGGGGTGAAGCGGTCTGCGACCCCAAGGGCGGCCAGGCAGTCCTTCATCAGCGTGCTCTGGTCGGATTCGTCGAAGATGTCGAAATGCTTATCGAGGCCGATGTGGTCGCCGTGTCTGCGCAGGATGCGCGCGCAGGTGCTGTGAAATGTCCCCATCCACATTGCGCGCGCCAGCGGCCCGACGAGCCTCTCGATGCGGCTCCTCATCTCGTTGGCTGCCTTGTTGGTGAAGGTTACCGCGAGAATCTGGTCGGGGGAGACTCCCAGTTCGCCGATCAGGTAGGCTGCGCGATAGGTGAGCACGCGCGTCTTGCCGCTGCCGGCCCCCGCGAAAACCAGCAGCGGCCCCTCGACGTGCTGCACTGCCTCCAACTGCTGCTCGTTCAATTCGCGCGCTATTTGGGCCCGCATTCTTCTCGGGCTGTAAGTGCTGTGCCCTCCAGCAATGTCCGACGCCACGCCCGCAGTCTATCAGAACGTCCCCTGCTCGTCAAAAAAACAACCTCTCAGCCTGCCCCCAACGCTCCAAGACGCAGGGGCACGGCATGCCGTGCCCCTACCGTCATCCCCTCGACTCGCCACGCCCAGGCCTCAGCGCTTTGCCTGATACCACAGCCGCGCCGCCAAGAGATGCGCATCGTCGGGCAGTTCCACGCCCACGGTTGCAGGCGATCGTGTGATTCGTATGAACACCACCTCGTTGGGGACCTCTGGTCTGTAACTCGAGAACGTCATGCGAAGCACATCCTCCGTTGTTTGGATCACGCGCGCGTCCGTCGCATCGGTGAGCCACTCATCGTACACTGCACCTGCCGTGTTGAGGTAGGGCTGGCCCGTTCTCTTGCGGCAGAAGGTCATCCACCACTGCACAGCCTTGCTCCGGTTGTTCACTGAATCGTCTGCGAACCAGACCAGTTCAATGTGCGGCTGCGGGTTCGCAACCGGGTCCCAGTCCGCGGGCATTTCTATCGTCAGTCCCAGGCTG
>Ga0315296_10001160_pt1 | contig 23123 bp, 19 predicted proteins | sample YL17G14_18_MG_FD_203921 | JGI IMG/M metagenome (GOLD analysis project Ga0315296, IMG submission 203921) | Sediment microbial communities from Yellowstone Lake, YNP, Wyoming, USA - YL17G14_18 | ecosystem: Environmental > Aquatic > Freshwater > Lake > Sediment | place: USA: Wyoming | collected...
AGCAGCTCGGGATCGAGCGCGCTCATCGCAGCTTTTCCTCGTTCAGTCTCGGGGATTTGCGCCGCAAGATGCGACGAGATTTCGGACGACCTATCGCAGAGTATCTTCGGGAGGGATCTTCTTTGGCAGAGAGCCTGAATGTCAAGTTCGGTCTGCCTCGCCTCTTCCATCGAGCAGGCTACCCCAGAGAACTCCTTCAATTTGGCCAAGGCCTTTCCGTTCTCGAGTGTGTTCCGAGCGACCTCCAACCCATCAGGAATACTCGCGGCTTTTCCGGCCACGTAGATGGCCGCGGCGGCGTTCAGGGCAACGACGTCCGCCCTCGGGGACCGCTCGCCCTTGAGAATCGAGAGCAATATCCTCGCGTTCTGCACAGGATCGCCTCCCTTCAAGTCGCCGGGCTCCGCGAGGTCAAGGCCGAAGTCGCTGGGGGCGATGGAGTATTCGACCGTCGTGCCATTCTGCATGTCCAACACGTGCGTCTCGCCGAGGTTCGTGATCTCGTCCATGCCGCTGCCGTTGACGATCATAACGTGGGAAGTTCCCAGGCTGGACAACACGTTCGCCATCTTGTGAGACAGCTCGTGATCGTACACCCCGATGAGCTGATGCTTCACCATGGCAGGGTTCGTCATCGGCCCCAGGATGTTAAAGAAGGTCCTGACGCCGATCTCGCGCCTCGGCCCCAGAACGTTCTTCATCGAGCTGTGGAACGTGGGAGCGAACATGAAGCCCACACCGCTCGCCGACAGACATTTCTCGACGTCTTCTCGTTCCAAATCCACGGGAAGCCCGAGGGCGGACAGCACATCGGCGGACCCACACCTGCTCGACACGGACCTGTTGCCGTGTTTCGCAACTGGGACCCCGGCTCCGGCTACGACGAAGGACGCGGCTGTGCTGATGTTGAACGAGTTGAAGCCGTCCCCACCAGTCCCGCAGAGGTCGACCGCCCCCGCGGGCGCGCTGACCTTGGTCGCCAGCTCGCGCATCGCAATGACGAATCCTCTGAGTTCCTGCTCAGTCTCGCCCTTCATTCTCATGGCCGTGACGAAGGATGCAATCTGACTCGGAGTGGCCTCGCCCTTGATCATCTCCAGCATGACCTGGTGTGCCGCTTCGGACGAGATATCGTGCCGCTCCACGACCTCACGGATCGCCTCTCTGATCATCGCTCACACATCCTGAGGAAGTTCGAGAGAATCCTCTTGCCATGGGACGTCATGACGGACTCTGGATGGAACTGGACTCCGTAAATCTGCGAGTCCCTTACCCTGATCGACATGATTTCCCCGCCATCCGTGTGGGCCAGCACGTCTACGGTCTCCGGGAGATCACCCCTGCTGACTACAAGCGAATGATAGCGAGTCGCACTGAACGGCGATGGGACGCCTTCGAAAAGAGGATCCTCCAAGTGCGCGATTCTGCTCACTTTCCCATGAACCACCTGGGAGGCCCGGACGACGGACCCTCCTTGAACGTGCGCTATCGCCTGATGCCCGAGACAGACTCCGAGGACGGGCTTCCCGTAACCTCGATTAGATATGACCTCCAGGCTGCGGTTGGAATCCCTGGGATGCCCTGGCCCAGGAGAAATGACGTACCCATCGACTTGTCCCAGGTAATCTCCCAGATGAGGAGAATCGTTTCTCTCGACATGGACTTCCGCACCCAGCTCTCCGAGGTACTGCGCGATGTTGTACACGAAGGAATCGTAGTTGTCAATCAACAGTATCCGGGTCATCGGCCCGGCCTCCCGTTCGACGAGTCGAGCGCGTGGAGCATCGCGCCCATCTTGTGCTCCGTCTCCATGTATTCCCTTTCGGGGTCCGAGTCCGCGACGATTCCCGCACCCGCTTGGATGCTCGCGCGGTTGCCCGAGACGACCACGGACCTGATGGTTATCGCGAAGTCCATGTTGCCGGTGAAGTCGAAGTATCCGACCGCCCCTCCATAGGGTCCACGAGGAGACCTCTCGAGCTCTGAGATTATCTGCATCGCGCGTATCTTCGGTGCGCCAGAGACCGTCCCCGCGGGGAAACACGATTTCAGCGCGTCGAAGGCGTCGCAGTCGGGCCTGAGCTCGCTCTCTATGTTGCTCACGATGTGCTGGACGTGGGAGTATTTCTCCACGGACATCAGCTCGGTCACTTTGACGCTCCCGAACTTCGAAACGCGGCCCATGTCGTTCCTGTGGAGGTCGACGAGCATCAGGTGTTCTGCCCGTTCTTTCTCGTCCAGGAGCATGTCGATCTTGAGCTTCTCATCCTCTTCGATGTCTGAGGACCTTCTCCTGGTTCCGGCGAGCGGGCGAGTGTTAAGTTTCGAACCCTTCAGGCGGACGAGCATCTCGGGGGACGAGCCCAGAAGATGGACCCGGTTGAAGTCGAGGTAGAACAGGTAGGGCGACGGGTTGAGCGACCTCAGGATAGAGTACATCCCTAGCGGGTCTCCGCGGATGGGGAACTCCGTGCGGCGGGAGAGCACGACCTGGAAGATCTCCCCTTCGAGGATGCGTTCCTTTGCTTCGAGGACCATCCTCCTGTATGAATCCTCATCAGCATCCGACCTGCCCTCGCCCGCGACGAGCTCAATCGGCTGCAACGGCTTCGCCTCCGCCAACGCGTCTCTCAGCTCTGCGGTCTTGCCATGGGAGATCAGGAATACGCGGGAATTGAAGTGGTCGACGCACACGAGGTGTTTCGGAAGCACGAAGTAGAGGTCAGGGGCGACTCCGTCGACGGTTTTCTTCTCGGGGATGTCCTCGAAGTGACGTACCATGCCGTAGCCGACATAGCCGACCATTCCTCCGGAGAAGGGAACAACGTCCGAGGCCCCGCAGCCGAACGATCTGAAATGCGAGCGAAGCGCCTCGTACGGGTTATCGGTCTCGTGCGGCTCGTCATCAATCTCGACGATGCCGTCGCGTGCCTTGAAAATCGAGATGGGCTCCACACCGATGAAAGAATACCGGGCGACCTTCCTCGGGCCTTCGAGGGACTCGAGCAGGAAACACTCGCCCGGGAACTGGCCCCTCAAAGAAGAGAAAATCGAGACTGGGTCGAGCTTGCAGTTCTTCTCTATCGACACGCTTGTCGGCAGGAACTTCGGCTTGGTAGCCGTCTGGCCCTGGGTATCAGCTGACTGGCCAAAGATAACCCCTTCTTGGAGACATGTGAACAAACATGATACTTGATGTACTATTAGTAACCTCGTTGTATTGTTATGTACACGTCGAGATACCTTGGGCCTCGTTCTGCCGCAGACCTCAGGGCGTCTGAGGCTCTTCGGGTTGAGAGCGTCGACCAAGAGAGGCATCGAGAAGAAAGTTCATTATAGAGCTCAGTGTTCGCATCGTAACGAGGCATTGTTTTCGGAGTTTCCAGCCTCCCAATCCAGGAAACGACGGCGAAGGAGGCTGGGAGCTTGGTTGAACGGGGAATCGAACGGAAGGCCAAGGAATGGATGAAGCTCCTGCGGCCCTATATGAGCGGCCATCACAGCGCTGAGGAGAGATTCTCTCCCAAGGCCTCAGTTCTGCTCGTCATCGACATGCAGAGGTACTTCCTTACGAAGTCTTCTCATGCGTATGTCCCGTCATCGAAGGCGATTGCCAAGAACGTGCAGGCTTTGATCGAAGGTTATCGTAGACGATCGCTACCCGTGATCTTCACGCGCTACGCGGTTCTACCAGACGAGGACCCGGGTGCGATGGGACGTTGGTGGGGAGGAATCCTCCGAGACGACGACAGGATGTCGGAAATCGTTCGGCCTTTCGCTCCGCTGCCGAATGAAGTCGTCTTGCGGAAATCGCAGTACAGCGCATTCGTCGGAACGGATCTGGAAAGGAGAATCCGAAGCAAAGGAATCTCGAACATTGTGATAACAGGAGTGTTGACCCATCTCTGCTGCGAATCTACTGCTCGCGACGCATTCATGCGGGGCTTCGACGTCTTCATCGTTGTCGATGGCACGGCCTCTGATGCCGAAGACCTTCACGTCTCGAGCCTCAAAACGCTGACCGATGGCTTCGCCATCCCAATGACGACGGCGGAGGTGGTCAAACGACTCAAACGGACGTAGCCATCATCGGGGCAGGTCCGGCCGGGATGGCCGCCGCAATGTATCTCCATAGGGCAGGACTAGCTCCGCTCGTCCTGGAGCGCGGGGAGCCAGGCGGACTTCTGAGGAATGCCAACCTCGTGGAGAACTATCCTGGTTTTGTCGGTGGGATACGGGGATTGGAGCTGGTTGAGCGTTTCTCAAAGCAGTTGGACATGCTCGGCATCAGGGTGACGAGAGCAGATGTGGAGATGGTCAGCAGGTCTCACGGCACTTTCCTTATCGAGTCCGATGCTAGGGAGTTATCGGCTCGGTCTGTCATAGCCGCGACGGGGACGCGGCCCAAGAGAGTGCGTCTGCGGGGGAGCAAGGAACTCCTCGGAAGCAAGGTTTTCAACGAGCTGGTCGACATGCCGCTCGCCCATATCGCTGGAAAGCGCACCGTCGTAATCGGAGGAGGCGACGCGACATTCGACTACAGCCTCAACCTGGCGGGGCGAGGATGCGACGTCACGATTATCTCGCGTTCGGAGCCGAAGTGCCTGTCGCTGCTTCGTGCTCGAGCTGAGGCTGCAGGGGTAGACCTTGTCGTAGGAGCTGCTCCCGAGATTGTGAGAGACAAGATTCCCGGTGCTTTGCTCCAGTGTCGAATTGGGAAGGGCCGGGTCGAATACGCGGCCGACTACATCCTCATGGCTTGCGGAAGAGAGCCGAACATCGAGGTGCTGAGTCCGGGGCTGAGAAAGATGGTCAAGAATGCGCCCCGGATTCCAGAGACGAATGTGCCTGGCCTTTTCTTGGCTGGAGATGTGGTCCGCGGCACGCATCGCCAGACCGCAATCGCTGTTGGAGATGGCGTTTGTGCTGCCATGCTCGTTGAGGAGTACCTGCGAAAGCGGGAGGAGACAGTGAGCAGATGAATGTGATCGCTGAATATGGTCAAGAGGACCTGGCAAAAGTCTACGTCGCGAAGATGAGGGAGTCGAGAGCCCCTGACAGGTTCCTCGTCGAGTTCGTGGAATCGGTCCAGCCGCCGATCCCACAGGACAAGAAATGGGTCCTGATCGTGTCGTCCATGTTCGGCTGCCCAATCAAGTGCAGGATGTGCGACGCGGGGGGAGACTTCGGAGGGAAACTCAGCGCGGACGAAATCATCTCGCAGGTGCAGTATATGGTACGCCGAAGATATCCGGACGGCAAAATCCCGGTCTCCAAGTTCAAGATACAATTCGCGAGAATGGGGGAACCGTCGCTCAACCCAGCGGTTCTGGACGCAATGGGACGGCTTCCGAGAGAATTCGACGCTCCAGGGCTCAATGTATCGATATCGACCGTCGCTCCCAGGAATGCCGCGACCAAGGCGTTCTTCGACGGATTGCTCGCAATTAAGGACCGACTATACACCGACGGCAGGTTCCAGCTCCAATTCTCCATTCACACGACTGACACGGCCGGTCGCGACGACCTCGTTCCCGTGAAGAAGTGGTCATTTGGGGAGATCTCGGAGTACGGAGAACGATTCGCCCATCCGGAAACAGGCGACAAGAAAGTGACTCTAAACTTCGCTCCGATCGAAGGATATCCTGTGGATGCTGCGGTGATAAGGGAGCACTTCGACCCGCGGAAGTTCCTCATCAAACTCACTCCTTTGAACCCAACAGTCCGGTCAAGCGAGGAGACCCTCACCTCTGCGATCAATCCTTGCGACAGAAGCACCTCAGACCCTCTCGTCGAAGCATTCCGAGATCATGGCTACGACGTCGTCCTGAGCATCGGCGAGCTCGAGGAGAACAGGATTGGAAGCAACTGCGGCCAGTTCATCCAACGAGCTCTCCGGGCACAAGGCAGGCCCGAGAGAAGCTACGAGCTCGAACGATACGTAGTGCGACAGGATGATATGTAGAGGCCCGCCGTCATGGGCCGCTCATCCGAGTCTAGGCCAGCGCGATTTTCTTCTCGCTCTCCCAGAGGCCGTGGATGTTGCACAGCGAGACTGCGTACAGCGTGCCTGGCTTCCTGGTCTTCATCCAAGCGGATACAGCGTGGTGGGTGTAGATCGAGCTCGTGTCCGCTCCCTCTGTCGATTCCCCGTGTGCAGAGAACTCGCATCTCGCGATCTGATAGCTGAACTTCTCCCCGTCAGGGTGGAAGTACAGTGTCACCCATCTGATGTGGTGTGCGGTCGTGTTCGGATGAGCGATCTCCTTGCCCAACGAGACCTTTACCTCGAACATCTCGTCGGCCTTGACCTTGTCCGGGCATTCGACCGCGGGAACGTGCTTCTCCTTCTTCCAGTCGGCTTTCCCTAGGTGCTCCTCTATCGGCATTTCTCCAATCCTCCGTGCGTTTGAGCGGATTTGTAACCGAGAACTGGCTAGATATGCTTTTCACCGTGCTTTGCCGGGTGGAGGACTGGGATCTTGCTCATCCTTGACCCGCGACCGATTCCTCTTTCGGGACTGTGCACGCTCGCCCACGACCACAAGCACAACAATCGACAGGACGGGCAAGACTATGTCTTTGAACTCGGGAATCTTGTCAAAAATGACTTCAATGTCGGGGGCGGTGCTGTTCTGGGTCCACTGGAAACATACTAGCTGCGCCCCAGGAGCAGAGTAGATCGAGTTGAGGTACTGCTTCGGGGACGTCGTGTCCGTGGAGGTGTAGATAGGAGTGGTGCCCCACATGTCCCAGGTGCTCGTTGTATTGTACTTGCCTGTGACCGTCCAGTGCCGGGTTGGATTGCTACCGTCGTCCAGTATCCAGAAGGCATACAGCCTGCCCGTTGGCTTGTCCAGGCTGATTGTGGGATAGATGCAGCTCTCTTGGGCGGTTGGGATGTAAAGGCTGTGCAGAGTGCTCCAGCCTGTTCCATTCCTAGCAGCGTGATAAGGTTGTGGTCCTTTCTTGCTCCCATCACCAAACACGACATGCACCACGCCAGCGTCATCAACGAGCGCGCATGGAGGCGCGGTGTCTGTGTTGTCTGTTCTGGTGCCAACAACAGAGACTGGCTCTTCTTCCAGCCAAACGGAACCATCATACTTCCTGCTTGCGACGATGCCTCCGTAGCCATAGACTGCCCAGACCTGGCTGCCCGAGCCAGCAGGGAGAACCGAGCCCTTTGCGTTGGGAAGGGAATATGTGGTATTGATCATGTGTCCGGTGTCTGTCCACGGAGAAGTGCTGTTGACACTGATGCTCCGGAATGCTGCCAGGTCATACACTTCACCAGTGCCGTTCTTCATGCTGGACAGCACCCATAGATATCCAGCCGTGTCCTTGCAGATGAATGCGTTCTTTCCCAGCGAGGGGTTGGCGGACACTGTGATCGTGGAATCAGAGGCGCCTGACCATGTGATGGTTCGACTGGATGAATCTACAACACCCTTCCTCACATACACGGCTGTCGATGATGTATTCGGGTCACCGACAGCGTATGCTATACTCACGGCCGAGTCGTACCATATGGAAGCGTTCGTCACACCGTTGTTGGTGAACGGCCTCGTCCCAGTCGATGGGGACGCCCACGTTGCCCCGCCGTCATTGCTGTACCTGCAGACGGTGTTCGAACCGTCGTAGTAGAAGCTCCAGATGTTCGTGCCATCGTAGAAGAGCTTCCTCTGGTAAGACATCGCAGTCGCACCCGAGGAGGTGATGCTCGAGTCGACGATCCAGCTCCTGGTCAGCGCCCTTAGAGCCGTTGGATCGTAGGTCGCCATATCTGCGCGGCCCTTCCATGTGGTGGTCTCGACGATGAAGTCGATATCTGAACTCCCGCCAAGGCTCGCCGCGCTCACGCCGATCTCGATCCTCTTGGTGTCCTTGGCCGCGTCGACGGTCCGGGACATCTGTGTCCAGTTGCCAGACGAATGACTCCATTCGGTCGATGATGTGATCCTGCCGAACAACCCTTTGATCTCTATCATCTGGTCCGCGCCGATCTGCTTGGAGTTGAGAGTGACCCTCTCACCCGTGGAATTGGAGAGGTCGCTGTCGACGTATATCCTTAGGATGTCCTCGGCCGTCTTCCTAATCGGGATGACTATCCCGCCGCCTCCGCCAGAGCCCGAGGGTTTCAAGATCATCGCTGGCACGAACGTCCCGCTGCACATCTCTCCCTCGACGCTCACGTAGAAGAACGAATTGTCGGTCGTGCTCACGTTGCCGACCTCGTCAATGTCCACATCCGGGTTGGTGACGGGCGTCGAGTCCTGGTCGATGGATATCCTCCCTTCCCAGTCTGCGAAGGCGCCGTCGATCACAATGGCGGGAGGAGATGAGCCAACGTATGCACTCGCTCCCTCGCCCACGATCTCCACACCTGCAAAGGAAGAGACGATCCCAGATGCGAGCATCTCGGCTGACACCAGCTGACCGTCAGTCGCCGAGGACGTGTCGACCGTGACGGTGATCGTGTGCTGTTCACCCTCGTCGAGCGAGAACGATGCTATCTGTGAGGAGAGGGACGCGCCCGCCAGGGTTGGATTTGCCTGGTCAACTTGGCCACCTTCACCCTCGCAGGTGAAACGCACCGAGAGCATCGCGACCGAGCTGGACTTCGGCACGATCCCGCTCGCTGCGACATCATTGGAGGGCAGCTGCTCCACGACCAGCAGGCCGCCCTTCAACGGCGCAGCGTAGCTGACCGAGCTCCTCTCCTGTGAATCCTTTGAGATCAGCATGAACTTCGCTGATTTCGCGAGCGCAACGGGCATGCCGGCTTCGGCCTCGAGTCGCACGCCATCCGTCGAATATGTGAAGGAACCTAGGGGTGTCCACGCGTTCCAGTCATACTGGTCGGGAGATGACGGGTACTCGGAAATGGATGTGGAGCTGACTATGCTGTCCCACCCGGTCAGCTGGAGCATGTAGTCCGCTCCAATCGATTCCATGATGTAGCCCGTGGTATTCGAACCGTCCGAGTCGACGAACAGATAGAAGCTCTCGGCCTCAGGGGAGCTCATCATGTGCGACTGGGTCCTGAAATAGAAGAACAGATCCGTAGAGTGTGAGCCGACGGCCCATTCTGTGATGTTGGTCCTTGAAGATGTGGACTGTATTCTGGTGCCGTACGTCGTCGCGTCGTCCCATTCGTCGAACTCACCGTCCACCGCGAACTGATCGGATTTATTCGAGTATGAGAGGATCACGAATGTCGGAAGCACGACTGCGATTGCCACTAGAACCGCTAGGAACTGCCAGCGCGTGAGGAACATGGTACGCTTCGCCGCGCTCTCCCTTGCCCTCGCCCTCAGCCCGTTGGAGATCCCCGTCCCGTTCACGAGAGACTTGCCGTTGACGACACCAATGCCGTTCGTCCTGCTCCGGCCGTTAACCATGCTCGTGCCGTTTATCTTGCTCCGGCCGTTAACCATGCCCATGCCGTTTGTCTTGCTGCGACCGTTGACCTGGCCGATGCCGTTCGACAGCCCGCGGGCGCCCGTCTGAGCCTTGATGTCGACGGTCGTGACCTTCTCCGACTTCAGTTTCTGCTTCCGCTCCCGAAACGGCTTCTGAGCCTGCTTCTCGATCTCGCTCAGGGCCAGGAGCGCGTCATCGGCGTGCTGGGCCTTGGTCGGCTTCGCGACATGTTCCGTTATTCGCTGAAGTCTTAGTTGCAGTTTCAGCTTCCGCTCCCGGAGCGGCTGCTGAGCATGCTTCTCGATCTCGCCCAGGGCTAGGAGCGCGTCATCGGCGTGCCGTGCCTTCGTCGGCTTTGTGACAGGTTCCGCTGGCTTCGCCCTAGGAATCGTCTCCACTAAGCTGGTGCTGCATTTCGGGCACTTCTGGAGGCTCTTGGATGAGACGGTCCCACACACGGGACACGCGCGCGTCGCTGCGAGCTCCTCCACCCCGAGCTCCACCGCCGACTTCTCCGCCGGCCTGGGGACGAACGGGACCATCGGCTTGGCCTCCTGGGCCACCTTCTCGAGGGCTATCCTGCACTTGGGGCATTCCCTCATCCCCTTCTCAACGGCCGTGCCGCAGATGGGGCACTGGAGGCCGAACTTGCCGGTGAGTATCTGGCTGCACTTGGGACACTTCGTCTCGGTCCCGTCAAGGAGCCACGCGCACTTGGGACAGCAGAAACGCCTGCCCTCCTTCTTCACCTGCGTCGATTCGATCTCTATGAGGTCGTCCAGGAGCTTGTCCATCGTCTTCTCGACGGACGTGGACTTGACCTTGTCGGATATTCCCGGGAGGTCGACCTTGCACACGGGGCACTTCTGCGAGCCTACAAGGATAAGCTCCCCGCAGAACGGACACTCGAACTTCACGTACCTGTCGAACTTCTTGCCGCAGCGAGGGCACGAGTTCTCCAGGCCGGTGACCCTCATGCCACAGGCTGGACAGCCAAGTATCTTGTCAACTGGGGGAGTCATGTTCTCAAAGCTATTTGGGGGCCGGCTACAAGATCGGTCGGCGTGTCTCTTCGTGCAGCGTCTTGAATGCCAGTGAGAGAACTATTGTCGGGGAGGGCTTTTTATCCTTTCCGTGGTCAGTACCCATGTGCGCGCGTGCGAATGTAATATTCCTTATACGCATCCAAGAACAATCAAATCTGATATGAAAGCATCCTTATTTGCTCCAAACTCGCTCCGTTGGTCCCGGCCCCCTTTGTCAGCCGTTAAATATCATCGAGGACGTCCCATCACAGGTGGTGTTGACTGTCATCGCTTAGGGACATCGAAGCGCACTCCGAGAGGCACAAATCGAGGATGGACTCGGAACATGAGACGATGGACCGGTTCGCATCAGAATCAGATTCGAGCCAAGGAGGAGCGGCTCCAAGCGCGCCCAGCTTCCCCCCACCGTATGCGCCTTACCGATCAGGACCGAACCCCCTCGTGGTTGCCGTGGCCATTCTCGCTGTCCTGGCCGTGATCACTGTTGCGGTCCTCGTATTCCTAGTCCTTCCCCAAGAGGATTCGCCCACGGACGTCTACAGAAGATACGTGAGCGCCTCGAACGACAGGGACATCAAGCGTATGTTCGACCAGACGGTGACCAAGTTCAACCCCGACTATGAACAGAGGCTCGAGAACCTCAGCGAGATCGTCTTCTTCCTCGACCCTGAAATCGAAATCGTTAACCTGGGCGTGACGTACCAGGCCAACATGAGCGAGCTTCAGAAGTGGACGGCTGGGATAATCATAGATGACATCGAGAGCGAGCTGCTCGTCGATGTCGACGACTACTGCTACGTGTACTACACGATCAATGTCCACTACAAGGGGATAGACCAGACCGCCACGTTCGACGGTGAGGTGCTCTGCGTGGACATCGACGGCGACTGGTACCTGGCCGTGCCCGGATACTACTAGCCATCATGAAAGGATCCGCTCAATTCCTTACCAGCAGGAACGCCCGGTAGTCCATGTTATGCTGCAGGAACTCGGGCCAGTCCCACTTGCCGCTTGACACGAGCATCTTGACCTGCTGCGTGAGGTCGACCTGGCCCGCGATGATCAGCCCCGAGCTGAGGCAGAGCTGCGAGAACTCGCCGACCGTGATCGCACCTGCGATGCACTGCTCCCAGGACTCATCTCCCGTCGGGTTCGAGGTCCTGAACGCGTCGGATATGGCGATCTTCGCTCCGGACCTGGCTATGCGCGCGATCTCCCTGAGGGCGGCGCACTTGTCCGGCAAGAGGTTGATCGTCGCCTGGCTCAGGATCGCATCGACCGACCCGTTCACCAGCGGGAGCTTCTCGAGGTCAGCCTGGACCATGTCGCATGCGAGATCCTGGAACTTGGAATGCTGTGAGATGTTCCGCGCGACGCAGAGCCCGGCCGAAGAGAAGTCTATCCCGACGAGCAACTTGGGCGGCGAGAGCTCGAGCGCCCTGAACGCGAGGCAGCCTGTGCCGATCCCGAGGTCCACAACGACCTTGTCCTTCAACGGATGGACCATGCTGATGAGCGGGTCCGAGACCATCGACAGGGCCTTGCGTCTCTCCGCCGCTGCCTTCTCGCCCTGTCCCTTCCACTGGTCATCGTACTTCGCCTTCGTCTTTGCTTTGACCGACTTGGGCGAAGAGCATGACGAGCACGGTTTGTCCGCCAACGGATCCCCCCTGTTCCAGGAAGGCAAACGCGTCCATTAGATAATAATCTGTTTTTTATACCGTCAAACGATTCAACTATCGCAGTCTTCTGGGAGCAGGTTCATTTGACTCACGTGGCGACGTCTATCCGCAGAATGGTCACGCCGTCTCTCTACCTCCAGGGCAAGGGAGCGATCTACTACCTCGGCCAGAAAGCATTCCAGTACGGCGACAAGGCGTTCGTCATCGGAGGGGCGACTGCGCTGTCCATCGCGGGGGACAGGGTGAAGAAATCGCTCTCGTCGAACGGGATAGACATCGTCGGATGGAACGACTCCGTCAAGGAGTGCACTCATTTCGCGATGAACAGGCTCATCGAGGAGGGGAAGCACGCGAAGCCGCACTTCGTGATAGGAGTGGGAGGTGGAAGGGCGATCGACACCGCGAAGGGCGTCGCTTGGAAGCTCAAGGTGCCCGCGATCTCCGTGGGCACGCAGTGCGCGACCAACGCGGACACGAGCTCCGAGGTGGTCGTGTACACCGAGGACCACAAGTATCTCCAGACGCTCATCGCGCCGACGAATCCGGTCCTTGTAATCGAGGACACCGAGATACTCGCCAAGGCCCCGGTCAAGTATATGGTCCGGGGCATGGGAGATGCGCTCTCGTGCAAGTTCGAGGGAGAGGCGTTCACGAAGGCGAGGGAGAAGAAGAAGGACGGGGCGGTGCCCACCGTGGCCGCGCTCGCGCTGGGTGAGGCGTGCTTCAAGAGCCTCATGGAACACGGGCTCAAAGCGGTCAAGGACGTGAGGAACGGAATACACTCCACCGAGGTCGAAGAGATCATCGAGGCGATCAAGCTCGCGTCAGGAATGGCTTTTGAGAACACGGGCTGCGCGCTCGCCCATGCCCTGCACAACGGCCTCATGAAGACCGGGCAGATCAAGGGCGAGCACGGGGAGATCGTCGCGTACACCACAATCGTCCAGATGGTCTACGAGAAGCGCCCAAGGGATGAGATCAAGCAGGTGGTTTCCTGGTGCGATAGCCTCGGCCTGCCGACCAGGTTGAAATCCTTCGGAGAGCCCTCGAAGGCGGCGCTCAGGATGGCGGTAGAGCACGCGGCCGAGAAGGACATGGACAGCAAGAACATGCCAGACAAGATGAAGCCATCCGACATCCTGGACGCGATGGACAGGGTAGAGCGGGGAGTCTGAGAGACGGCTCTCCAGACTCGGCTTCTTATAGCGGATGGCCAATCTTGCCTCACAGAGGGGGAATATGGAGGCCTCGAGGAAGTGGTTGGTCCCTGTTGTCGCGATTGTTGTGGCAGCGGTCCTGATCATAGTCGCCGTCGCGTATCTGTTGCTGAAAGAAGATGAGTCCGAGGGATCTACCGTCGTGATTGACGGCTCAGAGCTCGCCACTTCGGGTCTCGTGGACCACGGGACCGGCACATTCTCTGATCCGTACGTCATAAATGGGTTGGACATTACTGTCCAGGACGTCGAGACCTATTCCACTATCAATGGCATAGTCGTGAATGAAGTAAGCGCACACTTGGTTATCTCAGGAACAACGATTCACGGTGAGGATCCCACTCCCAGCGGCCAGCGAAAACTTGGAATCTGGGTTTTGGATTCCAGCAATGTGACAATACTTGACTGCATGTTCTTGGACCTCTCGGATGGGATATGCCTTGACAACTCCAGAGATATCTTCATCGCCTACAACACCTTCCATAACTGTTCGAACGGTGTCGGTTTCAGTGACGACGAAGACAGCAGGTGCAGCAACGTTTCGATCAATGGCAACAACATCAATTCGGTTCTTTACGGTGTTAGCTGCTCACGAGGATGCAGTCCGCTGTCGATTGACGGAAACGTTTTCGCTCACGGCACCCACGCCTTCAATATAGCCAGATCTGAAGGCGTATCTGTGACCAATAACTCCGCATCCGACATCAGTAGTTATGTCTTCAGTGTGAGCTTGAGCGATGACGTTTTGGTGGCAGGTAACACGGTGACCAACAGTTTCCTCACTGGAATAGCCCTCTCTGATGTGTCTTTCGCAGAAGTCACGGACAACTTGATCGAATACGGTAACGGAATCAGTCTCAGCTACTGCGATCATGTCGTCATCTCAGAGAACGTGGTCGGACACGTAACGGGTATCTCCGTCCGGGATTCGACCTCGATAGAGGTCACGCGCAATAACGTGAGTGAATCCTCCACCGGCCTCTTGGTTGCGGATTCCAGGTTCGTCAACATCACCTACTGCAGAATCTGGGGGTGCTATGTGGGCATTCAGTTGTTGGCGTCCGAGAATGGCGCAACGATCGTCCTGGTGCACCATAACGACATTGCCAGCAACGACATCCAGGCCCTGGACAACTCAGACTCGAACAACACGTGGGACGATGGAGCTGGTGAGGGCAACTACTGGAACGACTACGAGGGCGTTGACGGAGATAGCGACGGTATCGGAGACACGCCCCTGGTCATAGACGAGGACAGCGCAGACAGGTATCCCCTGATGGCGTCCCCGGTATAGCCTGAGCCTAGGCGGGTTGGAGTTCCGCGTGCCAGAATGGCCTCTTGAGCGGGCTGTACCTGTGCCTTCCGATGACGAAACCCGCCGTCAGCACACCGGCGACATCGAATATGAGATCACCGACCGTGTCGATCCCCGGATGGAAGTTCGCCCATCCAAACAGTATGTCGCTGAAGAACTCCGTGAACTCGAAGAACACCGAGATCACGAGCATGATCGCGATCGTCAACACGAACTTCCTGTGCCCGTTCTCCTTCGGCGGCCCTGAAGGGCTGATGGTCCACCAGATGAACGCCCATAGGAACATCGTTATGCCCAGCGCGCCGAGGAAATGGGCCAAGTTGTCATACCAGTTGAGGTCGGACGGATTGTACCCGAAGTATCCAGGCATGCCCGCGTCCACGACGACCATGAAGAACAGCAGGATGAGTGCGCCGCCCGTGATGACCACTTTCCGGAACCGCTCCAGGATCATCAGAGGGCCGAGTATCGCGAACGAGAACGCGTAGGTCCAGCTCGACCACGTCCAGCCTCCACGGATCATCGACATGACGAACAGCGTTGATAGGACGACCAGGACGGACATCGAAGCGAAGGGGAAGTGGAGCCAGTTGTAGTATGACCTCTTCGGCAGTTCACTGTGAGGGAACGCTCCCTCGTCGTCTGGAACCAAAGCGTGATGCCTCTCGAACTTCTTTGTGAAGCGAGATAGATCAGTCTCTCTGCGGCGGTATCCTAGTGCTCCCATCCCCTCTGCCAGAGGCATGTCAAGAGGCACAGAGACAAGCCACCTAATATATGATTTGTCCCCTCGTGGACAGGGAGGGCCTAACCTGCGACTTTCTTCTCGTAGGCCGCCAAGACCACCTCGCCCTTCCTGAGTATGCCTGGGTCGAGTCTCGTGACCTGGTGCTCGGCGAGTACCTTCCTCGCGACTTCCTTGGCCTCGGAAGCCATCTTGGTGGACAGCGTCGCCTGCCAGAGCTTCCTCTTCTGGTCCCTGAACGAGACCTCCTTCCGGAAGTTCCGGGCAGTGTGGATGTGCCTAAGGAAGGTGTTCCCGTGGCCGACCTCCTTGGTGACGTTGAGTGCGATCGCCTCCTCGGTCACGTCGAACTTCTTGATGAAGGTCCTTATGTCCTCCCACATGTACGAGTCAATCACGATCTGCTCGAGCGCTGCTCCCTTAGCGGAGTCGAGGCTTCCTGCGCCCGAGCACATGTCCGTGCCGACGAAGTTGCCTAAGATCGTGCCGACGAGTTCGCTGACGGAGATCTCCATGCCAGGCTTCTTCGTCTCCGTCCCCCAGCTCGCGACCATGCTGGGCAGGCCGTATCTGTGGGCCATCTGTGCCGCCCCTGCGCAAAGCACGGGGACCTCATATGCGGTGTAGTCCATCACGCCCGTGGTCATGTCGATAGGGGCAGACTCCGTGCTGTATACGAACGGTGCGCCCTTCGACGCGAGCTGAGAGATCGTGAGGCTCGCGAGGTTCTCCGAGTTGATGTTGACGATCGTGCCAGCGATGGTAACGGGACTGGACATCCCGGAGAGTGACATCGACATGGATATGACGGGTATGCCCGCCCTCGCGAACTCCATCTGTGCCTCGATCGCGTGTGCCTCGAACGATAGCGGGGCGATCGAGCAGCTGATGACAGAAAAAAGAGGCCTCTTCCTGAGCGCCTCGGCCCCGCCGGCCACGAGCGATGCGAGCTCCACCTGCTTCTTCGCGTCCTCAGCTCCCCTAGTCGCAGGCACGACGTGAATGTGCTTCGTGTTGTTCTGAAGAGCTATCCAGAGCGAGCGAGGCGCCAACGCGTTCTGGACTACATCGTGCGCAGTCACGGTGGTCCAGCAGATGTCGATCCCGTTCATCGCATCCGCCATCCTGGAGAAATTCGCGAGGTCCTTGCTCGTGGTAGGGCGCTTCTCACCCGTATCTAGATCCGGGGTGTACACGGCCAATCCAGTTGTGGCTAGCAGGGGGTAGCTCTTGACCGGGACCTCCTTGTCGTGCTTCGGGTTGCGAGCGCATAGCTTGTAGCTCTTGGGGGCGTTCTTAACGGCCTCCATGACCAAGCGCTCGGGAAGCTTCGCAACGCCGGCCTTGTGGTCTACGGATGCTCCAGCCGTTTCAAGCATCTTGAGCACGGGCTCGCTCTTGACCATCACGCCGATCTCGCTCAGGCACTTCAGGCTCTGCTGGTGCACGAGCTCCTCCTCGTCCTTGTCCAAGCACTTCAGACGCGCGATTCCCAACTTGGCCACCTCACTTCGTCCTGGGTGATGCGCAAGTCGGCTAAATGGTTTTCGAAGAATGAGCGGGACATCCGCGGGAATCGATGGCGATTTCTGAAGACTTAAGTATTGAATCGCGCATGACATTTCAGCTGGTGGGGCAGCATGAACGAATCGCGCACGAACACGGCTGAGACGAGCTCGCCCATCATCAGGCTCCTCATGCACTGGGGAGCCGGGCTCCAGGTAGGGATCTTCTAGTCCAAGCTCTCATGTTCTTTAGTCCAAACTTCTTGCCAGAGCTCGGCGAAGGCTTTCTTGACAGATAGGAGATCACAGAGGAAGGATCATGGCTGACAAGCAATCGATACTCATGGAATTGGAGAACAGCGTGAAAGGACTGCAGCTGGAGGCGGCGGTAGAGGCCGCCAAAAAGGCCCTTGCTGCGGGTGTGAGCCCCGTCGAGGCGATAGAGCACGGCCTCGCGAAGGGGATAAGAGCGGTAGGAGAGAAGTTCGAGAAGAAGGAAATGTTCGTTGTCGAGCTGATCTACGCCGCGAACATCATGGAAGAGGCGATCAAGGTCCTCGAGCCCGAGATGAAGAGGACCAAGGAGAAGAGGCACGCGGTCGGGATCATGGTCCTCGGAACGGTGGCCGGGGACATACACGACATCGGCAAGAACCTCGTGAGGATTATGCTCGAGGCGGGCGAGTTCGAGGTGCACGACATCGGAAAGGACGTGCCAACTGAGAACTTCGTCTCAAAGGTCAAGGAAGTCGGTGCGAGCGTCGTCGGAGCTTCTTCTCTGATGACGACGACTGTTGATGTCCAGAAAGAGGTCGTGGATACCCTCAGAGCGGCCGGCCTGAAGGTACCGGTGATGGTCGGGGGAGCGGCTGCGACCGACGAATGGGCCATGGAGATAGGGGCGGTCTACGCCTCCGACGCGAACTCGGCTGTCGTGGTGGCTAGGAAGCTGCTCGGGAAGGAGTGATGAGAACATGGCGAAGGAACCGATGAGGATAGGGCAGTTCGGCATGAGGCGCTTCGAGGTCATGGAGCCGAAGGACGTCCAGGCGATCCACCACAACTCGCTCCATCTCCTCGAGCACATGGGCATCAAGGTCGTCAGCGAAGAAGGGAGAAGGCTGCTCAAGGAAGCCGGGGCCGATGTGGACGACAAGACCCAGGTCGCCAAAATCCCAAGCTACCTGGTCGAGGAGTCGATGCGCAAGTGCCCTCACTCGTTCAAGATGGCGGGCAGGAACAAGAAGAACGATTTCGTGCTCGATCACAGGCACTGCTACGCGTGCACGGATGGCGTCGGGCTGGCGACGATTGACCTCGAGACAGGTGAGAGGAGACCGTCGACCTTGAAGGACGTGGCCGACTCAGCGAAAATCGTAGACTACCTTCCGATGATGCACATGTACAACCCGCTCGTGACACCTCTCGAGGTGCCGAAGCACGCGCACACGGTCCACGAGTTCTTGACGTCCCTGGAGAACTGCGAGAAGCACTTCACCACGGGGTCGACTTATCAGAAGGAGGAGGCCATCTACGAGGTCAAGATGGCGGCCGCTGTCGTCGGAGGGATGAAGGAGCTGAAAAGGAGGCCGATAATCTCGAGCCTCACGTGCACGACCTCCCCGATGGTACTCGGCAAGACCACGGATGCGGCAATCGAGTTCTCGAGGGCGGGATGTCCGCCCCTGCTGATGGCGATGCCTTTGATCGGTGCGACTGCTCCGATGACCGTCGCCGGGGCGACCTTGCTCGGGAACGCGCAGGTGATTGCTCTCGCGACTGTGCTTCAGCTCGCAGCTCCTGGTTCGCCACTCTGCTACAGCACTGAGCCGATGGCGATGGACGTCCAGAGCGGACTGTTCGAGGGATTGTTTCCAGCGGCGGACATGGTGAGAGCGGCCCACGTGCAGATGGCGAAGTTCTACAAGATCCCAATCTTCGTCGGAGGTTGGGGCACCTGCTCCAAGGCTCCTGATGTGCAGGCGGGCTACGAGAAGGCGTTCTCCGCGTTCATCTGCTATCTCTCGGGCGCGGACATGACTTCCGGCCCCGGCCTGCTCGAGAATTGGACCGTGCTGTCGTTCGAGCAGCTGTTGATCGACCACGAGATGTTCACGATGATGGCGGACATGCTGAAGGGCTTCCCCGTGGACGACGATTCGATGCCTCTCGACGTGATCGCGAAGGTCGGACACGAGGGCCACTACATGGGCGAGAAGCACACGCTCGATCACTTCAGGCAGATGTGGCAGCCGATGGTCACGGACGGGCAGACCTACAAGACCTGGAAGGCTGCGGGCTCGAAGAACGCGGTGGACCACGCGCGGGAGAAGGCGAAGGAGATCCTGAGAACTCATCAGCCAGACCAGCTAGCGAACGACCTGAAGAAGGAGCTCGCTTCCCTCGTCACTGAGGCCGAGAAGGGTATACCGCACTAGCTAGCGCGAATGCTCGGAACCCCTTTTTTGTGTTCTTTTGTCCCTTGTCATCGGATTCGTATCCGACTAGAGCGTGGCAGCGATAACAAGGATCACTGTCAACAAAGTCCAGAGGATTGCTCCGATAACTGCGAGTATGAGGCATAGTTCCCCGACGCGCCTGTACTCGCTCCACGGATGCGGCGCGTTAGTGTAGAACACAACCCCAAGCACAGCCCCGATAGGAGGTATGAAGAACGACAGGATGTAGCAGAACGCCGCAATCCACAACGCAACATACCCCGCTGCTGCCCTCTGATCAATGCTAGGCCCTGGCACGGGCTGCGGCCCTATGCTCCACCCACACGAACCGCAGTACTTAGCGACCACGGGGTTGTCTAAACCGCAGTTGAGGCACTTCGCGGTGTACCTCTGCGGTTCTGCAACAATTCCCTGGGCCAGAGCCTTCTTCGCGTCGGTCAAATCGAAATCGCACTTCGTGCATATGCGCTCGGTGCGGACGTTCTTCGTCCCACACTTGGGGCATTCGACAACTGCGCCCGCTGGGATGTCGGAGTACGTCAACGATGGTTCGTACTTGAGATCTCTTCCGCAATAGTAGCAGTACAACAGATCAACGGGAACGTCCGCCCCACAGCCAGGACACTTCACGGCTCTTTCCCCGCGGGGAGATTCAGGTTCCACGACTTCAACTTTGTCCAACTCCAACTGAGACACTGCTTTGCAGAGCTGCGAATCCTTCACGAAAGCCAAGGGTTCGGGACGACATACAATACCAAGGAATCCGTAGAACCGATCATGCGGATATGGGACCTGCGGGTAGAGCATCTGCGCAGGAATCATCTCCTCGCCGGGCACCAGGAGCTGCACGCCATCTGGAGCATAGCGTTGAACAACAAGCGAGGATACTCGAGGCGCTCCGAGCCTCTAGCTGGAGACCTGAAGAGGGAACTCGCAGGACTTATCACTGAGGCCGAGAAGAGCATCCCGCACTGAGCAGACGAGGATCGGTTCCGGTTCTGCCATCACGGGGAGCAAGGAGTTGGCGACCAACCGAGACTAGAGGGCGCAACTCTCGACAAGAGCCTTCGAGATCCGATGCCTTTCATCGCACACCTGAAACAGCTCAGCACTCACATGCTGACCGTTCCATGAAACTTACCCACCTGTCCCACGCGGGACAGCGGCGTTCACTTCCTGCTTCAACGACCCGGCTCGCAGCGCCCTTGCGGGTACCGTGGAGGCCAGGTCTCCACAGGCGTTTAGGGTCTCCGTGGAACTCACGGCGACCAGATTGAGCGCGGCGTTCAGATCCCTGTCGAGGACCAGCCCGCAGTGCTCGCACTCGTAAACCCTGATCGACAGTGGCATCTCATCCTTCACATGACCGCACGAGGAACACCGTTTCGTCGAGGGGTAGAACCTGGGTGCCACCGCCAGGCGACTCCCGTACCACCGACACTTGTACTCGAGCTGCCGGCGGAACTCTCCAAGGCCAACGTCCGAGATAGCACGCGCCAGATGACGGTTCCGCACCATGCCTTGCACGTTGAGTTCTTCGAGGACGATCTCGCCGTGGCTTTTGGCGAGTTGCGTCGTCGCCTTGTGCAGGGCGTCCTTGCGGATATTCCCGATGTACCAGTATGCCTTCGCCAGTCTGTCAGCCGTCTTCTCTCGATTGTTGCTTCCTTTGCGCCTCCTGTGCAGTTCCTTCGCGAGCCTGCGGAGCTTCCGCAGGCGGGACTGTAAAGGCTTGGGGTTCTCGAAAACGCGTCCGTCGGAGAGCGTAGCCAAGCGGGACACGCCGAGGTCCACGCCTACCGCAGAACCCGATGGCGGTTGGGGGTCTGGAACCTCCTGTTCGACAGTGAAGGAGACGAACCACCGGTCGGCGTCGCGGCTGACGGTCGTGCGGAGAATGCGCCCTTCGAAGACGGCGCCCTCCTTAACCCGCACGCGCCCGATGCGGGGAAGGACGACATGAGCGCCCTCGGCACGGATGGCCCCTGTCGTGAAGGCGAAGGCGTCACGCGCCTTGCCCTTCTTCTTGAACTTCGGGAGCCGAGCCTTCCGGCCAGCTTTCTTTGCCATCCGGCAGAGCCCGTAGGCGTTGTCGAGGTTGCGGAGGGCTTCCTGCGGGATGCACTTCGAGACTTCGTACATCCAGGGGAAGTCCGTCCTCTTGAGGGCGTTGAGGCGCCGGTGCTGTTCGATGGCGTTCGTGAACCGCTCATTGCCTTGCCTTTCGCGGTAGAGACACTGGCGCTCGGCGAGCGCCCAGTTCCACGCGAACCGGGCGACACCCGCGCACTTGGCGAAGAGCGTCCGCTGGACATCGTTAGGCTTCAGCTCGAATCGGTATCCCCGATCAACCATCACGGGCGGCGGCCTCCAGCGCCTTTTTGGCCCTGTTCTTGGCGGCACGACGCCCATAGAGACGGGCACAGAAGCTTGTCAGCACGTCCACCATGTCTTGCACGAGGTCGTCTTTCATCTCGGTTTTGTCCACGACGATGAGGCGCCTTCCCTGGGCGGCAAGGGTGCTCTCGACATACTCAGCACCAAATCGCATCAGGCGATCCCGGTGTTCCACGACGACACTGCCCACGTTCGGGTCTTTCAAGAGCCTCAGGAGTTTGGGACGATGGCCATTGAGCCCTGAACCGATTTCTGTTGATGTCCCCTTCACCAGGAGCCCGTTCTGCGTAGCGTATTCGACGAGCCGCGCGAGTTGCCGGTCCAAATCGGCCTTCTGGTCATGGCTTGAGACACGAGCATACAGGACTACATTAGTGGGGTCCGACGACGCTTGAGGGAAGACGAGGATGGTCCCCGTCGGCATTTGCTTGCTCGGGATCGGCAGGATTCCAGCGCGGAACCACCGATAGGCCGTCTTATAGTCTATCCCCGTCTCCCGAGCCCAATCCGCTAACTTCACGCCCATAAATAGACCTACACGGTAGGTACTAAGACTGCATACTGTTCGCTACCCCCTGGCGAGGTAGCCGTTGTCGATGAACACAGCTACCTTATCGTGTCTGGAAGAAGCTAATCCCATCCCCCCATCCTTGATTTTTTGCTGCCGTCCTCAAGGAACAGCAGTGCGCATTTTCACGTACTTCCAGCTCCCGCCGTCCTATTAAATGTAGCGGCTGCATGTAGCGATTTGAACGAGAATCGATCGACCAATGAAGAATGGAGGCGTGAGAACTAATACGATGACGCGCAGCGGCGCAGGCTCAAGATGAAAGGTTGCGGATGCGCTACTCAGAAGAAGCAAAGAAAAGGAATGCAGTAGAGAGGCAAGGAGAGACTCCTTGCCAATGAGTTTAGGATACTCGCTCAGAATCTCTTGAAAGTGCTCTTCTTCGCGTTGCAGATCGGACACAGGTCCGGCTCCGGTCCCTCTCCAGTGTAGCCGCACACGGGGCAGACCCAGATCTCAGCGAATGACGCATCCTTCCCGGACTCGACTGCGCCCTTGGCCTTTGCGTACATCTGCGCGTGGACCTTCTCCGTCTCGAGCGCCCAGAAGGTGCTCCTGATCGCGCCCTTCTCGTCCTGGAGCTCAGCTACCGCCTTGAAGGCCGGGTACATCTCATCGACCTCGTAGTTCTCCCCGTCGATCGCGTGCTGCAGGTTGTCCTTGGTCGTCAGGATGTTGCCGAGCGTGCGCCAGTGATTGGTCGCGTGTATCTTCTCGGCAAATGATATCGCGCGGAACAGCCGGGCCACCTGTGGCTTGCCCT
>Ga0315296_10001161_pt1 | contig 23103 bp, 14 predicted proteins | sample YL17G14_18_MG_FD_203921 | JGI IMG/M metagenome (GOLD analysis project Ga0315296, IMG submission 203921) | Sediment microbial communities from Yellowstone Lake, YNP, Wyoming, USA - YL17G14_18 | ecosystem: Environmental > Aquatic > Freshwater > Lake > Sediment | place: USA: Wyoming | collected...
GGCCTGGCACGGGCGACGGTAGGGGCGAGCCCTGCCCCTACGGGTGCAACTCTCAGCTCCGAAGGCCAGGCCTTGGCCTGGCACGGGCGACGGTAGGGGCGCCCCTCGCGGGCGCCCTCGTAGGGGCAGGGGCGAGCCCTGCCCCTACGGGTGCAACTCTCAGCTCCGAAGGCCAGGCCTATGGTCGTAGACTATTTAAGTTGCCACAGATTTTCACAGATGCAACACAGATTCCAGATCATCCCAATCTAGTTCGCCATCAGTGCTAGTCTGTGTCAATCTGTGGCAGACAAGTTATTTTGCTGATGGCCTTCAGCCTGGCGCGAGCCAGCCTGAAGGCCGGCCTTCCGAGGAGAGGAGGGGGCGATCCGCGAATCGCCCCCTACAGGACCCCCTTGACACGCATGGTACACTTGTGATGCCCTAGCACATCAAGGTCGCGCGCAGGTCGCGCTGATTGTTCCAGCATGAGGTACGTGATGAGAACGCCTCTGATCCGTTGGGCGTGGTTGCCCGTCATCGCTTTGCTTGTCCCCCTTGGCATCATCCTCCGCCTCGACAGCGGCTCCGCCCCCGCGGGGGCGGAGCAGGAAAACGCCATGGCCATAGATGTCGACCCCAGCGACCCCGATATCGACGACAGCGCCGCGCGCTACACGGGGGAGCCGTGGTTTGAGATCAGCACTGACATCACGGCCGCGCCCACGCCCTACGGCGGCTACCAGATGTCCATCGAGTTCGACGACAGCATCCTGGCCTTCGTGCCCGTGGACCCTGATGGCATCGTCTACACAGGGCTTGGGGGGATGACGATGAACTCCCCGTCCGTGGTTCAAGATGTGGACGCCGACACCAATCCTGAGATCACTGGCAGCACAGGTCGGCCAATCGGGACAACCGCCGAGACCGGGCAGGCTAACCTGGTGCGTTTTCAATGTATCGCCCTTGGCAGCAGTACGCTGCACCTGCAGACTCTGGCTGAGGACCCCGATTTTGGCAGCACCACCCTTGCACCGGACATCGGAATCCTCAGTACCTCTCTGGCCGATGCCACCATCACCTGCTCGGATGCCACGCCCACTCCCACGCCGATGCCCACAGCCACCCCGACGCAGGCGGCCGTCGGTGGCATAGCAGAGCTTCCACCCCTCGCCGGCACCTCGGCTGGGGAGGCAAGTACGGCGGCTCGAGGGTCTGGCTGGTCGTCCGGCAGGTACACTGCCCTCCTCGGCGGGCTCGTCGCAGCCGCGATAGTCACCGTCGGCGCGTGGTACGCCAGGAGGCGGTGGGTCAGGTAACACAGCCCGCAGCGCCCCGCTGCGTGGAAGGTCGGCCCCTACGGCTACGACGACGAAGGCCAGGTTTGAGCCTGGCACAAGCCGGCTGAGCGCTGCCCCGGGCTGACGGGGGCGCTCAGCGGCGCTTTTCGAACCGGCCAATCGCAGTATTGCTTGGCGCCCCTCTTGACAAGCTCCGCATGTGGGAGTAACTTGCGACCGCACATACGAAGGGACCGCCGGCATTGGTGGCACCGGCGGTCCCACAAACCGAGCCCTCGCGCGGCCAGGGTCGGCCTATCTAGTCCAGCGAGATACGGCCCGACCGCGGAAGGGTCGGGGCCTATCTACTTGGTGACCCCGCCATAGTCTGCCTGCAGCCGTCACGGTTCTGCTCCACCAGGTGGCGGATGGAGCCAGGCAGCGCGCCACGCCGAGGCACGCAGGCCCGCGACAGGAGGCATGAGATGAAGCCCAGGCGAATCGCCGCTATGACTCTTGTTGGGATCCTCACCTGCGTTGTCGCGCTGCTTCCGCCGGAGCGGTCGCTAGCGCAAGGGGATCCCGGCACCATCAACACCGTGGTGGGCGGGGTAACGGGCGACGGGCTGCCCGCCACCGACGCCCTCTTTGGGTTTACTGAGACCCTTGGGGTGGCGACCGATACCGCTGGCAACGTGTACGTCAGCGACACGTTGCAGAACCGGGTCCGCGTGGTAAACATGCAGGGTACGCCCATCGCCGTGCTGGGTGTGACAGTACAGCCGGGAGCCATCGAGACGGTAGCCGGCAATGGGGCCGGGACCTGGGGCATCGACGGGGAAGGCGGCAACCCAGCCGACGATCTGGGTGACGGCGGGCCTGCCACGGCCGCCACGCTCTACTATCCTGCCGGACTGGCCGTCGACGCTGCTGGCAACCTGTTCATCGGCGACAAGGGGAATGCCCGGGTGCGGAGGGTGGACGCGACCGGCACAATCACCACCGCCGCGGGCGGTGGGTGGTCCTGGCCGGGGGACGGAGGCCCGGCGACCGAGGCCTCCCTGGGGGGCCCGGCGGATGTCGCGGTGGACGGAGACGGCAACCTCTACGTCGCCGGGGAGTGGGGGAACCGGATCCGTCTGGTGAATACCCAGAGCACGCCCGTCACCAAGTTCGGGGTGGCGGTCGACCCGGGTGACATCGCCACGGTGGCGGGCACTGGCGAGCCAGGCTGGGGCGGCGACGGCGGCCCGGCTACTGCCGCCCGTCTGTACTCTCCGAGAGCGCTGGCCGTGGACGCGGCCGGGGAGAACCTCTATATCGCTGATACGGAAAACGACCGCATCCGGCGTGTGGACCATCTGGGCAACATCAACACGGTCGTCGGCGGTCAATGCCCCCAGCCGCCCTGCGAACCCATTGGAATCGCCCTCCGCGGGACGAGGGAACTGTTCTTCACCGAGACCTGGAACACCCGCGTCCTCCGGATGTGGGACTCCAACGGCGATACCGTGGTAACGAGCGCCGATGAGCCGCCAAGAAACGTGGTCGGTGTGCCGGGAGAACAGGGCTTTGACGGAGACGGGGGGCCGGCCATCAATGCCCACCTCACGATTTTCCTCCGCATCGATGTGGACCCCGGCGGCAATCTCTACATCGTCGATCAATGGAATCACCGTGTGCGCTGGGTTGTTCCCAGTCCGGGGCCCCCCACCGGGGACGGAGACATTGACGGTGACCTAGACGAGCTAATCGACACAGTCGCCGGCGGGGGCGGCCCTATCGGCGAGGGTGGCCCGGCCACCTCCGCCAGCCTCTTCTTTCCGGCCGATCTCGCCTTGGACGGAGCGGGAAACCTGTACATCGCCGACGCCGGGAACTACCTTATTCGCATGGTGCAGGCCGGAGCCGACGGTATGGTGGCCGGCGGCGCCGATGCCGGGAACGAGACTATCACGACAGTCGTAGGAGGTGGCAGCGGCTGCCCGGGTCAGACTGACCCCGAGGGCGACGGCTGTGCGCCCACCGAGGCCATCCTCAACTACCCGAGCGGGGTTACGCTGGACCCCGACGGCAACATCTTCGTCGCCGATACGTGGCAGGCACGGATAAGGGCGGTGAATACCCAGGCCGGCCCGATCACCATCGCCAACGTCACGATCCCGGCGGGCAAGATCGACAAGGTAGCAGGCGCGGGAGCCTGGGGGTTCAGTGGAGATGGGGGGCTTGCGGTAAACGCGGAGCTTGCCGGTCCCGAGGATGTCGCGCTGGATGCGCAGGGGAACTTCTACATCGCGGACAGAGGGAACCACCGCGTCCGGCGGGTGGACAACGCCACGGGAGTGATCACGACCGTGGCGGGGAGCGCGACCGGCTGCGGCGCCATAGTGGACGGCATCCCCGCCACCGATCCCGCCGCGTCCCTGTGCGAGCCTACAGCCGTGCTTCTTGACGCGGCAGGTAACCTGCTCATCGCCGACGACGGGAATCTCCGGGTCCGGAGAGTCAGCGCTGGAGCCGACGGAGTGGTGACCGGGGCCAGCGACGAGATCATCTCTACCGTGGCCGGGGGTGGTGAACCCTGCGCCAATAAGTTAAACGACCAGGGTGACGGGTGCGCAGCGCGACAGGCCACGCTAGGCGAGCATGCGGTGCGCGACATTGCCCTCGATTCGGCCGGCAATCTCTACATCTCCCACCCCGACCCGGATGCGGTGCGCCGGGTCGTCCCTGGAGCAAACGGTATCATCGACGGCGGCAGCGATGAGGTGATCTATAGCGTTGTGTACTTCCCGGGAGAGCAGGGCTACAAAGGCGACGGGGGTCTTGCCTGTGCGGCGGCCAGTCGGTGGCCCGACGGTCTCCTTGTCCAGCCGGACCCAATCAACCCGTCGCTGGAGCACATGTATATCGCGGACACTTGGGCCCATCGTATCCGAAGGGCTGAGGCCCCGTTGGACCCCGACCCCGACCATGACGGGCTATTCACCTGCCTGGGTTACCCGAGCGAACGGAGTCTGGGCACTGACCCCTTCAACCCCGACAACGATGGAGACGGCTGCTTGGACGGCGAGGAGGCGGAGACCGCACTACCCCCCAAGCCCGGCTCCACCGGCGCCTACAACCCCCTCGCTTGGTACGACTTCTACGACGTGCCCATTCCCGCCAATAACGACCCGACCCCCAACGGCTCCCCGAACGGGACTGTGAACTTGCAGGACGTGGTCGGGGTCCTAAAGTACGTGGGCACCTCCGACAACGGCGGCTCCAACGGCCGCGTGGACTACGACAGCACGAAGGATGGCGACTGGAACGGCGACACCGTGGTCACCGAGGAGGGGGACCAGGTGGGGCTTCGCTATGACCGCTCGCCTGGCCCGTTGCCAAGCCCGCCCTATGACGCCGGCCCGCCCAGCGGTGCCGTGAACCTCCAGGACGTGGTGGCGGTGCTGAAGCAGGTGGGTCTGGCCTGCACCGGCGTGCCGTAGGAGAGGGCACATCGCCAACGACTGAAGGCCAGGAACCCGCCTGCCGGCGGGCAGGTGAGCCTGGCCTTCCGCTTGATCTCCCCTGTGGAGAGCCAGCCTGAAGGCCGGCCTTCGGGGGAGAGTAGGCGGGGGTCTTCAGACCCTCGCGAACTCCCAGCTCCGAAGGCCAGGCCTTGGCCTGGCACGGGCGACGGTAGGGGCGCCCCTCGCGGGCACCCTCGCGAGGGCAGGGGCGAGCCCCGCCGCTACGGGTGCAACTCTCAGCTCCGAAGGCCAGGCCTCGGCCTGGCGCGAGGCAGTTGAGCGCTGCCCTGGGGCTGCGGCGGCTGCTCAGCGGCGCTTTTCGAAGCGGCCAACCGCAACAACGCTTGACATCCCTCTTGACAAGCTCCGCACGTGGGAGTAACTTGCGACCGCACATACGAAGGGACCGCTGGCATTGGTGGCACCGGCGGTCCCACAAACCGAGCCCTCGCGCGGCCAGGGTCGGCCTACCCACCTTAGCACGGTAGGCCCCGACTGCGGAAGGGTCGGGGCGTATCTATTTGGCGACCCCGCCACGGCCTGCCTCTCGCAACTGCGCTTCTGCTCCACTGGGTGGCGAGTGGAGGCATGGAGCGCGCCAGTCCCCGCCGACGGGCGGGCAGCCACTACAAGCTAGTCCACGGTCCGGCCCAGGGAGGGCCAGTGCTTATCCTCCGGAGGGCAATGATGAGGCAGTCGTGGAACGGAACTATACGGGTGTCCTTTCTTATCGTCCTGGCGGCCACCGCAGCAGTTCTTGGGCCAGCCCCTCGCGCAGAGGCCGCGATAGGGGCGGTGAGTGTCCGCGACCCAGGCATCTTCGCGACAGACTCTATTATCCAGTTCCGAACCCCGCCCGCGGTGCGCGGGACAACGGGCGATGGGGCACGGGTGCTGGAGAGCCAGATGGCGTCAGAGCGGGCTCAATTGCTGCGGGATCTGTCGGGGTCTCGCTCCCAGTCCGAGCCGGTCCGCCACGACTATCACCGTCTGTTCAATGGCGTAGCGATCACGCTCGCAGAAGAGGACGTGGCCCGCGTCCGCCAGCTACCTTATGTGAAAGCCGTCTTCAAGGACGAGGCGGTGCAGGCGGTCCTCGACGATAGTGTGCCACTCATTGGTGCCGATCAGGTATGGAGCCAGCTGGGCTTCACGGGCTTTGGGGTCCGGATCGCCGTCATCGACACCGGCGTTGACTACAACCATTCGGACCTGGGTGGTTGCTTCGGCGCCGGCTGCAAGGTGGTGGGGGGCTACGACTTCGTGAATTCGGACGCCGACCCCATGGACGACCACGGGCACGGAACGCACGTGGCGGGCATCGCAGCCGGCCACGTGGGCGTTTTGAATGGGGTGGCGCCTGATGCCGAGATCCTGGCCTACAAAGTGCTCAATGCGAGCGGTAGCGGCAGTGTCTCGGATGTCATCGCGGCCCTTGAAGAGGCGCTGGACCCAGACGGCAACCCGGCCACAGACGACGGGGCACATGTCGCCAACCTCAGCCTGGGCGGCCCGGGTGATCCGGATGACGCGGTGTCCCAGGCCGTCGACAACGCCGTTGACGCCGGAATGGTGGTGGCGGTCGCCGCAGGCAACTCGGGCCCGGGTGCCCGCACGATAGAAAGCCCCGGCACGGCACGCAAGGCGATCACCGTTGGGGCCACCGACAAGTCGGATGTCATCGCGAGCTTCAGCTCCCGCGGCCCGGTCATCTGGGAGAACGGGGCGATCATAAAGCCGGACATCGTGGCTCCGGGTGTCAGCATCTGCTCGTCCCGTTGGGACAACGCCTGGGCAGGCCTGGAGTGCATTGACCAGGCGCACGTCGCTATCTCCGGCACCAGCATGGCGACGCCCCATGTCGCCGGGGCCGCAGCGCTCCTCCTGGATGCCCATCCCGACTGGAACCCGGCGGAAGTGAAGATGGCTCTCAGGAATACCGCACTAGACCTGGGCTACGACGTGAACACACAGGGTTACGGGCGGTTGTTGGTGTATTGGGCCGCGGCGTTATGGGATGCGCCGCCCATCGCGTCGATCACTACATCCGGGCTGCTGACGGCGGTCACCGACATCTACGGCACCGCGACGGACGATTGGTTCTGGTACTACGAGCTCTACCTCGGGGAGGGCATGAGCCCCACGAGCTGGACCTCCCTGGGGTCGTTCTGGACGCCGGTCAGCGATGGCATCCTGTACCCCGCCCTTGACCCGCTCCTTCTGGCCGATGGATTCTACACCCTGCGACTGGAGGTGGTGGGCGGCTACGTTAGCCAGGACCGAGCCCTCATCCAGATTGACAACGTGCGGTTCACTACGCCGCGCAGCAACGATATCCTGCGGAAGGGCGATTTGACTGAGATCCGCGGTTCAGTCCTGGGAGGTGAGGCCTTCCAGAACTACGTCATCGAATACGGCCTGGGCCACGATCCCTCCGAGTGGTTCACCTCCGGGATAACGCTGGCCAACGGGGGAACCGAACCGGTGGTCGATGGGCTGCTGGGCACGTGGGACACGAGCGTCGTCGGGCCCGAGAGCACCTTCACCCTGAGGTTGACGGCAAACCACGACTGGGGTCAGAGCACCGAGTTCAGTCGGGACATCTACCTGGACCCCACGCTGAAGCCGGGCTGGCCACAGCGCGTAGCCTGGGACTTCGTACCGGAATCCCTCGCTTTGCACACGCCGGCAGAGTTCTACTCCTATACCACACTGAGCAGCACCAGCGGCGCCTTGCCCGGTGCAATGGCTACGGTGACAGCGGAGGAGCAACTCCTCTCCAGCCTGGCGGGCTGCTGTTACTACCCGGGAGGCTACCTGGAGCCGGTGGTGAGCGACTTGGACGGCGATGGCCGTCAGGAGATCGTGGTCTACAAGGGGGGTGCACCGCCAAAGGTGCTGGTGTACCGTGATGACGGCTCCCTCTACTGGTCGGCGTCGGTGGGGACGAAAGCGACCAACGGGCATAACCTGCACATCCCCTTGGTGGCCGACATCAACGACGACGGCTTCGACGAGGTCATCGTTCACGGGAGCGTCTCCCGCGGCTACGGTAACTCGGACCTGTACGCCTTCCGTCATGACGGCTCCCTGCTCCCGGGTTGGCCTGTCCTTCTCCCCTGGGACTGCCACCCGACGCTCCTGGCGGCAGATCTGGATCTCGACGGTAATCAGGAGATAGTGGTCGAGGGAAGCTGCAGCTTGCCGGACCAGATGGTGATCGTAAACGGCAGCGGCCAGATCGTCTCGCAGTGGGCGCTTACGCCGGACTCCTGGTTCTCAACCATCGATTCCGGCCCGACCGTAGGTAACTTCGATGCCGACCCCGCCCTCGAGATCGTGGTTGGCGGGCCGAGTGAGTTGGCGGGCTGCTGCGACCCGGAGACTGGCGAGTGGAACAACACGGGTATAGTCCACATCTACAACATGGACGGCTCGGAGGTTCCGGGCTGGCCGAAGTACACCGATGGCATCATGTTCCGCTCCCCTGCCGTGGGTGACATCAACGAGGACGGACAAGACGAGCTGGTGATGGGACTGTACTTCGTGAGCAGCGAGCCGGACGCCAGGTACGGCGGCCTGTACGCCTTCGACAGGTCCGGCAACATCCTGCCCGGCTGGCCGTTCCAGAAGGGCTGGATATTCTCGTCCTCCCCGTCCCTGGGGGATATGGACGGGGACGGCGACCTGGAGATTGGAGCCAGCTGTGTGGCGTTCGGGACGTACGTCCTGCACCACAACGGTACTCTGGCGGCTGGTTGGCCGAAGACCACGGGCTGGCCTGAGTGGTACTCCACCATCCTGGCTGATGTTGACGGGGACGCAGTTCCCGACGTGCTGACCACCGCCGGCAGTGCGATAGTCGGCGGGGGCGTCTACGCCTGGCGCTACGACGGCACACCGATTCCCGGATTCCCGAAGATCACTGAGGTGGATGCGCAGGGCCCTGTAACGGTGGCCGACATCGACGAGGACGGACTCGTCGAGCTGGTGGCGAGCTCCAATTATGACTACGACTATGAGACGCAGAGCTTCAAGTTCAGGGGCAGCCTGTACGTGTGGGACGCCTCGGGGGGCTACGCCCTCGGATCCATGCAATGGCCGCATTTCCACCATGACTCGCAACACCCCGGGTTGTACTACCCCGACAGCGACGGCGACCGCGTGCCAGACGGCTCGGACAACTGCCTGCTCGTACCCAACCCCGGCCAGACCAACACGGATGGTGACGGGCTGGGCGACGCCTGCGACCCCGACGACGACAACGACGGGCTGCTCGACACCGAGGAAGCGGCGTTGGGTACTGACCCCCTGAACCCCGACACCGACGCCGATGGCTGCGCCGACGGCGAGGAGGTAGCCGGCGTCCCCGCCCCCAAGCCAGGCTCCACCGGCGCCTACAACCCCCTGGCCTGGCACGACTTCTACGACGTGCCCATTCCTGCCAATAACGACCCTGAACCCAACGGCCCCAGGAATCAGGCCATAAACTTGCAGGATGTGGTCGGGGTCCTAAAGTACGTGGGCACCTCCGACAACGGCGGCTCCAACGGCCGCGTGGACTACGACAGCACGAAGGATGGCGACTGGAACGGCGACACCGTGGTCACCGAGGAGGGGGACCAGGTGGGGCTTCGCTATGACCGCTCGCCTGGCCCGTTGCCAAGCCCGCCCTATGACGCTGGCCCGCCCAGCGGTGCCGTGAACCTCCAGGACGTGGTGGCGGTGCTGAAGCAGGTGGGGCTGGCCTGCACCGGCGTGCCGTAAGAGAGGGCACATCGCCAACGACTGAAGGCCAGGCTCCCGCCTGCGGCGGGCAGGCCCGCCTGCGGCGGGCAGGTGAGCCTGGCCTTCCGCTTGATTTCCCCTGTGGAGAGCCAGCCTCAAGGCCGGCCTTCGGAGGAGAGGACGCGGTCTGGGTCAGCCCTGGGCATGCCCAGAAGGCCAGGCCTCGGCCTGGCGCGGGCGACGGTAGGGGTGCCGCTCGCGGGCGCCCTCGTGACGGCAGGGGCAAGCCCTGCCCCTACGGGTGCAACTCTCAGCTCCGAAGGCCAGCCTTCCGAAGGGAGTCGTAGGGGCGGTTCGCGAATCGCCCCTACATGGCCCTCTTGACACGCATAGTAGACTTGTGATGCCCAAGCACATCAAGGCCGCGCGCAGATCGCGCTGATCGTTCCAGCGTGAGGTGCTGCCATGGCAACGCGTCTGGCCCGGTGGGCGTGGTTGCCCGTCATCGCTTTGCTTGTCCCCCTTGCCATCGCTCTCCGGCCCGACGGCGGCTCCGCCCCCACGGGGGCCCAGCAGGAAAACGCCATGGCCATAGACGCCGACCCCAGCGACCCCGATGTCGACGACGGCGCCGCGCGCTACACTGCGGAGCCGTGGTTTGAGATCAGCACTGACATCGCCGCTGTCGCCACGCCCTACGGCGGCTACCAGATGTCCATCGAGTTCGACGACAGCATTCTGTCCTTCGTGCCCGTGGAGCCTGATGGCATCGTCTACACAGGGCTTGGGGACATGGAGATCAACGTCCCGTCCACGCTTCAAGATGTGGACGCCGACACCGATCCTGAGATCACTGGCAGCACAGGCCGGCCCATCGGGACAACCATCGCGACCGGGCAGGCTAACCTGGCGCGCTTTCAGTGTATCGGCCTAGGGAGCAGTACGCTGCACCTGCAGACTCCAGCTCAGGATCCCAATTTTGGCAGCACCACCATGGCACCGGAGGGCGGGATCATCAGCACCTCTCTGGCCGATGCCACCATCACCTGCTCGGATGCCACGCCCGTTCCCACGCTTACGCCCACGGCCACGCCGACGCGGGCGGCCGTCGGTGGCATAGCAGAGCTTCCACCCCTCGCCGGGGCCTCGGGCGAGGAGGCAGGTACGCCGGATCGGCCGTCTGGCTGGTCGTCCGGTGGCTACGCTGCCGCGGCGGGCGGGCTCGCCGCAGCCGCGATAGTCGCCGCCGGCGCGTGGTATGCCCGGAGGCGGTGGGCCAGATAAGAATGGCTCGCGACACAAACAACGGAAAGGGGCAGTGTGCGGCATGTACTGGGCGAGTGGGTACTCTTGCCCTTGGCCCCCGGTGCGCTAGACTAGCGTAGCGGGGCCCGTCCGAAATGGGCCGAAGCGCACAAGGAGGTAGCACGATGGCGAGCCGCAGGACCTTCCTGCTGGGACAGGCAATGATCTTCGCTGACGGGGTTGTTGGTCAACTGGTGGGGCTGGAGATGGAGCCGGACTGGGTGCCTACCCACCTGCTGGTGCAGGTGCCGGGCCCCTGGCCCTGGCAAGGAGGACGCGTCCTTCGGCTGTCCGCCCAAGCCGCCACCGAATTCCGAGACGAGGAGATCGTGCTGGGCATCCCCTCAACGAAGGGTGAGGCGATCCCCCATCCTGGCGCGCCCCACGCCGAGGGCCAGGTGAACTGGATGGACACGGGCAGCCGCCTCCACATAGCGCCCCGTGCCGTGGAGCGCCAGGCGGGCCTCTTCCTGGGTCTGATGGTGGAGCCCAACGGCTCGGTCCGGCTGATCGGTGAAGTGGGCACCCTGGCCAAGAGGCGCATCCTGATACCGGGCGAGTCCGCCGCCTATCAGAATCATGAGTTCGTCTGGCTAGACCTGAAGGGCCAATCCCTGGACATCTTCCCCACGTACGAGCCCGACGACTACGTGGAGAGGGAGGCCTGGGCCGCCCTCCGCGGCGTCAGCGGCCTGGGCGAGACGGAGTTGCGCGCCGTCCACCTAGAGGTTGAGAACGGCAGGGGGATCCTGTCGGGGAACGTGGCCGCCTCGCGCATCGCCGAGGCCGTGGAAGGCGCCCTCTCCGAGGTTTCCTGCGTCCTAGGGATAGAGAACCGCCTGGTCGCCGACCCTGATGTGGAGATAAGCGTAGCCTCGGCTCTGGCCCAGAACCCATCCACCCAGGGCGGGCGCTTCATGGTTCACTCACGCCTGGGGAGGGTCACCCTGGAGGGCCAGGTGAAGCCGGAGGCGGCGCAGGCGGCCGTGGCAGTGGCCCGGGAGGTGGCGGGAGTGGTGAGCGTCGAGAGCCGAGTCCAGCCGCTCGGCGCGGGCGAGGCCTGATCGACAGCCTAAGCCGGGTCAATCGGACCGAGACGGTGGCAGAGGCTTTCCGAGGGTCAGAACGCGGCAAACTCCGGCCGGTACTGAACGACCCCGCCACGTCCTGCAAGAGCGCCCGGCTTCAGCTCCATGACCATGAATGCTTCATCCGGGACCTCCATCTCCCAACGAATGCCGTGCGTGCTCGCCCGCACAAAGCCGAAGCGAGGGTAGTAGTGCGGGTGACCAACAACGACGACCGCCTCGTGGCCCGCCCGGCGCAGCTCCGCAAGTCCCGCATTGACGAGCATCGACCCGATGCCGCTCTTCTGCCTCCCAGGGAGCACCGCCATGGGCCCAAGGCCCACGACCGAGAATCTGGCGGTTTCCGACTCCACGATAACGGGCGAGAAGAGGATATGACCGACGACAACGTCTCCTTCGACGGCTACCAGCGACAGGATCACGGCATCCGCAGCGCGGAGCGCGTCGACAAGGTTTGCCTCGCTTGGTTGACCGAAAGCCAGCTCGTTGATCCGGCGGACGCTCGGGGCGTCACCCGGTTCCTCGCGCCGTATCTTCACCTTCTCGTTCATTCGTCTCCTACGACCCGCGTCCCCGCGTATGGGGTCGCCTCTAGGCGTCGGCGGACTTGCCGCCAGCGCTCACGAGGCGCACGGCGCCGCTATCGTCGCGCTCCACCGTGATCCACTCGCCCCGGTTGAGAGTATAGCCGCCGGGGTCGATCTCGGCGCGCAGGATGGCCAGCTCCTCATCCGAGGGGGGCGCCAGCACCTCCAAGGGGTCAGCGATGAGGGGCTTGAACTCCATCCTGGCCAGCACCTCCTCCACGGAGATCCAGGGGGCTACGGCCTGAAGCCTCATCATGTGGCTCTCTTCGTCGAAGCCGAAGAGGGCCCGCTCCGTGACCGCCAGGTAGGGGCCGGTGCCGGCGGGCATGCCGGCGCGCTCGCGAGCGCCGGGGCTGCCGTCCAGATAGCCTGGCGAGGATATGAAGTCGAGCTTCTCCACGAACTTGCGCTTTTCCAGCTTGGTCATGACGATGATTCGCCAGCACTGGGAGGCGATCTCGTTGCCCCCGCCGGGCCCTCCAAACCGCCTTTCCGGCTTCTCGTAACTCCCCCCAATAAAGGTAGAATTAAGGTTCCCGTACTTGTCGACCTGAACCGCGGCCAGGACGCCGTAGTCCATGTATCCCAGGGTGGCGTGGAAGTCCACGGTATTCATGCCCGTCCAGCACACGGAGCGGTAGTGAGAGCGGCTCGCTCCCAACATCATCCGCCAGAGAGGGAAGGTGGGGCTGGGCGCGACGGCTCCCTCCTCCACCACGTAACCCACGTCCGGCGTTCGCATTCGCTTGGCCATCAGGACGGCCATGAGCGGCGGCCCTGCCATCTGCACGAAGTACAGCTTGTCCTCCTCGATGAGGCGAGCGACGGCGCAGATGTTGGCCTCGATGTCTGTGAAGGTCAGTGTCTCGCTCATTCGTAGTAGCCCTCCCGGATGGTCTCCTCCTGGCGGAGCTGAAGCAGCTTCTTGGCCCCTACCCGCTGCTCCAGCATCTCCTCATGGGAGGCTACGCTGTAGACCCACTTGTCCAGGTACTCGCCCATGCGCTCTTGGGCCTGAGCGATCGCGAACTCGAACAGTTGCTGGAAGTCGGCGCCGTAGAGTCCCGGAACGGCGCCCGGGTAGGCGCCAAACGGGGCCAGGACGACCGCATCGACGAAGTAGTAGGGGATGGTGGTCCTCTGAGGCTGACGCCGGATGGCCTCGTTCCCGATGATCTCCTCGGTGGAGATGATGAGCTTCTTCGAGGCCATGGCGATCTCGAGCGGCGCCACGCCAGCGCCGAAGACGCGGGCGTTGCCGTGGACATCGCACTGGTGGACGTGAACGATGCCCACATCCGGGTTGAGGGCGGGGACCACGCAGATCGGTTTCGCCAGATAGGGATCCTCAATGAGTTTGGCAGCGGAGCGAGCGAAGGCGTCGGTCCCACCCATGTACCTCATGGGGAGGAAAGGCACCCCCATGGCGCCGGCCAGGAGCCGATAAGAGAGGGCCCCGTTCGTCCACTCGATGAGCTCGATCTCCCCTTTCTGGAGAGCCCGGTTGATGACGGGGCCTGACTCCATCCAGCCCACGTCCACCTTGCCGACGCAGCCGCCGGCGACCAGCAGGCTTACATCGGACCAGTTGAATTTCGCGCACAGCCAGAGGTTCTTCTTGCGCTGACGGATGATCTCGCGGAACAGTGAGGTCGGCCCCCTGTTGGCGACATTCTGGTCGTAGGCCACGTAGTCGCCGTCCTGGACGAAGCGCTCTACCGCCTCCTGCTCCGTCACCACCTTGTTGACGGGGCGACGTTCCTTGTGCTCGCGGACGTAGGCCCGCAGGCCGTCGGGGTCCGGCATCCGGAACTCGCCCACCCCGGAAGCGAGGACTTCCATCTCTCTCCTCTCAGGACTGCTGCTGCGGAATGCTGACGATCTGCTCCTGGAGGCCCAGGGCCCGCACGACGAATTGCAGCTCGGCGTCCCGCCAGGGGAGAGGAGCGGGCTCCTGGATCATCCTGGCCCGTTTGAGTTCCTCCTCCACCTGGGGATCGGGCATGAAGGGCTTGCCGTACTCCATTTCGAAGAAGAGGCTCTCAAAGGGGGCCTTCCGGGTCTGGCCACCGGCCTCCCAGGACTCGGCCGGGTAGCCCACGGCCATGAGGCAGATGGGGACAGCGGTCTCCGGCAGCGTGAGCAGCTTGCCCACCTGCTCCAGGCGGGGGCTGCTCATGCAGCAGGTCGCCAGGCCCTCATCCCAGGCCACCAGGGTGGCTTGGGCTACGGCCTGTCCCACGTCCATGTAGGCCAGGGGAGCCTCCGCCATCTGCTGCCAGACAGCGCCAAAGGCGGGGCGCAGGAACTTCTCGATCTGCGCCTTCGTCTCGGCGGCATCTGAGCCGATGCGGCGGGTGTCGGCCAGGTCGTGCAGGTCCTGGATCCACTTGTTGACCTCGTAGGCGGCCTTGTCGTGGTACCACATGATGAAGCAGGGGGCGGTCTGCATCTGCTGGTAGCCCAGGGGCGGCGTGATAGCCCTTATGAGCTGCTCCGACGCCTTCTCTTTCCAGATCACGATGGCCCGGGTGTTGTTCACGTTGCCCACACAGGAGGCGCGCCGCGCTGCCTCCAGCATCTTCTGGATCTTCTCGCGCTCCACCGGCCTGTGGGGCAGGAAGAAGCGGATGGTCCTGCGATTGCCGATTACCTGCTTTACCTCCATTCGGCACTCCTTCTTTGCAGATAGAGTCCATCCCGGCGACCCTAGACGGTGCGTCCCGTAGGACTCTAGCACTAATAGTTAACGGGTTCCAGGCCTGGAAGGATTGAGGGGGCCTTGACCGGCGCCTGAGGCGGCGACCCGGCGAGGGCTGGGGTCCTCTACTCGTAGCGCAGGGCTTCGGCGATGGGGATGCTGGAGGCTTGCCGCGACGGGATGAAGGTCATCACCAGGGAGGCAATGTAGGCAAAGGCGCAGACCAGCAGGATCTCAAGCCACGGGATGTAGAACCCCGTCAGACCGGCGGCGGTCAACTCATCGCTGGTCATGAGGAAGTAGGAGAGAAGGATGGCCAGGCCCACACCGGACGAGATTCCCAAGAGGGTCACAAAGGAAGACTCCATCAGGAAGCTCAGCGCCACGGCACCTCTGGTGTAACCTATGGCCCGCAGCATGCCGATCTGCTGCCGACGCTCCACCACAGTCCGGAAGGCGATTACGCCTACGGCGGCGACCCCCACCACAAGCCCCAGGCCCATGAAGGCCTGCATCAGGTAGAAGAAGCCGCTGAACAGGCGGACCTCATCCTGCCGCTGGGCCTTGATAGACACCGCCTGCGCCCCCTTGGTGAAGAGGGCTGCCTCGATGGCATCGGCGGTCGCCTTGGCCTCCCGCGGGTCCTGCAGCCGGATGAAGTACGTCGAGTACTCCGGGTGCCCGAAGACCTCCCGCACCAGGCGTTCGGAGGTGATAAGGCCGGAAAAGCTGGAGAAGGGGCCAGAGCCGCTGGCCCCCGAGTTCAGGAGGCCGATGAGCTGCACCTCGCCGACCACAGCAGTGGCCTTGTCATGGACCTGGATCTTGATAGGCTCGAACGTGGTGGTGCTTGCGGTAATGCCGTCCAGGGTGAATAGGCCGAAATCGCCGAAAGCGAACCCCTGGGGCACCGCGCTGAGGTCGATGACGGCCAGGTTGCGCTGAGTACGGATGGCCTCCCAGACGGCCTGGTCGTCCTTGTAGCCGGTGGCGCGGGCCTGGAGAGGCAGGTTGGCGGTGCGGAGGAACTCGTCGTCGGCCCCCTTGACAAAGTAGAACTTGAACTCCTCCTGGCCCTCCTGGCGCAACTCGGCGGTGGAGGGCCGCGCCACCCCTAGCCGGCCTAGGGAAGTGAACTTGCTGGTATCGACGGAGCCCTCCTGGTCCAGGGCCTGCCGCAGGTCCGCGATGGGGTTGTTGGGGTTCTCATCCACCTGGACATCCCAGCCTCCGCGCGCGTCTTCGCTCAAGAAGAGGCGGTTGAAGTTGGCGTTCATGGTGGACATCACCACCAGCGCGAAGACCACCAGGGAGATCATCGCCACAGTCATGCCTGTGCGGAACTTGTTTGCCAGGGGGTAAGCCACCGCTGTCTTCACGGCCGGCAGGATGCGCCCCAAGCGCCCGCCCACCTTGCTCACCACGGCGAGCAGCAGGTCGGCGTTGTAGATGAGGACGAACGTCGCGGCGGCCACCATGACGATGCCGGTCAAGAAGAACATCTCGATGCCGCCGGACTCCAGTTTCGGAGGGATACGGCCGCCAGCGCCAAGCGCCCAGAAGGCCAACAGCAGGAGGCCTGCAATCGTGAACAGAGGCCGCTGAGGGAGGCCGGCGAAGTCGAGGGTCAGGACTACCCCCAGAACGACCAACGAGACGCCCAAGGCATAGGGGAACTGAGCGTCCGTTGCCAGGCCCGTAAAGACCAGAGCCAACCCTGCGACGATGGAGAGTATGCCGATGCGGAAGGTGAGGAAGACTCCCGCCGCAACCAGAAGCACCGCCAGGGTGCCGAAAACGCCCGCCAGCACCGCCAAGTTCGAGGTGACGCCCGCCAGAGCGCCGAGGACTCCTGCCGCCAGGAACAGACCCAGGTTGCGCGCCCACGTCCGGAGTCCCGCCGGCCGGAAAAACAGCCGCGCCAAGTAGCGGAGGACCGCCAGCCGACCTCGGCCGATCTGCCACCGCAGGCGCACCGCTGGAGGTTCGGGAAGATCGCGGATGGCGCGCACGATGTTGAGAGCGCTCACCCGCCAGGACGAGAAGACGACGCTCAGGAAGGTCAGCACCACGCCCAGGGAGTAGGAGATGATGAGGCTGCGCGCGGTGACGTGTGCGCGAATGGAAAGGTTGAACTCGGAGAAGATGGCGGCCATGATCCCGGTCAGGGCCAGGGCGACCAGCACCCCCAGGAAGACCCCCACCAGGGCGGAGAGGAGGTTGTAGCCCATCCCCTCGGACATGAACATCTGGACGAGGTGGCGCCTCTTGGTGCCCACGGCGCGGATGATGCCCATCTCGGTCTTCCGCTCCGCCGCCAGCATCACGAAGATCATGAGGATGAGCAGGATGCCGGCGGCTATGGAGAAGAGGCCCAGGACGAGGAAGAAGGTCATCATGCCGTTGCCGAACTGCTCGGCAAAGTGGATGTTGTCCCGCTTGGTCTCCTCCACGCCCAACTGGAGCCCCTGCTTGTCTATGACATCCTTCAGCTTCTCAGTGACGGTGCCGCTGAGGGCCAGGGAGTCGCGGACGCCGCCCCGGTTGGAGATGGCGATCAAGTCCACCTCGCCCTCCCGACCGAAAGCGCGCTGGAGCACGTCCAGGCGAGCCGTCATGCCCTCGGGTGACTCCATATTGAGGCCGGCGCCGGTCGCCATGCGATCCTGCACTACGCCCGCCACCCGGAAGGGGAGAGGCTGGTTCTGGTAGTAGATGGTGACGGTGTCCCCCACCTGCGCCCCCAGTTCGTCGGCCGCGCTCTCATTGACGTAGACCTCGTCTTCGCCCAGGGCCCCGATGTCCAGTTGCCGTCCCTGGAGGTCGACTACGTCCGGGAAGGCCTCCATACGCGCCGGGTCGAGGCCTACCACGCTTACGGCGGGGGCGCTCAGCCGCACCCTCTCATTGACGGCGGGCACCGTCTCCACCAGGGCCGGCGCGATGCCGTCGATGTTGGGGTCGTTGCCGACGCCAGCCTCCAACTGCTGGACCGTGCTGGAGGGGATGCTGATGGCGCTCGTGCCAACACCGCCCTCCTCGCTCTCGAACTGGACGACCTCGTCCACGTGGCCCATGACGTCGTACACCATGCTGCTGATGCTGTAGTCCACGGTGTCGCCGGTGGTGAAGGCGGCGGAGATGATGAGGGTACTGAGCATGAGCCCGATGACGATGAGGGTGGTCTGGGCCCGCCGCCGGGGGATGTTCCGCAGGCCGACGAGGAACATGACGCGGTTGCGGAGGGCCGCTACGGCCACGGTGGCCAGGCTGATCCCCAGCAGGACCAGCAGGACCACCATGATGGCGTTCATCGGGATGCCGAAGAGGCTATTCATGATCGTGGGTGAATGCGGGGCTCACCAAACGGGAGCCCGCTCGGTGAGCTTCTCGTCCACGATGTGACCGTCCACCATGTAGACGATGCGGTGGGTGACGGCGGCGATGCGTGGATCGTGGGTGACGATGACAAAGGTCTGCTGATTACGCTCGTTCAGCTCAACCATTAACTGCATGATCTCGTCGGCGTTAGCCGAGTCCAGGTCCCCGGTGGGCTCGTCGCCCCAGACGATGGCCGGCTCGTTGACCAGGGCGCGGGCGATGGTGACGCGCTGGCGCTGGCCGCCTGAGAGCTCGAGGGGACGGTGGTTAGCCCACTCGACCAGGTGCACCTGGTCCAGGGCCTGCATGGCCCGCTGCCGCGCCCCCCGCGCGTTCACTCCAGCCACGAGCAGCGGCAGCTCCACGTTCTCCACCGCCGAGAGGACAGGCAGTAGGTTATAGAACTGGAAGACGAAGCCCATGCTGCGGGCGCGATACTCCGTCTTCTGGTTGTCGGAGAGGCGGTTGATATCGGTGCCGTCGACGAGGATGAGCCCCGCGTCGATGGTGTCCAGACCGCTGAGGCAGTTAAGAAGGGTGGTCTTGCCGCAGCCCGAGGGGCCCATGATAGCCACCATTTCTCCCCGTCGCACTGCCAGAAAGACGCCGCGCAGGGCGCGCACCTTCACCTTTCCCGTGTCGTAGGTCTTGACGACACCTTGGGCCTCGACAATCAGGGAATCCTGAGCCGCGGGCCTCTGCTGACCGTCCTTCCCCTCTAGACCTGGAACCACCGCCTACCTCCCGATACCACGATATACACGAAAAGGGCCATGCGGCCGTGACATCCACGAGGCGCCGCGGCCCAGCCCTCAACACTACCGGCACCATTCCAGCCACCGAGCAGCGGCAAACAGCGGCGCAGCCCTGAACGCCGGACCGGGCGGCTGGCTCCGCTCTATCTTAACATACCGAGAGTCTTCGACCCACCGCCAGTCTAAGGCCGGCCCTGGTACAGCGGATCCTGAGTGTCGATCCACATGTCCGCATCGTGGAAGGAATTGCCGTACCAGGGAGACCCCCAGGTGTTGCGCACGTAGGGCCAGTGGATGGGCACGTTGATCTCGGCCAGCCAGTCTAGGCGGGCCAGCACCGAGTCCAGCAGGTAGCGCTGGATCTTGAACCCAAGGTCCCGTCGGGCCTCGTAGTCAAACTCCTCTCGCTGCGCCTCCAGCATGCGGTCCAGCTCCGCGTCCGAGAGGTTGAAAGAGTTCTTCGGACCACCCGTGTGGAAGTAAGGGTAAACCCAGTCGTCCAGGTCATTCCAGCCGTTGTCATAGCTGAGGCTGAAGATGATCCGCTTCTCCAGGGCGCCCTGGGCCAGCTTGGTGTAGCCGGTGATGTCCAAGTCTCCCTCGGTCTCAGCGCCTAGCGCCTCCTTGAGCATACCCTGGAACTGGGGGAAGAAGGCGCGCAGGTAGTCCGGGATGCCGGCGTAGGTAATGGTGAACTTCCCGATGGCGGGGCCACCGGCGGCCTCCCACAGCTTCTTCGCCTCGGCCAGGTCCTCTTGCCGCTCCTGCGGGTCGACGCGATAGCCTGGCTTGCTGAGCAACTCGGCCTGGGGTAGCGCCCAGCGCTCGATCGCACCGGGTACCGGCCCCACCATGTAGAACCACTGGCGGAACATCTGCTGGCCCATGCGGTTGCGGTCGATGGCAAGGTTGGCCGCCTTGCGCAGGCGCAGGTCCTTGAAAGGGGTCGTGGCCGCGGGTGAATCGGCCACCAGGAAGCGGCTGGCGAGCCAGCCGGCATCCGGGAACTCCGTGGTCTGAGCGCCCGTCTCAGAGGCTATGCGGGGGCCGTTGCCGCGGTCGCTGAAGCCAGTGCTGTCCACCTGCTTGCTGCGGAAGGCCACCTCGGTGGCGGTGTCGTCTTGCGGGGGCCAGATGGCCTCAAGGCCGTCGAGGATGGGACGGTCGGGGAGGCCCTGCTCCGCCAGGTCGTTGCGCGCGAACCAGTTGGGGTTGCGTACGACGCGCACCACCTTCACGCTGACGAAATCCTTGAGCATGAAGGGGCCGCTCCCCACCATGCGAGAGGGGTCATTCATCTCATCATTCTGATCCACCACCTCCCTGGGCACGATGAAGGCATTGTTGTCGCCCAGGTAGTGGATGAGGGGCGAGGTGGGGCGCTTGGTGGTGATGCGCAGCGTCAGGGGGTCAACCACCTCGATGCGGTCCACCGCCTCCCACTGGCTGGCCCGGTAGTAAAGGGCTGACTTGGGGCTGTTGGGGTTCATCTGCCGCTCAATGGAGTACTTGACGTCCTCGGCGGTGAGCTGGCGTCCGGCCACCTGCGGGAAGGCGCTGCGGATGGCTTGCGTGTCGTGGAAGGCGACATCGGGTCGCAGCTTGACGACAAAGATGAGCTTGTCGATGACCTCAGGCATGGACTCCGCCAGGTCAGGGACGATTGTCCCTTTGTAGACGTTGTCGTACTTGAGGACCTTGCTGAAGACCCTGGCGTGCATATTGTAGATGGTGCCGATCTGCGTCTGGTGAGGGTCAAGGGTGTCGAGAGCAATAGCGTCCCACCCGAAGTTGCGAACGATGCCCCCGCGGGTGCGAGCCGGCTCGAGGCCCTCGGCGGCCGGCGTGGCGGCCGGTGTCTCCTTGGCGGCCTTCTCCTCGCCGCCACAGGCAGCGAGGGCCAGGCCCGCCCCCAGACCGGCCGCTCCGCCCAGGAAGCGCCGTCGTGAAAAGCGATGTCGGGACCAATAGGTGGAGCTTTCGTTCATGGCTCGTTCCCCCCTCGCGTCCACCACCAGAGAGAATGCCTCCCTCCGATGGTCCGCAGATAAGCCCCGGCCGCGGCCGCGGATAACAGTCCTTCAGCCAGGGTCAACCCCTAGGCAGTCTTCTTGGCCACCGCCCGACTTCGGGGCAGGCGGCTCAGGAGAGCATATAGGACAAAGCTGAGGAGGAAGGCCGGAACGGAGGCATTCAACCAGGAGACCTTCTCATCCAGGGGGAATGGCAACCTGAGCAGCCCGTGGAAGAAGCCTTCCATGCCGTCCACCCACCAGGAGAGGCTGCCCGGCGATATCCAGTTGTAGAGGAGGAACCCCGCCAACCAGATCACCAGGGCCGGCGCGTTGACGCCCCCACGATACCAGAACCGGCCTCCGTTCTGGTAGAGGACATCGCTGGGGGTGACCCTTCGCCGGAGGAGGAAGTGGTCGGCGGCCAGGATGCCGAAGAGGGGTACGAAAACGGAGCCCAGCAAGAGCAGGAAGTTCTCGTAGTGGATGAACGCCACCCCCAGGGCCAGAGCCGTACAGAGGACACCGATGCCCAAAGTGACTCGGCGCTGATCCAGCCAGGGGGCCAGGTTCTTTAGGGAGACGGATGCCGAATAGACGCTGGCGAAGGTCTCGTCGGTCTCTGTCACCAGCAGGATGAGGAAGGCCAGCACGCCGACCGGAATGATCAGGATGAAGCCCAGCACGTCGCTGGAGGAGACGGTGGGCACGTAGAGGACGCCAAGCATGGTGAACCAGACGGTGGCCAGGAAGAAGCCGCCGAAGGTGCCCAGGAAGGCGTTGCGCGCCCCGCGGGAGAAGCGCGAGTAGTCGGCCACCAGGGGCAGCCAGGCTATGGGCAGGGCCACCACCATGTCCACGCCTTGCCAGAAGGAAGGCCAGCCCCCTGTCGCCGGTCGACGCATGAGGTCAGGGATGCCGCTCGAGGCCAAAGCGGAGTAGGTGATCATGAGGCCGGCCAGGAGCATGAACCAGATGGCGAACTTCTTGAACCACCGCCGCACCATGACCCGCGGGTCGCTCAAGGCCATCGCCGTGCCCAGCGCTCCGAAGAGGATGATCCAGATGGGGCGCCCCTCGAAGCCCAGGTGCCGGCTGAGGCCGACGGCACCCTCGCCCATGACCATGAGGGCGAAGGTGCCCCAGGCTACGTTGCGGGCCAGGGCCAGGAGGCTGGCGGCGTAGGAGCCCCGGATACCCAGGGGAGCTCTGAGGAGAGCCATCGTCGGCAGGCCGCTATCGGCGCCGATGACGGCGGCAGTGGCCAGCATCAGGTTCCCGATGACGGCCCCGATGAGGATCGCCAGGAAGGCCTCCCCCAGGCCCAGGGCGGGCACCAGGAAGGCCCCCGTCACCATCAGGAGGAGGCTGAAGCCCAGGTTGCCCCAGAGGGCGGCGTTGTCCAGGAGGCCCAGGGTGCGGGAAGGCGCCGGCACAGGCTCGATGCCCCAGTCGGCGGGGGGCATCCTCGCGCGGTCAAGGGCGGCGATGCGGGCCAAGCTCCCCTCCTAAGCCTTCTCCACCTCGACGGCGGTGGCCCTGTCCACCTGCATGGGCTGCCAGTTCCAGCGCGTGTAGTTCAGATGGCCGTAGCCGGCGGCCAGGTGCAACCACTTCACCATGCCCGGGACGGCCGCGTCGTAGGACTTCCAGTTGCGGAACTGGTAGGGCTCGAAGGCGGCGTAGATGATGACCTCGCCGGGCTGGACGGCGGCAGAGATCGCACAGCGCACGTGGAACGACTCGAAGTCGTTGTAGACGCGAACCTCGTCGCC
>Ga0315296_10001162_pt1 | contig 23088 bp, 19 predicted proteins | sample YL17G14_18_MG_FD_203921 | JGI IMG/M metagenome (GOLD analysis project Ga0315296, IMG submission 203921) | Sediment microbial communities from Yellowstone Lake, YNP, Wyoming, USA - YL17G14_18 | ecosystem: Environmental > Aquatic > Freshwater > Lake > Sediment | place: USA: Wyoming | collected...
ATAGGAATCAGGACAGGAAACATTGAACAGACTGAGAAGGAGATGGAAGCGAAAGGCTTCCGCGTGGTTCAGAGCGGAAACCGGCCTGGAGTAAAATGGGCGTACCTCGACACAGAAGAGAAGACGGGCCTAGTTTTCGAACTTCACGAAAAGAAAGGAACGTCATGACGCCAACAATTGCGTGCGCAATCTTCAGCAGCTGAGCGCTGCTACCATCCGACGGCTCTTGCTTTTTCCTGAACGATCCTATTCAATTCCTTCCCGATATCCTCGTCTAGTGTACTTGACTCGTGTCTCGACAAGATGGTTCTCACCTTCTCTTTTGCTGCTTCGTGGATACTTTGCCCGCCAGATGTCTCCCAGGGGCCTCGAAAGCGTTTGTCGAAGAGCTTCGGCATATGATACTCACGCTCATAGTTCTTCAACGTATGTGGCTGCCGAAGATATGTGGCGTCATAACCTACCTGTAAGATCAGATCAACTGCAAGTGCTTCCTCGTCGACTCTGACCCCCCTAAGTATTCGAAACATCATCCCAAAGAATTCGTTGTCAATAACTAGTTGGATAGGACTTGACGTAACGAGACTGTCCACTATTCCGGCAGCAGAGATAATCTCTGACCCGGCCAAAGCCGGGAGGAGACCGCATGTTGCTTTCTCGAATCCAGCTTGCTCGTCATATGTTTTGGAGTCAGTGCACGGCCCGTGACCATCAGCCGGAACGCCATAATGGTGAGCAATCTGAACGGCGGCGGCCGACATTAGTGCCTCTTCGGCCGAGCCCCAAGACAGAAAACCGGTCCTCATGTCAAGGGGTGCGCACCGGGCTCCGTAGACGACTGGTGAGTTCGGGCTACTCAGTTGGATTATCGCATTCATTGCAAGATCCTCAACGTTCTGCAGAACAAGCGAACCCGCCAGGGTCACGGGCCCTGTGGCGCCGAGCATTGGACTCGAATCCAACATGACCGGTACCTTCGCCTTCGCACAATCCACGAGCTGCTTGGCACAGTCACCAGCAATCTTCAGAGGAGTTGAAGTCGCGGCGATAAAACTCACGAGAGGCCTCTTCCGAAACTCGTCTTCGCTGCCTGCCACAATTTGCGCCATTTCTACTATCGTTCGATAGGTCTCGTAGGTCAAAGGGGAAAAGAAGACGTGCTTCTTTGTATTCTCAAGGCAGGCTTTTGTCGCATAGATGTCGGCTAGGCTTTGGGGTACATCACAGGGAGAGACATGGGTCGAGCAGAAAGAAATGTTCTCCAGAGCATCTACCAGCCTTGCGGCGATCTCGGTGTCTTTAAGGGTCCCATTCCGGGATCGCCCGGTTTCTATGTCAAGCACTTTGGTGTATGCGCTACCTGGTCTGGTGAATGTACTTCCTCTCTCAATTCGAAGGTCGTGTTCCCTGTCTCGTCCGCCCAAGACTAGGCTGTGAGGTGTTTTCTTGATCGTTTCCTCAAGCACGTTTTCCGGGAACTTTGCAGTCTGCTTCTTGCGATCAACTTCACATCCCGCCGATTGGAGCAAGCTCAGAGCTTCTTCATCGTACACTACCACGCCTGATCGCTTCAGGATGTCCAGAGTCGCTTGATGGATCTCCTCGAGCTGGCGCGTATCCAATACTGAGTACAATTCTTTCCGCTCGCGTTGGCGGTTTGGAACGCATTTGGGCGTAATAAAGCCCTGCACGACGCGACTAGGCATTGTCTGTGCCCGACAGCACTCGTACCCCGCCACAATGCAAAGATGTGCTCATCTCTGCAAATTGCCGAAAAGCCGTCGCATCATCGGATAGGCCTCCACCGAATAGGGAAACCTTTTTGCAGGCACTAGGCGCCTATTGGCCGAGGTCGAGCAGAATTGCAGGCACAGGAACAACTTGGATCACTTCTCCCGCAAATGAAAACTGATCCTCCTGGACCAAATTCCAGGAAGATCGCAGCCATTTTGGGCGAGTTTGAGACGCCGACTTTGTCCCCTATTCGCATGGGCGAGGTTCCCACAGCTTGGAAGCAAACACGCGGTGCGAACGTAATAGATGTCGACGACAATCGCTACGTCGACATGACCGCGGCTTTCTGTGTTGGGATCGCAGGCCACTGTCATCCCAGGGTCGTAGAGGCGATCAAGAAACAGGCTGAGTTGATGACACATGCGCCCGCAGCCCAGGCACCTAACCCGAAGAGAGCTGAGCTCCTCAAGAAGATCGCTGAAATCGTTCCTCGACCATTGAAACGGACCCATCTTCTGACGGGTGGAGGCGAAGCGATCGATGTCGGTCTCAAACTAGCACGCATCCACACACGCAAGATCGAGGTAATGGCGTTCCAGGGCGGTTTCCACGGTAAAACACTCTTTGCGCTCTCAGCAACAGCGCGTAGGTCTTACCATGCGGGACTCCTGCCGCTTGTACCCGGGGTATTCCACGCACCGTTTCCTTACTGCTACAGATGTCCTTTTGGAGAGCAAGTCTCCTGCGGCGACTGCTCGACACAGTGCCTGAACTACATCGAGCACATGATCAAAGATCCCGCCTCGGGCGTAACGGAAGTTGCCGCAATGCTCCTTGAGCCCGTTCAGGGGCACGAGGGATGGATCATACCACCGAAGGATTTCTTGCCAGGACTAAGGAGAATCTGCGACGAGAACAATATTCTCCTCATGCTTGACGAGATCATCACCGGATTTGGCAGAACAGGAAAAACGTTCTGTTTCCAGCACTATGGAATCGTACCCGACATCCTAGTATGTGCAAAGGGTGTCGCGAGCGGATTCCCGATCTCACTGGTCGTCTCTACGGATGAGATCATGAGTTCCTGGGGGAACTTCCAGCACACGAGTACCTTCTCAGCGAACCCACTTGGTTGCGCGGCGGCTCTCGCAAGCCTAGATGTGATAGAGAAGGAGAAACTGGTTGAGAAATCAGCAAGCATGGGACGCGAGTTCCTGAGGCGTCTGGAAGAGATGAAGGAGAAACACAGACTCATCGGCGACGTACGTGGGCTAGGCATGATGTGTGGCCTCGAACTCATCAAGGACGCGAAGAAAACACCTGCAGTTGAAGAGACGAAGAAAGTCGTCGAATACGCACTAAAACATGGCGTAATTCTCCAACCTCCAGGAGGGCGTTTCGCCAACGTACTCAAGATGTCACCACCGCTGGTGATCACGAAAGAGCAACTCGACTTTGGGTTACGCACGCTAGATGAAGCACTCACATTCGCAGAGAAGCATTGAGTAGGATGACGCGATTGAGCGGCAATACCTATTCTCAGCTAGGGCTTGAAGGAAAAGCCGTAGTGGTAACGGGAGCAGCCCGTGGCATAGGAGAAGCCATCGCGAGGGCCTTCGGATCAAACAAATGTAGCGTTTTAGTTGCCGACAGAATGAAACGCTCAGACGGCCAGCAACGAGCCCAAGCCACAGTAGATGCCATCGTGAAGAGCGGCGGCCGAGCTATCGCGATGAAAGTAGACGTATCCGACAAGGCGCAGGTCGAGAAGATGTTCCAAACGGCAATCGACAGGTTTGGCCGAGTCGACATCTTCGTAAACAATGCCGCAATCATGAAGGGCGGCTCTCTGGTTGATATGAATGACGTGAACCTTCGGGAACACTTCGATGTGAACGTGAAAGGTTGCTTCTACTGCTGCCAATTTGCAGCGAAACAGATGATCAAACAAGGTTCCGGTGGTAAGATTGTGGTAATTGCTTCGGTGGACGGCTTGGAGGCAGAGGAGGGAATCGTCGCATATTCCGCAAGCAAGGCAGCCCTAACCCTCATGACGAAATGCATGGCCGTCGAACTTGCACGTCACAAGATCAACGTGAACGCGATCGCTCCCGGCTGGGTGGCGACAGACATGAGTGTCCCATACATGACCGATGCGCTATACAAAGAGCTGGGCAGAAGAATCCCGGCAGGCTACATGGCAAAACCAGAGCAGATCGCTGGCGCAGCACTATTCCTAGCCTCACCACTCTCCGACTACGTGATGGGGCACGTACTAGTGGTAGATGGGGGCCTAATGTCAAACATCACTATAAAGGCCGACGAAGGATCAGTACAGTACACCTGATGTGAAGGCATTTTTGAGTTCAGGTAATAGGCTAGTGTGAATGTGATAATGCCTGAACTCTCTGGAAAAGTGGCGATTGTCACCGGAGCAGCACAGGGGATAGGTTGCGGCGTTGCAACCCTGTTTGCGGACCGTGGGGCTGATCTCGCACTATGGGATATTCAATACTCAGGGTTGGCCCAATTGAAGGCGCAGATAGAAGAAAAGGGCAGACGATGTGCGGCAGCCTGTGTTGATGTTACAGACTGGGAACAAGTGCATCGAGGTGCGAAATCGTCGCTCGAGCGACTGGGAGACATTGACATCCTAGTTAACTGTGCAGGGGTTCATACTTCCATTCTCTTCGGAAACATGTCCGAGTCAGACTGGGACTTGGTGAACGACGTGAATGCCAAAGGGATCTTTCTCTGCTGCAAGGCTGTCGCTCCCGAGATGACTAGGCGTGGAGGAGGAAGAATCATCAATATCGCGTCCGACGCCGGAAAGACTGGACACGCAACTGAGGCGCACTATGTCGCCTCCAAGCACGCAGTAATAGGACTTACGAAAGTGCTCGCTATTGAGCTGGCGAAGCAAAACATCCGAGTGAATGCAATCTGCCCGGGCTATATCGACACGCCTATGCTTCGGAAGATCTTCGGAGAGCTTGCCTCAATCGAGGGCAAGTCGGAAAAGGAGATCATAGATAGAATCAACGCGACAATACCGGTCGGCAGAATTGGCACCCCAAAGGATGTCGCCTTATTGGCTGCGTTCCTCGCGTCCGATGATGCGGAATACATCAACGGTCAGTCAATAGGGGTCTGCGGCGGGCTGGAAATGCATTGAAGGTCAAGTTTGGCCTCAGCGCCATAGCGTTCGATATCACGGACTTCATCGAACAGGCTGTAATCGCTGAGAAGTCTCGGTTTGGTTCTATATGGGTCGCTGATCACTTCACGGACCTACCCCCGTCAAATGACAAGTACGAGCCGTGGCCGGTCCTTGGGGCGATGGGAGGGAGAACTAAGGAGATCCTTCTTGGTACTCTGGCCACTGACTGCATACGCCGTCATCCATCCTCTCTGGCTCACGTAGTAGCTACTCTGGACAATCTCACACACGGCAGGGTAGTTCTGGGGATAGGTGCTGGAGAGGCAATGAACATCCTACCTTACGGTCTGCCGTGGGAGAATGCTCAGACTCGCCTTTCAAGACTCGAAGAGACTGTTAAGGTAATTCGCCTCCTATGGAGATCGAGTTCTACTTCGCCTGTGGACTTCCAAGGACAATTCTACCAGCTACGTAATGCACGACTTGACCTGCATCCATACAATGACCGCAACATACCAATCTACATCGCCTCGTTGGGTTCGATGAGGTCGTTGGAGCTCACGGGGAAGATCGGAGACGGCTGGTTACCATGGTTCAACACACCTGAAACGTACGTCGAACGATGCAAGCTAATCGATGAAGTGGCTGTACGAACGGGTAGATCTCCCTCAGAAGTCGAGAAGACCGCAGTCGTATATCTCGCTCTAACTGATGATCGAAACAAACAGAAACGTGTCATTGATTCCATGAAGGCAGAGATAGTTGTGCTCAACGCGACGCGAAGACTGTCCAAACTCGGCCACGCCCTCGAAGTCGACGAATCGAGCAACTACTCCTATCAGAAGTGTCTGGCTTCTCAAGAAGACGCAGACCGCGCCAGACAGCTCGGGGCAACACTCCCAGACAGTATTGCGGAAGAATTCTTGGTAACAGGAACACCACGTAGGTGCATCGATCAGATGGAAGAACTTGTTAGCGCAGGCGTACAACACTTGATAATACGTGACCTCTTGTGGGCTAATGGCCTGCAGGATTTCCATAGCACCCTGGAACTCGTGGGGCGAGAGATCATTCCAGCCTTTGACTAACTCACTGCACGAGTTCGCAGACCATCACCCGATCGAAGGAGTTTTCAATTCTGCGAGAATCAATATGCGGCTTCTCAAATCTGGATCAGCGCTATCTCGCCTGCGCCCCTCCCCCTAAGCTTCTCCTGGATGATCCAGCGGATCTTCCGGTCATTCAGCTTAACCATGAACCGTCTAAGGTGGGTAGTGAAATCATTTCGGGAAACGAGACCAACGTAAGTCCATGGAAAGTCTTAAGTGCGACCAGAGGCGACAAATCGTTTGGATGTTGCCAATTTGAGCGAAAGCGAGAAGAAAGTTTCCAGGCGCACTTTTGCTAAGTATGTCGGTGGTGCTGTTGCTGTAGCGGCGGCCGCTGCTGCTGGATATAGCATATATGAAACCACAAAGACCCCACCTGAACAGACACCCATCACGACAACGACAACTGAGATAGCAGCTTTGCTCGTCGATCAGCCTAGCTTCCGAGGAGCGGCAAAGTACACCCCTGAGTTTGAGCAGCAGACAGGGATCAAAGTGAACGTCGAGTTCGTGCCGTACGAAACCTATCTTGAGAAGATCATCATGGACTTCGCCGCGCACACAGGTGCATACGACGTCGCCTGTTTGGACTCCATATGGATTGGCCCCATGGGAGGCGGAGGTCTCTTGGAGCCGCTCAAGAAATGGCTTGACGATCCGAAAATCGCGGCGCAGGTTGATGTTGGTGACTTCCTTCCCACTCATCTTGATCTTTGGGGCACTTGGAACGGCGAAACAGTCGCGCTGCCATGGACCTCTGACGTTGCGATAATGATATACAACAAGGAATTGTTCGACAAGGAAGGCATAAACTACCCGGATCCGACAGGTCAGATAACTTGGGATCAACTTCACGATTATGCCGCTAGGCTTACCAAGGACACCAATGGAGATGGCGAGATAGACCAGTATGGTTCTGCACTGACATGCATACGAGACGATCCGGTGTACATGGAGTTTCTATTCAGGTTGTTCCCGTTCGGCGGAGATAGCTTTGAGAATCGAAAGCCAATTTTCAACAGGCCTGAAGGCGTCGATGCCTTGCAGCACTTGCTGGACCTGAGACCATTCTGTCCACCCGGGCCTACGGCAATGAACTGGGAAGACACCCTTGACCTCTTCATGAATGGGAAGATCGCTATGATCCAAATGTGGGATTCACTGGTTGGTGACATTGAGACTCCCGGAACTTCCAAGGTGGCAGGCAAATGTGGATACTGCACAAACCCAAGCCAAAAGATCAAGGCCGCAAACATGGCTGGGTGGACGATTGGAATTAGCAAGGATTCCAGGAACAAAGATGCTGCATTTCGGTACGTGCAATGGCTTACAAGCAAGGAGACAGTAAGAAGACTGGCGTATGAAGGATTCGTGGCAACACCTGCCAGGACGTCTCTGCTGGAAGACCCAAAGATCGTCGAACGCGCAAAGTGGCTGACAACGACACTAGAGTCTCTGAGGATAGGTAAGGGCCCGCCGAGAATGCCTGAGTATGGTGCCTTCCTCTCAATAATCGGCAAGTATCTCTCGCAAGCCGTGGACGGAACCTTGGGTCCGAAAGAGGCGTTAGACGGAGCACACGATGAGGTAGCTGCTATCGTCAAATAGTTGACTCGAGGGGAGCTCTGGGAAGGCGCCTCACCCGTTCTTCGCCACATTCTTTGGAAAGCGTAGCGTCTCCTATTTCGGAGCAAGAGCCGAATGCGGGTCTCACACCGGAAAAGGTCGAAGTACTTCCCATATCTCCTCCTCTCGCCCACGATCCTTGCGCTTCTGTTGATCACCATTTTTCCATTGATCTATGGCCTCAACCTAAGCGTCAGGCATGTAATCCTATACCAACTCGAGGAAGGGCAGCCCTTCATTGGCCTAGACAACTTCATCTCTATGCTAAATGACCCCATGTTCTTCAACGCTTTGAACCTGACTTCTGTTCTTGTTGTGGCGACTGTCAGTCTGGAACTCCTAATCGGTCTGGCGCTCGCCCTCCTTCTCAATAAGGAGTTCAGGGGCGCGGGCGTGGTCACGACAGCCCTTCTTATGCCGATGATGATGGCGCCCATCGTGGTCGGTCTGATGTGGAAGTTCATGTACAACTATGATTTCGGGATTTTTCAATACCTTCTAGACTTGATTGGAATTCCAAAGATGCTGTTCTTGGGAAGCGGGTCTCTCGCTCTCCCCTCGATAATCGTTGCGGATATCTGGCAATGGACCCCTTTCATGATGTTAGTGATTCTCGCGGGTCTCCGATCCCTTCCACGAGCACCGTTCGAGGCCGCGATGATAGATGGCGCTTCAGGGCCCCGCGTATTTGCGGACATCACTCTTCCCTTGTTGAAACCGATAATACTAATCGCAGTACTCCTGAGGGCTATTGACTCGTTCAAGATGTTCGATCAGATATTCATCATGACCAGGGGAGGCCCAGGCATTGCAACCGAGGTGTTTAGCATGCACATCTACCTGAGAGCTTTTGCCTACTACTACGTCGGATACGCTACCGCGATGGCACTTACCATGTTGTATGCAGTCAGCGTCATCGCGGCTCCTCTTATCAAGAACATAGAAAGTAGCTTCGAAAGCAAAGGAACTTGAGGTACATGGCTCCGAATGCGAAGATCGGGAGGGCATTCAAGAAGGGCGCGCTCACCCTTTGCGTGACGGTCGCACTGGTTGTCTTTCTATTTCCCATCTTCTGGATGGTCAGCACATCATTGAAGACCGCTGATCAAGCAATATCCAACCCTCCGGTCTGGATATTCTCTCCCACATTCAAGAACTATGAGGACATATGGGCGAAAGGGCTTTTGCTTCCCTTGTATAATAGCCTTGTAATCGCTGCCTCTAGCACGATATTGGCTATTGCACTAGGATCTCTTTCTGCGTACAGCCTTGCGCGGTTCAAGTTCTACGGCAGCAAGTTTACTGCATACTGGATAATATCCACTCGGATGGCACCAGCTATTGCGTTTGTTCTACCAATCTACTTGATGATGAGGAATCTTGGGCTACTTGACACACAGGTATCCATGATAATCGCTCACACCACGTTTAACCTGCCTCTGGCAATTTGGATCTTACGGGGATACTTTGCTGAAATACCTGTGGATATGGAAGAGGCCGCCATGATGGATGGATGCAGTAGAATGGGTGCACTCTTCCGGATTGTCCTGCCCGTGTGTGTGTCCGGAGTTGTTGCTGCAGCCGTGATCTGCTTTGTCTTTTCCTGGAACGAGTTCATGTACGCACTGGTGCTCACCGGAGTCGACGCGAAGACTCTCCCCCTGTTGGTAGCCGGAGTTCAGACGCAGCGCAGGATTATGTGGGGGGAGATGACTGCAATGGGGACATTGGTCATTGTTCCAGCTTTCATAATCACCGCGCTTCTTCGGAAGCACCTCCTGAGAGGTCTTGCGTTCGGAGCTGTGAAAGGCTAGCGCACAAGGTTTGGGATGAAGAACCCGCAGGATGGCAGGCGGTCAGGAGTTGAGTTTGCCTGCGCTCCCCCGGACTATCTTGGCCAGCGCTTCTTCGACGCTTCCGGGCAAGGGCTCAGGCTTGTGTTCGGCCAAGATCTTCTGAGCCATGTCTGCTGCGACCTCTCGTACTCCCTTGCCCCCTGCGTTTATCCAGCTCTCCCATCTACGCCTATCAGTGATTTGCGGGATCCAATGTTCAGTCGGGAGGTATTCCCTTGTGTGTGTCTGAGTCAGATAGTGGGCCCCCAAAGGTCCGACATGACCAATCACATCAACAGCCTCAGCCAGGCTGCGATTGGATATCTCAGCGCCTCTAAGAATCCGGTAGATCATGCCGTACATCTCATTGTCAATTAGGAACTGCTCGTAGTTTAGTCCGAGACAGCCCTCCAGCATGCCTGTGCCTGTCCAAATCATATTATATCCTGCCAAGGCCATCATTAATGTGGTTGCCATCTTCTCGTACCCAGCCTGAGCGTCCGGGATCTTCGAGCTGGTCATCTGTCCGTCACCTGCCAAGGGGATTCCATAGTGGTGCGCCAGTTGAGCGATCGCTGCACGAATAACCGCTACTTCAGGAGCTCCAGGTGCAACCTCTGTTGTCCGCATATCCAATATCGACGGAGCGAGACAGTAGATCTGAGTCGAACCCGGCTTTGCCATCTGCGCGATGGTGACTCCGCATAAGACCTCTGCGTTCTGCTGGACCACTGTGCCAGCTATCGTGACTGGGGATGTTCCGCCCGACATGGGATCGGTCTCAATGAATGCGGGAATCCCTGACTTGGCGCACTCTATGAGTATCTCCGTGTGTTCTCTGACGTACTTGAGTGGACTCTGAAAACAAAGGATGAAAGAGAGAATAGGCCTCCTTCTCAATTCCTCTTCTCCTCCGGCGACCAATGCCGCCATCTCGAGCTGGTCTCGCATGCTCTCAATATTCTCAGCGTTGGAGGAGATGTGTTTGGAAGTGTTCTTCACCATTGCTTCGTAGAGAACTCTATTCATGTTTCTCTTTGGCGCGTCCTCAGGGATGGCTGGAAGCATTAGTACGTGCACATTCTTTAGAGAATCTTCAAATCGCGTTACTTCTGCAACATCCCTCATCTTCGTTAGCCTGTGAGTCCCATCCAAATCTAGGATGTGTTTGGCGTTGCTTGCTCCTCCGAAAAAGACCATCTTTCCTTGGAGCGTGACGTCATAGTCTCGGTTTCTTCCGCACAAGGTCACGCTGCTCGGTTTCTTTCTAATCGCTTCTTCAACCATCGAATGTGGGATTCTGATGACATGGGACTTGTAGTCAACTTCCGCGCCGGCGGTGTCCATAAGCTTGAGTGCAGTGTCTGAATGTACAGCAACTCCAATCTTCTCGAGGACGGTTAGCGTTGCCGTATGCACGTCGTATACCTGATCCCTGGTGAGAAGATTCAGCTGTCCACCTTCGATACCGATTACTGGCAACACCATTTCACCTTGACAGATGCCCTTCGACCATTGTCTGCAGTATTTAACGTCCGCCCTGACGTCGTTACAATTCTCTCCAGAGATTTCAAATATCCGAGTCTGTTTACAGCACACAGTCCAAGGAATAGGCGAGGCTCGCGGATGGCTTTCTGGCGCATGGGTCTGGGTGACCGCGTGTTCTGGTCCATAGACATCTGCATATTCGTAGGTTTGGTTTGGCTCAAATACGGCGTACCACGTTTCGGGCTAACATCGGGGCTTATCGCAATGTTGGCCACGGGAGCGGTCATAGTGAAATCAGATTATATCTACAAGCGAATCCGCCGCACGAAAGAGTAGAGGACAGGACATCGAGCTCTGCGGAGGAATCTTGCGTGGGTGCCACGGGAGAGCTCCCTGTTTGCCCCAAGCAACGGTTAGGACTTGTTTTGCGTCTGGGCACGGGCTGATTTCGTCGGGCTGCTGACTTCTACCAGTGGCCCAGCCCTTGCCTACTGCAGAGAGTTCACTAGCTCAAGCGCCTTCCTGCCAGCGTCAACGGCGTCCACTCCATACGCGTCAGCGCCTATCTGAGCCGCCCAATCAGAGGATACAGGAGCCGCACCGACCATGACTTTGACTTTCTTGCTCAACGCTCGTTTCCGGAGGCTTTCTGTGACAACCTTCTGCTGAGACATGGTGGTTGAGAGCAGAGCCGACATTGCAACTATGTCTGGCTTCAGTTCCTCAGATTTTTCAAGAAAAGTCGAGTTCGGAACGTCCACACCAAGGTCCGTAACATTGAACCCGTTGGCTTCGAGTGTAGCTGCGACTATCGATTTCCCTATGTCGTGAATATCACCTTCGACGGTTCCTATCAAGACCGCGCCTCTGAACTCTCTCCGTTCGTGTTTGCTCTCTATGACGGGCTCCACCAAAGAGACCGCGGTCTTCATTGCCTCGGCCGCGAACATCAGATCAGTGAGGAACAAGTCCCCTCTTCCAAATGCTTCTCCAACCGTACGGAGCCCTCTAGCGAGCCCTTGCTCAATCAGAACGAGTGGATCAAGATTCATATCAAGTGCCTTCTTGGTCAGGTCCTTGCACGTGTCAATGTCGCCCGCCTGCACTGCTTGAGACAGATGTTCAAGGACAGCGTTGACATCATTCATGGAAACTCATCGTTCGCGAGCTACGATCGCGTGTTGCAGTTAATGTTTTCCATCTTGCTGAGGCAGTATTGCCTCGATCAACTGCCACTCGCTCTCAAAGCACGTCGCCAGCGTCTGGGGATTCTCCGTGTCTACCGTCTTGATGCGATCTTTGCGATTGTGTTCAACACGTCATTGCGTAGACGTGGCGGGTGGTGCTCGGCCAGGATATTCTTTGCTCGTTCCTGCGCCGCCTCTCTTGCCCCTTTGGATCCGCCCCTAGCCCAGACTTCCCATCTCTGCCTGCTGGATACGCTGGGAATCCAATGCTCGTTCAGAAGGTACCTCCTAGTGTGGTCTTGTGTTAGATAGTGGCTACCCAGCGGACCGACCTTCCGGATCACCTCAACGGCCTCGGCCAAAGTCTTGTCAGATATCTCTGCCCCACGCAGCACGCGAAACGTCATGCTGTAGATTTCATCGTCAATCACCGATTGCTCGTAGCTGGCCGTTAGACACGATTCCAACATTCCTGCAGTTGAGTAGACCAGGTTGTACCCAGAAAGTGCGGCAATCGCGAATTGGAACGCCTTTTCGTAGCCAGCTTGAACATCAATCGTCTTTGAGTCGGTAAGGCCTGCTACACAGCATGACGGAATTCCATAGTACCTTGCCACTTGTGCCGTCATAGCGTGGAAAAGCCCTCTTTCGGGGGCGCCTTCAGAAACCTCCGCTATTCTCATATCCATGACGGTTGGGGCGTGAGTGTAAATGACAGGTGTTCTAGGATTCACTAGCTCGGCGAGTGTCACCGCACCGAGGATCTCGGCATTCTGTTGAACCATCGTTCCCACTACTGTTACAGGAGCCGTCGCACCAGACTGCGGATCCGATTCAATGAAAGCGGGTAGGCTCTGTTTGGCGCACTCCACGAGCACTTCTGTGTTCGTTTTGCCGAACTTCAGAGGGCTAACGAAGCAGACATTGAACGAAAGAATCGGTCTCCGTCGAACCTCATCTCTAGATCCAGTAACTGCGACAGCCATGTCCAGCTGGTCACGGACATCTAGCGAGCTCTCCGCTTGACTCACTATGTGCTTCTCAGTGTTCTTCAGAATCGCTTCGAGTGACCGCTTGTAGATGCTCGTTGGTGGCAGATCCTGTGGAATCACGATAGGGGAAATGAAATGAACGTTCTCTAAGGCATCTTGCAGTCTTGTGAGATCTTCAAGATCCTTCAACAGGGCCTTCCTTCGCTTGCCGTCGAAATCCAGCACATTCAATGCACAGCTACCGGAGCCGGGGTACACCGTCTTCTTCCATAGAGCGAGATCCCATTTCGAGGTCCGAGCGCCCAACGTTACAGATTTGGGGACTCTTTGGATTGCCTCATTGACTAAATGTTGAGGGAACTTCACTACTCGTGTCTTCTCATCGAAATCCGCTCCAGCCTGAGTCAGAATCTTCGTTGCATTCTCGTCATGGACAGCTATGCCGATCTCTTCGAGGACCTTGAGCGTCGCCAAGTGGAAGTCGTAGATCTGATCGTTCGTGAACAACTCCAACTGTCCACCTTTGAACCCCGTCAATCAAGTTCATCTGCCGGTGAGAATCCAGTGTGTCTTGTTCTCGGTATGAGTACTGGATACTGACGTATTCAAATATGATCTCAAGCTGATACATATAGCAGCTTGGAGGATCTGAATGTGGCTGCGCAAGACAAACTACTGTTAGAACGAGAGCGAATGTTCCTTCTCCACTCGATCGCAAGACCGCCCGCAGACAAGCGACTGATTTTCGTTGAGGGCAAAGGTGCGATCCTGAAGGATCTCAACGGAAGAGAATACATCGATGGCTTGTCTGGTACAATGGGCCCACTCTTGGTGGGGCACTCCCATCCGAAGGTGGTTCAGGCCGTCAAAGACCAGGTTGAGAAATTGTGCCAACACATGACCTGCTTTGGCAACATTCCCTCAATTGAAGTCGCCAGAAAACTTCACTCGATCGTTCCCTCAGAATGGAAACTGGGAAAGACGTACTTCTGTCCTGGAGGAGGAGAAGCCGTTGAGGCAGCTCTCAAACTCGTAATGAAGCAGACCCGCAAGAGCGAGGTCATCTCTCTATACTTGGCATACCACGGTCTTTCACTTGGAACCATGAGCCTGGGCGGTATGCCTTGGCTCAGAAGCTTCATCCCTGGAGGCGTCAGGTGGCCGGGCTTCCATCAGATACCGAATGCATACTGCTACCGTTGTCCATATGGGCTTGAGCATCCAGGCTGTGGCATACAGTGTGCCACCGAGCTGGAAAGCGCCATCAAGTACGCCTCCTCCGGAAATGTTGCCGCATTCATCATGGAGCCGGTACAGGGACCGGGAGGGCACATAGAATTCCCGGACGAATACTACCGCGAGGTCAGACGCATATGCGACGAGAACTCAGTCGTACTAATCGCGGATGAAGTCCAAACAGGTCTCGGACGTTGCGGAGCTATGTTCGCGAGCCAACTGCACAACCTCAGACCTGACGTCCTCGTGCTTGGAAAAGCACTCGGAGGCGGTCTTCCCATTGGCGCCGTAATGTTCCGAGAGGACTTGACGCCGCCTGAACTTGAGAAAGAGACATGGCACTCGTTGACGTTCCAGAACAATCCTCTGGTCTGTGCCGCCGCATCAGCAGTGATCGACGTTATCCGAGAGGAAAGATTGCCCGAAAGAGCTGCGAAACTTGGCCAGAGATTCACCCGCAGATTTCAGGAACTCGCCGAACAACGCAAGATCATCGGACAGGTCAGAGGGCCTGGATTGTTCATAGGACTTGAACTCGTCAAGAACCCAAGGACGAAGCAACCTGCCGTCGATGAGGCAGGCAAGGCAGTGTGGTCCGCTCTAGACAAAGGCGTAATCACATTCACGGGCGGACTGGGAAACGTCCTCAAAGTGAAACCGCCACTCACTATCACTGACCAACAAACTGACAAACTGCTCGAGACAATGTGCGATGTCGTGACCGAAGCGGATAGATCACTGACGAAATGAAAGTCACACGACATTCGCAACATGACCCGAGCGCAAAAGCGACCGCCCAGTAGGTCCCAAGTGTTATATATCGACCGAAGTCAGGTCAATACACAAGATCAACCATGTCTGAAGAAAAAGTCTTTGTTAGAAAGACGTCAGGTCTAGTCAGATCGTTCGGCACCATCGATGCGTTCTGGTTCAATTTCTACGGCATGAACCCGCTGCTCGGCGCTGTCTTTTCCTTCATGTTCTCAGCTGCTGTCTTTCCAAATGGTCAGCCAGTGGTTGGCCTCATATTCGCGATCATCGGAACAGTTATGATGGCTTCTGTGTATGCGTACCTGACATCCGCCATGCCTCGCTCCGGCGGAGACTACATCTTCACGAGCAGAGTGTTGAACCCGGCTCTCGGATTCGCCGCGACTTTCCACTTCAACTTCTGGGTGTGGACTTGGCTCGCACTGAATGCCTGGTTAACGATCACTTTCTTGGTCAAATTCCTTGAAAGCATCGGCGTGTCAGGCGCGTCTGCCGTCACTGCAGACTCCAATACACTGTTTATCGTAGGCATCGTGTACATTATCATATCGGGGCTCATCATAATCTCGGGTCTCAAGAACTATGTCAAAATACAGTTCGTCTGCGCCGTTCTCGGCATTGTCTCGGCAGCCATAATTGTACTAGACATATTTGCTAAGGCCGGCACTTTCGTACCAGCTTTCAACCAATACGCCCAAGAATTCACCAGCAATTCAGACTCGTACAACTACTTCATCAAGACCGCCAAAGACCTCGGGTTCTCAGGATTCACGGGGTTCGACATCGGCCAGACCATCGGAGTCATGGCCGTCATGTGGCTGTTCATGTCTGTGCCAATGGGAAGCAACGTATTTGCAGGCGAGATCAAGAACGCGCAGCAGACAAAGACCAACATGCTTTCGATGGGACTCGCAGGCGTCATTGCTGGGCTGGTAGCTGCCGCTGCGATCGGCGGAATAATGGTGACATACGGGTGGGAATTCTTCACATCAGTCAGTTGGATTGCGATGAATCATCCCGAAGCCTGGACCTTGTCAAGAACCGCAGAGTACACGAGCCTATACTACGTCATAGAGTCAAACCCAGCAGTCCTAGCAGTAGTAATGCTTGGCATGTTCACAGCGGCCTTCGTCCTGGTTCCAATGGACATCATATGGTTCACAAGATACACATTCGCTTGGTCATTTGACAGAATTCTACCATCGAAACTCGCTGACGTGAACTCGAAGCTCAGATCACCAGTAAACGCCATCATCCTGAACATAGTGCTGGGGATAGTCTGGTGGTATCTGTTTCTCTATACAGGCATATTCAGCGTACTCGCGGCGAGCCTCGTCGGCACAATGATTTCTCCGCTACTTACAAGCATCGCAGGAATTGTATTCCCCTATCGAAACAAGCGTATCTACGAGGCGTCTCCAATAAAGAAGAGCATTGCGGGCATCCCGGTAGTAACAGTCTTCGGAGTATTCTCCACAATCTACTTGCTGATCATGATAGCCTACTACTTCTCATTCCCCGCCCTAATCGGACTGGCAGTATCCCAGACAGTTGGAGCCCTCATCGTGGGAATATTCGTTGTCTGCATCGCGTACTACTACATCGTGAGAGCGTATCGTCTAAGGAAGGAAGCTATCGACATCAACTGGGCCTTCAGGGAAGTGCCTCCTCTCTAAACACCTGACAGGACGGCCTTCCTCATTCTCTTTTTTCTTCCAATCTCGCATCAAGTGGGTCAAGCCCGGGAACGACAAGAACTGACACGGTTCGATCCTGCACTCAAGTCTCCACACTGCTAGTTCCGTCATGCTCTTCGTGGCGCGTTGCACTAAGCTACGATCGATCGTAGGAACACCGAACCTCACACGAGTTTTATATTACCAGCATCCTGATGCCTGCGCCCGAGAGGGATGCAATGTCGCAAACCCGTATCTTCTACGCTACTGACATACACGGTTCTGAGATTTGCTTCACGAAGTTTTTGAGGGCAGGGGAATTCTACAAAGCTCAAGTCTTGATTATGGGCGGCGACATTACAGGTAAGATGGTAATCCCCCTAATCGAGCAGCATGACGCTAGCTTTTCCGTTGACTTCATGGGTACGACCAGAACAGCCAAAGGAGACAAGGAACTTTCTTCGCTCGAGAAGAGCATCACAGATGCGGGATTCTATCCATACCGTACCACCCTCTCCGAGTTCCAAGAACTAAAGGCCGATCAAGCAAAGGTTGACTCCCTTTTCTCAGCGCTCATGGTTGAGTCTGTTAGGCGATGGCTTGCGATGGCCGAGGAGTCGTTGAACCACACAGACGTGAGATGCTACATTACTCCTGGCAACGATGACCGCTTCGATATTGATCCACTCTTCAAGAATGACCAAAGAGTGATCAATCCAGAGGGCCAAGTGCTTGACCTGGACGAGCATCACGAAATGATTAGCACGGGATACACCAACATGACTCCGTGGAACTGTCCCCGAGACATATCGGAAGAGGAGCTCGCAAACAAGCTAGACTCGATGGCAGCGCGTGTGGAAGACATGAGCAATTGCATCTTCAATTTCCATTGTCCACCATTCGATACAGGATTGGACAGCGCTCCGAAGCTCGATGAGGAACTGAGAGTCAGCGTCAAGGACGGAGGATTGTCAATGGTACCTGTTGGATCGGTCTCTGTCAGGTCAGCAATTGAGAGGCATCAACCCCCTCTGGGGCTTCACGGACATATACATGAGTCCAGAGGCACCAGCAAGATTGGGAGAACACTTTGTGTGAACCCTGGAAGTGAGTATTCCGAGGGAATACTCAGGGGGATGATACTGAATGTCGAGAAGGACAGAGTCAAAGGTTATCTTCCAACATCAGGGTAGACAAGATTCGGATTCACGCTGTGTGTGATTCATATGAGCGAGTCAAAGACCGCAGGCAAGTCGATTCTTGATGTCCATTTGCACATCTGGGCCAGGGAAATGTATGGAAAAAAGTACATGATCAGCAAGTCTGAGGAATTCTACAAGAAACTGAACTATCCTCTAGACGCGACAGTTGACATGCTGACCCAAGCGCTTGATGTTGCCGAGGCCCGGCTTGGAAGGCCCTATCACGGTTGGGTTCAGACGATAGATCATGGCATTGAGCTTGGAATGGAAACGACGATAGCTCAACTGAATGATTACACCGCTGAATCTGTTGCTAGGGATAGGAAGAAGCGTTTGGTCGGTTTCGCGGGTATCGACCCACGACGAGGCGAAGAAGCCGTTCTAGAAGTCGAAAGATGTATGCTGAAGAAGGGACTTCGCGGGCTGAAGCTCTACCCTCCCTTCGGGTTCTATCCAAACGAGAGTGTCGCCTATCCTATCTATGAAAAGATCGTTGAACTGCAGAAGGAGCTGAGAATCACGCTCCCGGTGCTTTTCCATCAGGGAGTTGCCGTCTGTGGCTCAAAGTACTGTCGCCCGATCTATCTTGACGATGTCGCCACGAACTTTGGACCCGACCTGAAGATAATTGCTGCACATGCCGGAGTCCCTTGGATCGATGAAATGCTCTGGATCACAGCCGTCCATAGTAACCTCTACTTCGACATGGGATGCGTAGCTGACCTCATGGGCTTGTGGCCGGAATACTACGCAGATGTCCTTGGAAAGGCCAAAAGAGCCGGCATAACGGAACGAGTCCTTTTCGCAAGCGACTGGCCATGCTTGTATTTCCTGTTCAAGCCAGACGATCCACAAAACAAGTTCTCGGTACTTCACAACTGGGTGCAGGAATTCCAGAGAATCAGCACCCCAGCAATGCTCAAGCAGCTAGGATACCCTGAAATCACAGAAGAGGACAAGGAGAGGATACTAAGCGAGAACGCGGCGAAACTCATCTCCTCTCCCCCATGAGCAGCCTTAGTCATCATTGCACCGCGGACCATGCCGCGCGGGCTCGACCCACGATGTGATACAACTACACTAATTGACAGTGCGCAACGTTCTTGTGAGCTAGCAAGCCTTGTTTCCGTGAGGCAGGTTGTCGGCCGGATCGTTGCCTATGTGCAACGGTATCGCGTACACCCCGACCTCGGTGATTTCGCATGGGGCCGTGTCAGTGAGGTAAGGCAAGCTCGGGAAAGTCGTTTCAATAAGAGGAATGATTCGCGGAGACGCCGAAACGTTTGATCCCGAGGGTAGTCTGATCTGCGTGGCAGTTGACCTACCGGCTCTAGTGACGATATCACCCTTGGGAATCTTTGGACATGATCAACTGCCTTAGACTTGCGTCGCATCAGCTACGTGAAAGCTTCATCAGTTCGACAAGAGTCTGGCAATCTGCCTCGAGGGTAGGAAGTATTATGTGCGACAATTTGGCAGATAACGGCCGATGCATAATGAAACTCCAGAGCAAGATTGCGTTGATAACTGGTGGAAGCTCCGGCATTGGTCGCGCGACTTGCATCGTCGCTGCCAAGGAAGGAGCCTATGTTGTGATAGCCGACATAAATGACAAGCTTGGGGCTGAGACGGAGGGACTTGTGAAGAAAGCGGGAGGCAAAGGAGAATACGTCCACATGGATGTCACTAAAGAAGACGAGGTACAGAAAGTCGTCTCTAACATCATCAGCAAACACGGAAGGATAGATTTCCTGTTCAATAACGCTGGAGGTTGGCAGCTCGACATGTCAGACACCCTTGAGAAGAACTCGCTGGATCGCTGGTCTCATTGGATCGATCTGAATCTAAGCAGCATCTTCATCGTGACAAAGTATGTTGCAGAAGACATGAAGAAGAGAAGATCTGGCTCGATAGTAAACACCTCTAGTATCAACGCGTTCTACCCATACGCGGGCCAAGCCGCATATGCTTCAGGGAAGGCGGGCATTCTAGGGTTCACGAAATCCATGGCAATAGAGCTGGGTCGTTACAATATCCGGGTTAACGCCGTATGTCCGGGAGAGATCCTCACTCCTCAGTGGTGGGACACTTTCAACCGGATGCCGGATCCAAAAAAGGCTATGGAGAATCTCAAGAAAGCTATCCCGCTAGGGAGATTTTGTGAGCCGGAAGAGGTGGCAAAAGCCGTGGTCTTCCTTGGCTCTGATGAGGCCTCGTACGTCAGCGGCGTAAGTCTCGTGATAGACGGCGGCCAGACTGCGGGCGTAGCGCCTGCAGAAAGCTAGACACGGAAGCACGCTGCTACTGTGGGACCGCGGTCATCAAGATTGGGGATTGGGGCGTAGGCCCCACTCCTCTGTTCAGTTCGCGATGTTCTTCGTTGAAGACTACTTGATCGTCGTGCCGCCATCTATTGACAGAATGGCGCCCGTAATATAGCCCGCTTCCGGAGATGCCAGAAACAGAACTGAATCGGCTACTTCCTCTGGACTTGCGATTCTTCGCAACGGAATGTTATCAAGTATTGCTTTCATTACGGCTTGTCGATCGGGATAATGAGCGAGTTCTCTTTCAAGCATGCTCGTTTGCGTGGCCCCTGGACATACGCAGTTGACCCTAACGTCTGGTGCGTGTTCTAGGGCCAGCGCCTTTGTGAAGAGCACAACTCCTCCCTTTGAGGCGCAATAAGCCGTGTAGTTGGGAGCACCGACCAAACCAAGTTCCGATGAAGTGTTGATGATAACGCCCTTCGTCTTCTTCAACCATGGCAGAGTGTACTTTGAGAAAAGAAACATCGATTTCAGGTTCGTGTCGAGAACCTGATCCCACTCCTCTTCCGTCATATCAACTGCTTCGCGGATGAGTTCAATCCCAGCGTTGTTGAACAAGACGTCAATCCTGCCGTACGTGTCCGTCGTCTTCTTGACCGCGGCCTCGACAGGTACTCGGTGTTGAACATCTGCTTGCACGAACATCGCTTCGCCAGAAGCCGCCTTGATCTTCTGTACCAAAGCATTCCCACGTTCTGAGCTACGGCCCACGCAGACCACCTTGGCTCCTTCTACAGCGAACCGTCGAGCGGTTGCGTCGCCAATTCCAGATGTTGCCCCGGAGATCAAAACGACCCTGGATTCGAATCGTCTAAGCATACCGTATCACATTTACGCGAGTGAGACTGGAGAGCGGAAAAACGTTGTGGGACAACTTGACCAGAATTGACTCACTAGACAGAGCGAACACAGGTGAGTGGAAGTGTCAGTGTCTGATCAATTTGTCAGCCGTTTCCTGAAGATCGCTCTCTCCTTCCTTGATGTGGAGCTAGATTCGTTTGAGGGCCGCTTCAAGAACTTCTATGACTCTGTCGATCTGCTCTTTCTCTACCACTAGTGGTGGCATCAAGTCGATTCGGTTACCGAATGCACCCTTTGCTATCAGGACACCGTTCTTCCGCGCTTCATGTTGTATTCTTGATGTCTCCTCATAGGCTGGTTTCTTCGTCTTTCGATCTCTCACAAACTCGATGCCGATGAACAGACCGTGTCCGCTCACGTCTCCAATTGGCTCGTGATCTTGTTGAATTGAGCGCAGGCCTGCGATCATGTATTCCCCCAGTTTTGCCGCCCTCTCAACGAGCTTCTCCTCCTCGATTACTTGTATTGTTGCGAGTGCTGTGGCGCTGCTCAATAGGTTGCCCATGAAAGTTCCACACACAGCGTAAGGTCCCCAAGAATTCATGATCTCGTCTTTCCCCAGTATCGCTGAGATCGGGTAGCCGCCTGCGAGAGCCTTTCCTACTGTAGCGATATCGGCTTTCACTCCAGAATGTTCGATCGCCCACAGTCTGCCGGTCCTGCCAAACCCTGCGTAGATCTCATCATCAATCAGGAGAAGGTCGTACTGATCGCAGATCTTTCTCAGATCACGGATGAACTCTGGTGGAGGGGTGATCAAACCTGCGTGTCCTTGAACAGGTTCTACGACGACTGCCGACAGGTGCGATATTCCGTGCTCGTGATCGCGCAGGCCGTACATCGTGTTGCTTAACAGTTGCTCTATGTGTCGTGTGCATTGCATGTCGCACTCCGGATACTCTTTTCCAAATGCGCATCGGTAGCAGTAGGCATAGGGAACAAAAAAGACACCATCGGAGGTGGACATCGGAAACGAGAAGTTCTTCATGTATGCGTTCCTAGTCAGACTGTCTGCAACGCCGACCCTTCCATGATAGCATCCATAGAACCCTAGGACTGAGGGTTTACCAGAGAAGTAACTGGCCGCTCTGACCGCCCCTGCAACCGCCTCGGTGCCGGTCACACAGAAGTGGACCTTGGACTTGCCACTGATGGGCGATATCTCGGTGAGCTTCTTGGCGAGTCTGACTCTCGCTTCACTCGTCAGCTCACAATAGACCGTTGATTTTTCTACCTGTCTTCTTGCAGCTTCTACGACTCTAGGGTGACAACCGCCCACATTCAAGACGCCGAACGCAGAAATGCAATCGATATACTCCCTGCCGTCTATGTCGGTGACCATCGCTCCCTTGGTTTCTGAGACGACAACCGGGAACTTGAAGAGTCCCCATGAAGTATGGGATGGTGACTCGTACTTCAGTGCTTCCCGAAGTATCTCTCTAGTCTTCGGTCCCGCCTCCGCCTCTATGACCGATAGAATCTCATCTTCATGGAGTCGAAGCAACGTTCTGTCATGCAATAAGCGTTTCTCAACTGAGCTCAAGGCAGAATTTCTCCCACTTGGGGAGACCGCCTCTTGATTTATAACAGTGATCGTTTGACGGGCAATTGATTCGGATCGACGCCGGGGTTTCCTCGTCTCAAAAACAGATGTCTTGTCGCTTTCACTTGCGTGTTACAGCATGTCCCCTACTTGGGATGGAAAGTAGAAAAGGTTCCAGTTAGAGGAAGCCCTCGATCATTTCGCGTAGTGGCCCTGTTGGCATCGCGTATTTGTCTTCGAGTTTCCTGGCCGCTGTCTTGGATTTGAGCAGTCGCATGAGTGAGACGATCTTGATGTGTTGTGGGCAGACGTCTTGGCATGTGCCGCATAGGTCGCAG
>Ga0315296_10001163_pt1 | contig 23046 bp, 15 predicted proteins | sample YL17G14_18_MG_FD_203921 | JGI IMG/M metagenome (GOLD analysis project Ga0315296, IMG submission 203921) | Sediment microbial communities from Yellowstone Lake, YNP, Wyoming, USA - YL17G14_18 | ecosystem: Environmental > Aquatic > Freshwater > Lake > Sediment | place: USA: Wyoming | collected...
CTCTGTTCCCGGAGATACTCCTCCGTATTATAGATTGAATATTAAAGTTGAAGTTTCTTGGCAGGAAAAAGGAACGCCCCACAAAGTTGAAGCCCAAGAAAATTTATATAATTGGAAATAAACAATGGGACAATTTAATAATTTAACAATGAAACAAAAAGGAGTGTCCCTGATTGAGATTTTGGCAGCGGTGGCGATTTTTGCCATAACCGTTGGGGCAATTTCTGGCCTTTTTATTTCTACCATTCGTTCCCAAAGGAGAATTTTGGCAAATCAAGAATTATTAAATCAGACAAGTTACGTTTTGGAATATATGGGCCGGGCTTTGAGGATGGCAAAAAAAGATTCAAGTGGAACTTGTATTTTAGCCGGAAAAAATTACGAAGTAGGAGGTGGTGATTCAATTAATTTTCTTAAATTTGATTACGGAACAAATAGCGATATTTGTTATTATTTTTATCTGAGCAACCATCAAATCTACGAACGGAAACAATGGGCAGCGGGCGTTCCTTTAACTTCCGATAAAATTTGGGTAAATTCTCTCAAATTTGAGCTATCCGGAGACACAATTGGGGAATCTCCAAATCTCCAGCCGAGAGTAACAATTTCTTTGGATATTTTAGGCAGAGGGGTAACTGAAAAGCCAGAAATTCAAATTCAAACCTCAATTTCTCAGAGACCTCTCGATGCGCCGTAATTATTTATTATATATTATTAATTTTTAATTATGTTTAAAAATTATCAAAAAGGTGTTTCTCTCTATCTTGCCTTAATGATTATGTTTATTTTGATAGCCATTGGTTTAGGAATGAGTTTGATTATTGTTTCTCAAATGAAAATGATTAAAGGAATGGGAGATTCGGTAGTCGCCTTTTATGCGGCTGATACTGGAATTGAACACTCGCTTTACGAAAAGCGAGTAAAAGGAAGTACCACAGGGGAAATTCCTGATACCCCTTTAGGTGAGGCTAAATACAAGGTCACTAAAATATCTGGAGAAAATATTTGGCAGTCAGTAGGGACCTTTAAAGGAGTAAAAAGGGCGGTTGAGATAAGTTATCCACCACCGCCGGTTCTTCTCGGAACACTCTATATGCACGAAAATCAACACACCGTCAACGGTTTAACTACTTATGAATTAGGGGCAGGACAAACTAGTGTCAAAAGAGAAGCTGGCACTGACGATTTGGGGAATGTCAAAGTCTTGTTTTCTATAAGAGTTTATGTTAGGCATAATGATGGTTCGCTAGATCCATTATCAGATTGGTCCTATCTTTTTTCAAGGCCAGTGGGAGATTTGGGAGAAGGAATACAATCAGGAACCTGGGCTGCTCCAGAAACGAACTTAGCATCTACCGATGCGATTCAGGTTACGATCCGGATAGAGATTGCATCGGTATGGTGGCCGATACTCGATACAGATTTTATAACGAAAACAGCACAAGAATTAGGCATATCAAAAATCAATTCAGGAACTTGGAATGTCTATCTTTATACAGGCAGAGATTATTCTGGGCCTCCATTCAAGGTAGTATCAGGATATTTTTACTGGGGAGTTTCGCCTTACGATTCGAGAATAGAAATTCCCTAGTTAAATAGAGAAAAGAGTAGCCAAAAAATTTTTCAGATCCAAGATTTTTTATTCTAAGATTTTTTTAATCATTTAATAACTTTTTCTATTATTTCCAAAGCCTTTAAAATTATCATCATTTTCGTTAATTTTCTCTCCTTTTTTGGTGGAAAATAGAATCTCCTTACTAAAGTCCAATTTTTAAAGACAACTGCTATATCTAGTTGGCCAACTTTTTTTTCTGGAAAATTGGGATCTGGCCTTGATAAAATTCCGGTAATTCCAATTCCGATATCAGAGCCTTTTATTTTTTTAAAGGCCATTTTAGCCATCGCTATTGCGACTCGAGAACTATAAACTGAATATTTCTCAATTAATTTTTTAGGAACTCCCAAGGAAATTTTTTCTTGAATAGAGTAAGGGACAAAGCCGCCTTTTATAATTTCAGAGGCGCCGGGAATATTGGTAATTTCGTTAATTAAAGCCCCGCCAGTACAAGATTCCATTGTCGCCAAAAACAATTTTTTCTTTTTCAAATCTTTAACTAATTTCTTAGCCAAAATATCAATTTTCCTTTCCAGCCCTCTTTTTTTAAATTTTTCTTTTCTTAAATCAATTCCTTCAAAATTTTTCATAGTTTTATAGGATAAGGCAAATTCCCTTTTATTTTTCCAATTTCGCGTCGCTTTAAAATTAAATCAATTTTTGATTTTTTTATTTTAAATCTTTTTTCTATTTTTTCTTTTGAGATTTTCAAATCCTCAATTGTTGACAAAACCGTATCAATTTCCAAATAAGAAGCTCCAATTTCTTCTTCTTCGCTATGCCCTTTCCACAATTCAGGAGAAGGAGCTTTCATTAAAATTTCCTCTGGAATTTCTTTAAAAAAAGAAGCCACTTGATAAACTTGAGTTTTATAAAGATTGTTTATTGTCTCTATTCCCGAAACTCTATCACCGCCGATTGTATAATATCCCAATAAATTTTCACTTTTGTCTTCTGAACCAACAACAATTGCTTTCTTTGCAGTTGATAAATCAAATAAAATTTTCATTCTTTCCCTTGCCATTAAATTTCCTTTTCTAATTTTCAAATTTCCACCCTTAAATTTTTTTAAAATCTTCCAACTTTCATTAACCGGTTTATTGATTGAAATTGTGATTAAATTTTTCCTTGGTAGTTTTAAATTTTTTGCCAATTTTTCAGCTAAAAATAAACTTCCTTTTGAAGAAACGCCATAATAGGGCATTCTGGCAAAATAAACATTTTTGGGACCAAGAGCTTTCACTATTAAAGTTGCAGATAGCGCCGAATCGATTCCTCCCGAAACCCCGATGACCGCCGTTTTGAATTTAAATTTTTTGAAATAATTTCTAACTTCTCTTATTTTATTTTTGACTATATTTTTTATTTCCTCTTTCTTTAATTTCAAATGAGGCGGAATTTTTTCAATATCAAAATAAATTTTTTTAATCATAAAGTTTTTTTTCTTTAATATAATTTAGCACTTTTTTTGATAAAAAAGAATCTATTTTTTCACCCCTTTTTATTCTTTTTCGAATTTCAGTGGCTGAAATCGGTAAATTTAAATTTATTTTTATTATCTTCTGCAAAACTTCTTTAGCTCTTTTTCTGAATTTTTTAGGAAGTTTTTTTAAATTAAATTGATGAGAAGGTCTAGTAAAAATAACAAATTTAGCTAAATTTAAAACTTTAAGACCGCCTTTCCATTTTCCTTCGATAATTTCTCTTAAAGAATCCTCGCCAATTAACCAATAAATTTTTTTATTTTTATAATTTTTTTTTAAAAATTTCAATGTTTCAATAGTGAAGGACTTTTTCTTTTTTTTGATTTCATAATTTGAAACTTCAAAACAAGGTTTTCCTTTAATTAAAAGTTTTGTCATTAAAAATCGATCCTTGGCTGAAGGCATTTTTTCCTTTTTTAAAGGAGGAATGCCCGAAGGTAAAAAAATAACCTTTTCTAAATTAAGTTTTTTTAAAGCTGTTTTAGCTAAAATTAAATGGCCAAGATGAGGAGGATTAAAAGCTCCTCCCAAGATACCAATTTTTGAAGTTTTCCTTCCCATTTTTAAATTATAACTAATTTTTGTATAATAATAAAAGGAGTTTGACTTTTTCTAAATTATGAAAACCGGGTTAACAAAAGCTGAGGCAAAAAAACGGATTGAAAAATTGAGAAAAGAAATTTTGCATCATGATTATTTATATTATGTTTTAGATAAACCAGAGATTTCCGATGCTGCCTATGATTCTTTAAAAAAAGAATTAATTGAATTAGAAAAAAAATTTCCAGAATTTATTACTCCTGACTCCCCCACCCAAAGAGTCGGAGGACCTCCTTTAGAAAAATTTGAAAAAGTAAAACATAAAGTTCCAATGCTCACTTTACAAGACGCTATGGAGCAATCTGAAATGAGGGATTGGCAAAAAAGGATAGAAAGGTTATTAGCTCATTCGGAAATAAAAAATTTGGATTTTTTTGCCGAACTAAAAATGGATGGATTAGCCACCAGTTTAATTTATAAAAATGGAATTTTGGAAAAAGGGGTAACAAGAGGCGATGGCTATATTGGTGAAGATATCACCCAAAACGTGAAAACCACAAGGTCAATTCCCTTAAGATTGAGATTGGAGGAATTATCTAAAAAGTATGAGATTCCCGAGGAGATTGAGATCAGAGGAGAAATTTATATGGAAAAAAGGGCACTTGAGGAGTTAAATCGAGAACAAAAAAAGAAGGAAGAACCCCTCTTTGCTAATCCTCGAAATGCGGCTGCTGGTTCAGTAAGGCAACTGGACCCAAAGATCACCGCTAAAAGAAAATTAGCCTTTTTTGGTTATGACGCCGTTTCCGATTTTGGGCAAAAGACCCATCAGGAAAACCACGAAATTATAAAAACCTTAGGAATTCCCGATAATCCATTCAATAGATATTGTCAAAATTTAGAAGAAGTAATCAAATTCCATCAAGAAATTGCCACAATGAGAGATAAACTTCCTTACGAGATAGATGGAATTGTTGTCAATATTAATAATGACGAACTTTTTAAAAAATTAGGTTTTATTGGCAGGACTCCCAGGGGAGCAATTGCCTTTAAATTTCCGGGCTTTCAGGCAACGACGAAAATAAAAGATATTGTTTTGCAAGTTGGGAGAACTGGCAAAATTACTCCAGTTGCCGTATTGGAGCCAGTGCGGGTTGGGGGAGTAACAATTTCTCGAGCCACTCTTCATAATCCCGATGAAATAAAAAGATTAGGAGTAAAAATTGGTGACACCGTCATTGTCAAAAGGGCAGGGGATGTGATTCCAGAAGTAGTTCAAACTCTTCCTTCTTTAAGGACAGGAAAGGAAAAGGAATTTCGCCTTCCCCAAAAATGTCCTGTTTGTGGTTCAAAGTTAATTCGAAAACCTGGCGAAGTTGATTTTTATTGTCCGAATAAAAATTGCTTTGCCCTAAGAAAAAGATTTTTATACCATTTTGTCTCAAAAAAGGCGTTTGATATTGTTCATATTGGACCGAAAATTATTGATAGATTATTGGAAGAAGGTTTAATCGAAGATGCGATAGACTTTTTCAAATTAGAAAAAGGAGATTTGGCTCTCCTGGAAAGATTTGGAGAAAAATCAGCCCAAAACATAATTGATTCAATTGAAAAAGCGAAAAATATTCCTTCCGCCAGTTTTATTTATGCCCTAGGCATTCGCCATGCGGGAGAAGAGACCTCTGTAGATTTAGCAAACTATTTTGGTTCTATTGAGAAAATAAAAAAGGCCTCCTTAGAAGAAATAAATAAAATACCTAACATTGGAGATGTCGTTGCTAAAAGTATTTACAATTGGTTCAAAAATAAAGAAAATCTGAAATTGGTTGATGGCTTGATCAAGGCCGGAGTAAAAATTATTAAGCCAGAGAAGATTGAGGCGAAATTGAAAGGATTGACTTTTGTTTTTACTGGTACTTTAAAGACAATAACTAGAGATGAAGCTAAAGAGAAAGTCAGGCTTTTTGGAGGCGAGATTTCTTCATCGGTAAGTGAAGAAACAGATTTCGTCGTTTTAGGCGAAGAGCCGGGATCGAAATACGAGCGAGCTAAAAAGTTCGGTGTGAGAATAATCAATGAAAAAGAGTTTTTAGCAATGTTGAAATAGGTTTATTGGACGGATTAAGCGAAGTCCCGCACCGAACTTGTTCTGGTGCGTGGATGAAAAAGCCCAAAAACTCGGAGTAAAAATAATCGGGGAGAAAGAATTTTTAAAACTCATCGCCCCGAAATAACCTAATCTTTTTTCAATTAAATTCTACATTTTATGCGGCCGTCTAAAATGTGGACAATTGAAATCTGATAAGATGATTAAGGGAGTTTTAATTCATTTTAAAAAGTTGGACTGGATTTTAATAATTTCTGCCCTTCTTTTGATGTCAATAGGGCTTTTGGAAATTTATAGTTCTTCTTTGAGTAAGGGCAACTTTTTAAATTTCAAAAAACAAATTGTTTTTTTAGTAATTTCAATTTTTTTAATGTTTTTGTTTAGTTTTTTAGATTGGCGAATTTTTCCGGAGAATTCTTATTTAATCTTGGTTTTGTATTTTTTTTGCCTCCTTTCCTTAGTTGGTCTTTTCTTTTTTGCACCAGAAATTCGAGGAACAAAAGGTTGGTATAAATTAGGTCTGATTTCCATTGACCCCATTGAATTTACTAAAATTATGTTAATAATTTTATTAGCCAAATATTTTTCAAAAAGACATATTGAAATGTATCGAATCTCTCACATTTTAATTTCCGGAGTTTATTTTTTAATCCCAGCCATTTTGATTTTTTTTCAGCCAAATTTGGGATCGGTTTTAATTTTGGCGATTTTGTGGCTTGGAATTTTAATTATTTCAGGAATAAAAATTAGACATTTTTTCTTTCTTCTAGTTTTATTTTTACTAATTTTAGCCTTGGGCTGGCAATTTTTCTTAAAAGATTATCAAAAACAAAGAATAATTTCTTTTTTCCAACCAAAATTTGAACCAAAGGGAATTGGCTGGAGTCAAGTTCAATCAAAGATTGCCATTGGTTCTGGCGGAATTTTTGGTCAAGGAATTTTTAAAGGTTCTCAAACCCAGTATGGGTTCTTGCCAGAGCCTCAGACCGATTTTATTTTTTCAGCCATTGCTGAGGAAATGGGGATTTTGGGAGTTTTTATTTTATTTCTCTCATTTTCAATTTTAATCTGGCGAATTCTTAAAATTGCTTTGTCAGCCCAATCCAATTTTCCTCGTCTTTTTGCTTCAGGTTTTACGATTTTATTATTAACTGAAATTTTTATCCATATTGGAATGAACTTAGGTTTATTGCCTATTATTGGTATTTCTTTGCCTTTTCTAAGTTATGGAGGGTCAAATTTAATTGCAACATTTGTTGGTCTTGGTATTATCCAAAGTATCAAGGTTCATTAGTATCAGAAGCATCAGAATTTTACAAAGCCCCGTAGAAGAATTTCGACAAAGTTTTCTTGGAGAAAACTCAGTATCGCGAAGCGAGTCGAAATTTCTCTACGGGGCAAAGCATTAAAATTCACTGAAAATCTGCTTGATTTAAAATTTCATTTTAATATAATTTATATAATCCCATATGAAAATCTCTTTAAAAGGCAAATTACCTCAAATAACTGATTTTTGCCAGAAAATTAGCAAATTTTCAATTTATTTCTTAGTTTTTCTTTTGCCAATCTTTTTTCTACCCTTTACGGTTGACCCTTTTAATTTTAATAAGCAATTTTTAATTGGAATCTTTTTAAATTTTGCTTTAATTTTTTGGCTAATTAAAGTTTTTGCTTCTGGAAAAATTGAACTCAATTTGAATTTTTTAAATATTCCTGTTTTAATTTTTCTTTTAATTTATGCGATTTCAACAGTCTTTTCTTTGTGGTCCAATGGAAGTTTTTTTGGTTTTCCACTCAATACTTCTCAAGGATTTTTAACCCTTTTTTACCTTTGCTTGTTTTATTTTTTGGTTTCAAATAATTTTTCTGAAAAAGAAATCTTTTGGCTTCTTCTCCCATTTTTAACTTCCGCCTTTTTCCTTTCAATTTTCTCATTTTTCCAAATTTTTGGAAAAATTAATTTTAACCCAATTGGTTCTTTGAATTTTCTTTCAATTTTCCTTTCCATTTTAATTCCCATTTCAATTTTGCTTTCTCTTTTTTCAAAAAAATTTTTCCGTTACCTTTTTATCATTTTTTCTATTTTTTATTTAATTTCTCTGATTTTAATCAATTTTCAATTTGCCTATTTAACTTTAATTTTTTCAACTTCAATTTTGCTTATTTTTGGACTTTTAAATCTTAAAAAATCTGAAAAATTTGATCTCATTTTCATTTCAATTTTTATTTTAATTTTGGCTTTATTTTTTTCGGTCTTTAAAATATCTTTTTCTAAAGTTCAAATTCCAATTGAAATTTCAATCACCAAGGAGACCCAATTTCAAATTGCAAAAAAATCTCTTTCAAATCTTAAAAATTTATTTTTTGGAACTGGTCCTTCAACCTTCATTTTTAATTATTCAAAATTTAAGCCAGAAATAATAAATCAGACACCATTTTGGGACATAAGATTTAATGTTGGTTCCTCGGAGATTTTAGACAAATTAATTACCACAGGTTTTCTTGGAATTCTCTCTCTCTTTTTCATTTTTTGCTCTTTTTCCTTTAAAGAATGGAAAAAATTAATTTCCCTCCTTAAAGAAAATAAAGATTTTTTAATTCATCTTTCGATTTTCTCTGGTTTTTTTGGTTTAATTTTTGCCCAAATTTTCTATCCAGTAAATTTTTCAATTTTGTTTTCATTTTGGTTTTTTTTGGCTCAAATTTCGATTTTGAATTCAAAAATAAAAAATTTCTCTCTTTCCTTCCGTTCAATAAAATTTGTCACTTTTTTTACCTTAATTTTTATTTTTTCAATTTTCCTTTCCTTTTTGTTGATTAAAAATTATATCGCCCAAATAAATTATTTTCAGGGATTAAAAGCCTGGCAGAGTGGCAATTTTGATTTGGCAATAAATTCAATTGAAAGGGCAATTAATTTAAATCCAAGTTTAGATTTATATCAAAGGGATTTGGCCCAAATATATTTGGCTAAATTAAACGAATCTTTGAAAAATCAAAAATTTGAAGAAATTCAAAATTTTTCAGCCAAAGCTCTGAATTTAACAAAAAGGGCAACTGAAATTTCAAAAAACGATGTTTTAAATTGGATTGCGAGAGGATTTGTTTCCAGAAATTTAATTAATTTGGTTAACTCTGCTGAAGATTGGGCTTTAGATTCTTATCAAAGAGCAGTTGAGCTTGAACCAAAAAACCCTTATCTTTTTAATGAAATTGGCTTAGTTTATTTAGCCAAGGCAGATTTATTAGCCGGGCAAGGAAAAGAAAACACTGAATTTTTAAATAAGGCAAAAGAAAATTTTCAAAAAGCAATTGAATTAAAATCCGATTATGCTCCTTCTCATTTTCAATTGGCAATGATTTCGGTTAGGGAAGGAAAGGTAAAAGAGGCGATTCAAAAATTGGAAGAGACAAAGTTAATTGCTCCTCTTGATTCTGGTTTAGCTTTTCAGCTCGGCCTCTTGTACTATAATGATAATCAATTTGATTTAGCTAAAGCTGAATTTGAAAGGGCAGTGGGAATAAATGAGAATTATTCTAATGCCAGGTATTTTCTTGGATTAATTTATGATAAAGAAGGAAAAAAAGATTTAGCCATTGAACAATTTGGGAAAATAGAAGCATTGAATCCCGAAAATTCAGAGATCAAGAAAATTTTAGCTAATTTAAAAGAAGGCAAACCAGCTCTTGAAGGAATAAGCCCCACTCAGCCGCCGATCGAAGAAAAACCACCGGAAGGATTGGAAAAATAGGAGGGCTTGACAAAATTTTAAACAGGAATAAAATAGAAAATATCTCTTGTTTGACGTCTAATTTTCTCTTCATTTTTTAAACTTCAATTAGCCCCATAAAAATGGGGAAAATTTTCAAATTTAGATGAAATTTAAAAATTTCTCCAAATCAAAAATTTCTTTACCTTTACCTTATTTACTTACAATTCAAAAAGACAGTTGGCAGAGATTCTGGGAGAGGGAGTTGAAGGAATTGTTTCAAGAAATTTCTCCAATGAGAGATTACTCAGGAAAGGAATTGGAGCTTTGGTTTTTAGATTACAGATTAGATAAGCCCAAATATAAAACCCCTCTCGAAGCCAGAGAGAACAATGGTTCTTTTGAGGCGCCTTTAAGGGTGAAAACCAGATTAGTTAATCTCAAGACAAAAGAAATTAAAGAGCAAGAAGTTTTCTTGGCTGACTTTCCCTTGATGACTGAAAGGGGAACTTTTGTTGTCAACGGAGTGGAAAGGGTAATTATCTCCCAACTTATTCGTTCACCTGGCGCCTTTTTCACTTCTCAGCAAATTAGGGGTAAAAATTATTTTGGAGCAAAGGTTATTCCCAACCGGGGGGCTTGGTTAGAATTTGAAACTGAACCCTCTGGTTTTATCGGCGTTAAGATTGATCGAAAAAGAAAAGTGGCGGCTACTACCTTGTTAAGAGCTTTTGGGATTGACCAGGATGAGAAAATTTTAAAAATTTTTGAAGGAGTCGATATTGATCCAGAAATCAAATATATCCAGGAGACATTAAAAAGAGATCCAACCAAAAATCAAACCGAGGCCTTGGTTGAGGTCTATCAACATCTAAGACCGGGAGATTTAGCAACACCAGAAACAGCCAGAGAATTAATTGAGAACATGTTCTTTAATTTTGAAAGGTATGATTTATCGAAAGTTGGCAGATGGCGAACCTGGCAGAGAATACCGGAATCGAAAAGTATGAAATATGAAGTAGGAAGTAAAAAAGAAGGAAGCAAAAAATCTTCGGTTCTTCAAACTTCAGACTTCAAACTTCGGACCTCTGATGAGGAAATTGGCATTGAAGATAGAGTTTTGCACCTTCAAGATGTTGTAGCGGTTTTGCGAGAGATTATTAAACTAAACAACAATCCCCAGGCAAAACCGGATCAGATCGATCATTTGGGTAATAGGAGAGTAAGGACCTCGAACGAACTTTTAATTAATAGATTAAGAGTGGGTTTAATGAGAATGGCTAGGATTATCAAAGATCGAATGGCTACTTTAGATATTTCTACCCTGACTCCGGTTCAATTAATTAATCCCAGGCCATTTATGGCTGTTATTAAAACCTTCTTTTCCTCTTCTCAATTAGCCCAGTTTATGGATAATGAAAACCCATTGGCAGAATTGGAACACAAAAGAAGATTATCAGCCACTGGACCGGGAGGTCTTGCTCGAGAGCGAGCCGGATTTGAGGTTAGAGATGTTCAACCCAGCCACTACGGAAGAATTTGTCCCATTCAAACTCCAGAAGGTCCCAACGTCGGTTTAATTTCCCATTTAGCCTGCTTTGCCAAAGTTAATCCTTACGGATTTCTTGAAACCCCCTATTTTAAAGTCAAAAATGGAAAAGTAACCTCTGAAGTTCAATATCTTAATGCTTATGAGGAGGAAAAATACAATATTGCTCATGCCGGTGTGCCGGTCGACGAGAAAGGTAAAATTTTATTAAAAAAAGTTGAGGCCAGAATAAAAGGAGAACCAGGAGAAGTTCCTCGAGAAAAAGTTGATTTTTTCGATATCTCACCAGCCCAATCTATTTCCGTTGCCACTTCCTGCCTTCCCTTTTTACAAAATGATGATGCCAACCGCGCTTTGATGGGTTCAAACATGCAAAGACAGGCCGTGCCTTTAATAAATCCTGAAATTCCTCTTGTTATTACCGGAACCGAAGAAAGAGTGGCTAGAGATTCAGGTCGAGTAATTGTTGCCCAAGAAAATGGGGTAGTGGTTGAAGTAGATGCTAATCATATTAAAATTAAAACAGATAAGGGTGAGAAAAATTATTGTTTACAAATTTTTATCCAAACTAACCAATTTACCTGCTTTCATCAAAGACCTTTAGTTAAAAAAGGAGATTTTATTAAAAAAGGCGACGTTTTAACAGATGGGGGAGGGATTTCTCAAGGACATTTAGCTTTAGGGAGAAACGTCTTAGTTGCTTTTATATCCTGGCGAGGGGGAACATTTGAAGATGCTATTTTGATTTCCGAAAGATTAGTGAGCGAAGATACCTTTACTTCAATCTACATTGAAGATTTTATTTGTGATGTTAGAGAGACCAAATTGGGGCCAGAGGTTACCACCGCTGATATTCCTAATGTTTCCGAAGAAAAACTAAGAAATTTAGATGAGGAAGGGTTGGTGAGAATTGGGGCAGAAGTCGCCCCAAATGACATTTTAGTTGGTAAAATATCTCCCAAAGGTGAGGTGGATTTAACAGCCGAAGAAAGATTACTAAGGGCCATTTTTGGAGAAAAAGCTAGGGAAGTGAAAGATACCTCTCTGGTAATGGAACATGGGAAAAGAGGGAGAGTGATTGATGTTAAGATTTTTTCTCGAGATTTAGGCCATCAACTCGATCCCGGGGTAATAAAAAGAATCGATGTTCAGGTGGCTGAGATGAGAAAGATCCAAGCCGGTGATAAATTAGCCGGTCGCCATGGTAATAAAGGAGTGGTTGGAAAAGTTTTACCAATTGAAGATATGCCCTTTCTAGAAGATGGTACCCCGGTAGATATTATTTTAAATCCCCTGAGCATCGCTTCAAGAATGAATCTTGGTCAAGTTTTAGAAACTCATTTAGGTTTAGTCGCTAAAAAACTGGGCTATATTGCTATTTCTCCGTCTTTGGCTGGAGCGACTGAGGCTGAAATTAAAGAAGAACTTAAGAAAGCCGGTTTTTCTGAAGATGGTAAGGTTAATCTTTACGATGGCAGAACCGGTTTTCCTTTCCCCGAAAAAATCACCGTCGGCTATATGTATTTGGTAAAATTAATTCATATGGTTGAAGACAAAATCCATGCCAGAAGCATTGGTCCTTACTCCCTCATTACTCAACAACCTTTAGGAGGGAAAGCTCAATTTGGTGGTCAAAGATTTGGGGAAATGGAAGTCTGGGCCTTGGAAGGTTATGGCGCAGCCCATACTTTACAAGAAATGCTCACCATTAAATCTGATGATGTTCAAGGTCGAGCCTCGGCTTATCAGGCTATTTTAAAAGGGGAATTAATCAAAAATCCCAATGTCCCTGCTTCTTTGAATTTATTGATAAATGAATTAAAAGCCCTAAGTTTGAATATTGAAATTAAAGAAAAACCCCCAGAATAACGCGATACCAATATACTAATGCATACGAATGATACGAATATTAGTATAATTAGTATCAATTCGTATATTAGTATCGATAAAATGAGAGTAACTGATCTTGAATCAATAAAAATAAAATTAGCTTCACCAGAGGTGATTTTGTCTTGGTCTCATGGCGAAATTACTAAACCCGAAACCATCAATTACCGAACTCAAAGGCCAGAAAAGGACGGGCTTTTTTGTGAGAGAATCTTTGGGCCTACCAAAGATTACCAATGTTATTGCGGTAAATATAAGAGAATTCGTTACAAGGGCATTGTTTGCGATCGTTGCGGAGTGGAAGTGACCAAGTCTGCAGTCAGAAGAGAAAGGATGGGTCATATTAAATTAGCCTGTCCTGTTTCTCACATCTGGTTTTTGAGAGGGGTGCCTTCCAGAATGGGAATGGTTTTAGATATTTCTTTACCGAGATTAGAAAGGGTGATCTATTTTGCTGCCTATATTATTACTCGAGTTGATGAAGAAGGAAAGAAAAAAATTTTGCAAGAAATTGAAAAAGAATATAAACAAAAAGTTAAAACCTCCTCCTCCGCTAAAGCTTCGGCGGACAAGCAGAGAGAAAAAACTGAAAATAAAAAGGGATTAAAAACAATAATGGAAGAACTAAAATTAGCCAGAGATAGGGCGAAAGACGAAGTTTTAAATCTGCAACCCCTGAGAGTTATTTCAGAAGTAAAATATCGCGAATTTTCTTTAAAATACGGTCAGATTTTCGAAGCAGGTACCGGGGCCGAAACTTTAAGGAAAATTTTCGAAAAAATCGATTTGAAAGCCGAGATTGATAAAATGAAAAAAGAGGTTAAAGAAACTCCAGCCACTAATCGAAATAGAATTCTTAGAAGATTGAAGCTTTTCCAATCAATGTTGGCGGCTCAAGTTCGACCCGAGTGGATGTTTTTAACCGTTTTACCAGTTTTGCCTCCTGATTTAAGACCAATGGTTCAGTTAGATGGGGGGCGTTATGCCTCTTCAGATTTAAATGATTTATATCGAAGAGTGATTAATCGAAATAATCGATTAAAATATCTCTTGGAAATTAATGCTCCTGAGGTAATTGTCAGGAATGAAAAGAGAATGTTGCAAGAAGCAGTCGATGCTTTAATTGATAACAGTATGAGAAAAGGAGTAATTACTAAAGCCACCACTGGAGGTAAAAGACTTTTGAAATCTTTGGCCGATATGCTTAAAGGTAAACAGGGGAGATTCAGGCAAAATCTTTTGGGTAAAAGAGTAGATTACTCAGGTCGATCAGTGATTGTCGTGGGTTCGGAATTGAAACTTAATCAATGCGGCTTGCCTAAAAAAATGGCTTTAGAATTATTTAAACCCTTTGTTATTAAAGGGATTTTGGACAAGGAATTAGCTTACAATGTCAGAGCAGCTTCAAAACTCATCGACGAAGAAAGTGAAGAAGTTTGGGCAATTTTAGAAGAAGTAGTTAAAAATAAATTAGTTTTATTGAATCGAGCCCCCACCTTGCATCGTTTGGGAATCCAGGCCTTTGAGCCTCGTTTAATTGAGGGTGAAGTAATTCAAGTTCATCCTTTAGTTTGTAGGGCATTCAATGCTGATTTTGATGGAGATCAAATGGCTGTTCATTTGCCACTTTCTGAGGAAGCTCAAAGAGAATCCAGAGAAATTATGCTTTCAACTTTGAATCTTCTAAAACCAGCTACAGGCCTTCCAATTGTTGCTCCTGCCCAAGATATCATTATTGGGTGTTATCTTTTAACTAGAGTCAAAAAAGGGGCAAAGGGGGAAGGGAAAATTTTTGCTAATTATCAAGAAGCTGTCTTAGCTTATGAATTTGGCCAGGTTGATTTAAGGGCTAAAATTAAAGTTAGAATAAAAAGTTCTGAATTTTTAGAAACTTCAGTTGGGAGAATTATTTTCAATCAAACACTTCCGGAAGGTTATCATTTTATTAATGATTTAATAAATTCCAAAAAATTAGAAAAAATTATTAATGACATCATCTCCAATTACGGGCGAGAAAAAACAGTAGAAAGTTTAGATAAGATTAAAGACCTGGGATTTGAATACGCTACTCTTTTGGGTTTTTCTTGGGGAGTGGATGATTTAAAAATTCCAGCGGAAAAAGAAAAAATTATTAAAGAAGCAGATAGAGAAACAGAAATAATTGAAGGCGACTTTCGAAAGGGTCTTTTAACCGAAGAAGAAAAATATTCCAAAACTATCGAGGTTTGGCAAAAAGCAAAATCGAAAATCGAAAAAATTATTCCTCAAACCCTACCCTACGAAGGTTCAGTATTTTCAATTGTTGACTCCGGGGCTCGAGGCTCTTGGACCCAGCCAGTTCAAATGTGCGGAATGAAGGGTTTAGTTATTAATCCCTTAGGAGAAGTGATTAAACTACCAATTAAAAGTTCTTATAAGGAGGGGTTTAATGTTCTGGAGTATTTCATTTCTACTCACGGCGCTAGAAAGGGAACTGTCGATACCGCCTTGCGTACTTCTACTGCTGGTTACTTAACTCGGAGATTAGTTGATGTTGCCCATGAGGTAGTAATTACCGAAGAAGATTGTGGCGATGAAAAAGGGATTGATATTTTAAGAGAAGATGCCGATGAAGTTGGCCAAAATTTTGTTTTCAAAATTTTAGGAAGAGTAGTTTTAGAAGATGTTAAAAATAAAAAGGAGGTTCTTGTAAAGAAAGGCGAAATTATTGACTGGAAAAAAGCCGAATCTATTATTTCCTCGGGTATTGAGAAAATCAGGGTTCGTTCGCCTTTAAACTGTAAGTCTGTGAGAGGAATTTGTCAAAAATGTTATGGGTGGGATTTGGGAGTAAATCAATCAGTGAAATTGGGCGAAGCGGTAGGAGTCGTTGCCGCTCAGGCAATTGGAGAGCCAGGGACTCAGTTAACAATGAAAACTTTTCACACCGGTGGAGTAGCTGGCGGTGGCGACATTACTTTTGGCCTGCCAAGAGTAGAAGAAATTCTCGAAGCCAGACCATTAATCGAAAAAGGCGTTCTTTCTCAAGTTGATGGAAAAGTAATCGAAATAACAAAAGATCGAATTATTAGAATAAAAGCGAAGGGAAATCCTCGGTCGAAAAACGAAGTTGTGGAATTTAAAATTTCTCCTCGAATGGCAATTTGGGTAAAAGAGGGCCAAGAAGTTAAAAAAGGACAGCAGATATCTGAAGGGAATTTAGACCTGAAAGAAACATTGAAATTAAGAGGCAAAACTGAAACCCAGCGCCACATTATTAAAGCAATCCAAAGAATTTATGTTTCTCAAGGAGCTATTATTCATGATAAACATTTAGAAGTCATAACCCGTCAGATGTTTTCACGAGTCAGAATTCAAGACGGAGGCGATAGCACCTTTATTCCTGGCGAAATTGTCGAGAGAACTAGGTTTTTAGAAGAAAATAAAATCTTAAAAGAAAAAAAGAAAACACCAGCCAAAGGAGTAACAATTTTACTCGGAATTTCTCGTGTATCTTTGACCTCCGATTCTTTTTTATCAGCCGCTTCTTTTCAGGAAACAACCAGAATCTTGATTAAAGCCGCCTTAGAAGGCAAAGAAGATAAACTTTACGGGTTAAAAGAAAATGTGATTATCGGAAAGTTAATTCCGGCTGGTACTGGCTTTCGAAAAAAAGATATAAAAAAAGAAGGGAAATAGTATAATAAAAAGAGATGGTCAAAAATCAAAAAAAATCAAAAGAGATTAATCAAAAATTTAAATTATCTCTTCAAACAAAAAGAATAATTCTTGGAATTTTTTTATTTTTAATTTCAATCGTCATTATTCTAAGTTTTTTTAATTTAGCAGGAATTGGAGGAGAGATACTTTTTAAAAAAATCCTAGTTCTTTTATTGGGTAATACGGCTTTTTTAACCCCCCTTTTTTTAATTATTTTAGGCTGGACAATTTCTCATCCCGATTACTGGAAATTTAAAAATTCAATAATTTTAGCCATCTTGTTTTTAATCTTTGGAATTTCCGGAATCCTTGAAACTCTTGAGCCAGGAAAATCAAAAGGCGGAGGATTGGGTTATATTTTAACTTTCCCCTGTTTAAAATTTTTTGGCGTTTTGGTTACCCAGATAATTTTTGGCGCCCTGACTTTAGCGGCCTTTTTAATTTTTTGGCAAATTTTTAAAAAATCGACCCCCTCCTTGTCTATTGTAAAAGAAGAGGAAAGGAAACCGTTGATTACAAGAATCTTTAAAAAAATTCAAGAGCCCAAATTAAAAATTAGAGAAATTACACCTGAGCCAAAATTCGAAATTAAAGAAGCCATTGAATTTAAAACTAAATCTCTTTTAGAAAAGAAAGCTCCCTCTTTTCCTTATCAACCTCCACCCCTTGATTTGCTTGACGAAGATCGGGAACTTCCCAATTCTGGCGATATCCGCAACAACTCTACCATTATTAAAAAAACCTTAGAAAATTTCGGAATTTCGGTTGAAATGGGGGAAATTAATATCGGTCCGACGGTTGCCCAATACACTCTAAAACCGGCCGAAGGAATAAAACTATCTAAGATTACTTCTTTGACCAACAACCTATCTCTGGCTTTAGCTAGCCACCCTATTCGAATTGAAGCCCCTATTCCAGGGAAATCTTTAGTCGGGATAGAAGTTCCTAATAAAATTAGGGCAAAAGTGAGATTAAGAAATTTAATTGGAGATTCTAAATTTCAACAATTAGTTTCAAATTTAACTATTATTCTCGGGAGAGACGTTTCGGGTTTTTCACTTTTTGCTGATTTGGCTAGAATGCCTCATCTTTTGGTTGCCGGTAGTACTGGAACCGGTAAAACCATTTTTTTAAACAGTTTAATTTTAAGTTTAATCTATCGAAACTCTCCTAAAATTTTAAGATTTATTTTGGTTGACCCAAAAAGAGTTGAATTCCCGGTCTATAATGATTTACCCCATCTTTTAACCCCGGTAATTTTAGATGTTAATCGAACAGTGAGTGTTTTACAGTGGTTAACTAAAGAAATGGAAAGAAGATTCGAGGTTTTAGCCGAAGCTAAAGTAAGGGATATTGCAGGTTTTAATGAGATTGCTTTTAAAACCGAAAGCGAGCCCCTGCCTTACCTTGTGTTAATTATTGACGAATTAGCTGATTTGATGGCAGCTAAGGGCAGAGAAATTGAGGCTGGAATTGTCAGATTGGCCCAATTAGCCAGAGCAGTGGGAATTCATTTAGTGGTAGCTACCCAGAGACCATCTGTGGAAGTGATTACTGGCTTAATTAAAGCCAACATTACCTCTAGAGTTACTTTTCAAGTTGCTTCTCAGGTTGATTCAAGAACGGTTTTCGATATGGCAGGAGCCGAAAAGCTTTTAGGTTTAGGAGACATGCTTTTTATTTCAGCTGAAACCTTGAAACCCAAAAGAATTCAAGGAGCTTATGTTTCTTTGAAAGAAGTGAAAAGAGTAGTTAAATGGTTTGAAGCCAAAACACCTCAAGAAATATCCGAGGATAGATTAGCTCAGGATTTGCAAGAAAACTTAATTCGCCTCGTTGAAGAGAAAACGGAGTTTTTCCAAACCGAAGATGACCCTCTTTATGAAGAGGCAAAAAAAATAGTGATTGAAGCCAGAAAAGCCTCAGCCTCTCTTTTGCAAAGGAGATTAAAAATTGGCTATGCTCGGGCTGCTAGGTTAATCGATATGTTAGAAGAAAGGGGAATAGTAGGTCCTTTAAATGGAGCTAAACCTAGAGAGGTTTATATTACTGAAAATGCCGAGGAACAAAAATTCCAATCTGAAGACGAAAACTTTATTAGTTAGAAGATTGAATTTGTCTCGAATGGCTTGAGATAAATTACTAAAAATATTAAAATAAAAATAAGATGACGAAAAAGGAGAAAAAAATTGAAAAAGGCGCTTTAGAGGAAACGATTAGCCAAATAAAGCAAAAATTTGGTGAAGGAGCAATTATGAAATTAAAAGAAGTCAGAGCCGTTAACGTTGATGTTATTCCGACCGGGTCTATTTCTTTAGATACGGCTTTAGGAGTGGGAGGAGTTCCTCGGGGAAGAGTGATTGAAATTTATGGCCCAGAAGGAGGAGGAAAATGCGTTAAATCAGATACTATTATATTTTCTGAACTGGGGATATTGCCAATTTCTGCGTTCGGCAATTTAAATATTCCTGAATTTCAAAAGAAGGAAATATTTTTACATTCGGAACATAGTTATGAAAAAACCTCCCATTTTTACAATGGAGGTTTAAAACCAACTATAAAAATAAAAACTAATTATGGTTATGAATTAGAAGGGACACCTAATCATCGGATTAGGATTTTAGATAAAGAAGGCAATTATCTTTTTCGGAGACTAGATGAACTTCAGTCCACTGATTATGTAGCAATTCAAAGGGGTCAAAATTGTTTTGGGAGAAGTGTTGACCTTTCGGATTTTGAAAAAAAAGTCTGGCAAAAGATAAAATTGTCACACAACACTTCAAAAAAAGATTTCAAGAAGTTTAAGATAACAGAAGATTTAGCAAGACTGATGGGTTATATGATTGGCGACGGGACTTGTAGTGAGAAAGGATTAAATAAAAATAATATCCAAATTACCGATGCTAATAGGGAAGTCGAAAACGATTTAAGAAGAATTTGTCTTAGAGTTTTTGGTGAAGAGCCAAAAATAATTTTAGATAAGAGAACTAAGAATACTAAACGATTGACGATTCATAATGTTAAAGCTCGTGCCTTTCTTCATTATGCTGGAGTTGGTTGGTGGGATGCTAAACAAAAAGAAATACCTTGGTCTGTACTTTGTTCTCCTAAAAATGTTGTAGTCAATTTCCTCAAAGCACTTTTTGAATCTGATGGGGGTCTTACTAAAGATGGACACACTATTGAATACAGTTCTAAGTCAGAAAAACTAGTTAAACAAATCCAGATTGTTTTACTTAATTTTGGGATAATCAGCAGAATTACCCACCGCTACAATAAAATTTATAAAAGATATTATTACCACCTTTACATTCAGGGCCAGAAAGATAAAAAAACTTTTGCGAAAGAAATTGGATTTATTAGCAAAAACAAACAGTGCTACTTAGAAAATTGGTGTAGAAACATAAGGCGATTTCAGACTAACATAGATGTTATTCCGAATCTTAACCAAAAGTTAGCTAAGTTTTTAGCGGCTTATCGAGAAAAAATTCGGCCTACTAATCGAAAAGATTGGAAGATTTTTTATGATTATTTACCCCAAACTTCTGGATATTCTCAACTTACCTACGATCGATTAAAAAGAATTTTAAAAAGGTTTTCAGATGGCCAAAATTTACCGGAATACCAGGAATTAGAAAGTTTATACAATCTAGGGTTTTTCTGGGATAAAGTAGTTGGAAGACAGAGATCTTTTACCTATGTTTTAGATTTTACAATTCCTTCAAATGCTACCTTTTGTGGAAATGGATTTGTTAATCACAATACAACCTTAGCACTTCATATTTTAGCCCAGGCTCAAAAGCAAGCTGGAATAGGAGCTTTTGTTGATGCTGAACATGCCTTAGATCCTGATTGGGCAAAAAAAATTGGGGTAAATGTTGAAGATTTATTAATCTCTCAACCTGATTCTGGAGAACAGGCTTTGCAAATTGTCGAAACCTTGGTCAAATCAGGAGAGGTTGATGTTATCGTTATCGATTCGGTAGCTGCTTTGGTTCCTCAAGCTGAAATTGCTGGTGAAATGGGAGAATTCCAAATAGGCTTGCAGGCTCGATTAATGAGTCAATGCTTACGAAAATTATCAGGTATTGTTTCCAAAACAAAAACAGTTGTTATTTTTTTGAATCAAACAAGAATGAAAATTGGCCAAATGTGGGGTAATCCAGAAACTACACCCGGGGGTTTAGCTTTAAAATTTTATGCCTCTGTCAGAATTGATTTAAGAAGAATTGCTCAGATAAAACACGGGGAAGAAATTATTGGCTCTCGAATCAAAGCCAAAATTGTTAAAAATAAGGTGGCTGCCCCTTTTAAAACCACTGAATTCGATATTTATTATAATGAAGGAATTTCTTATTTGGCCGATATTTTGAATACGGGAATGAAATTGGGGATAATTAAGAAAACCGGAAGTTGGCTTGAATTTGAAAATACAAAATTAGGGCAGGGCTTGGAAGCCAGTAAAAAATTTTTGGCAGAAAACCCTTCGATTGTAGAAAAAATAAGAGGGAAGATTGTTAGCCAAATTTAAAGAGAATTATGAATCAAGAATAAAGAATCAGGCATAAAAAACTTAAAACCGCTTTTCGTAGCGGTTTTTTAACACATAATTTTTGATTCTATTTTTCCGTATAAGATAACAGTCCCAAAAACCTTGCTCTTTTTATTGCCCGTGCTAATCTTCTCTGATGCTGGGCGCATAAGCCAGTTTTTTTTCTGGGTCTAATTTTGCCCAAACTGGAAATAAACTTTTTCAAAAGTTCAGTGTTTTTGAAATCTATTTCCTTTACTCCTTTTTGACAAAAATAACAATTCATGGCAAATAAAATTAGAAATTAGTTAAATGATTTTTCTTTTTTATATTTTTTCTTTTCTCTAATGGTTGCAGGTTTCCTAAGGCCCAGCATTTTTTAAATTCCAGATCGTTTGGGGAAATATAACTAAATAAACTCTTCGGCTTTACATGATCAACTACCCAATAACTTCCATAATTGTCCCAACTCATTCTATTATCAAACTGTTTTTCTAAATGCCGTATTAATTCTTCTAAAGTATAATTAACAAGGACTTCCCATGGTCGTTTAGCTTTTTTATCTTTTAAAGACCTGGCGATTGCGGAACCCATATTCTCGTCTAGACGATATTTTGGATCTATTTTTCTTTTCCATTTTTGCCAGCCCCTTTTATACTCTAATAATCTTTCTATGTTTTTTTTATTATACTTTCTGTGACGAGACAGGACTTTCTCTTTGTTTTCTTGATAATACTTTTTTGATTGTCGTGACATTCTCTCTCTATTCTCTTGATACCACTTTTTGTGATATTCCCGCACCTTCTCTTTATTTTTCTGATAATATTCCTGGTGCTGCAGTTGTACTTTTTCTTTATTCCTTTGGTACCATTGTTTATTATATGCTCGTGTTCTTTTTAGTATTTTTTCTTTATTCTTTTGATAATATTTCTTCTTGGTTTGCCTTTCTTTTTCCTTGTCTTTATAAGCCATAATTTATAATTAATTCTTCCCAAAATATAAAAGCACAATGTGTCAATTATTGATTTATTAAAAATTTTTCAAAGATTTTCACCAATTCAAAAAGGTATCTTTGAGATGTCTATTTCTTCTCCCTCTTCTTCAATGACAGGAATTTCTTCTGAAGGGGTTTCTTTTTCAGGTGGAGCTCCTTCAGGAACCACTTTTCCTGCTGCTTTTGGTCCCAATTGCATTCTTTCAGCCACAATTTCAGTTCTGGATCTTCGATTGCCCGATCGATCCTGCCAAGACCTTGTCTGAAGTCTTCCTTCAATTAAAACCAAACTTCCTTTAGTTAAATACTGGGAGGCAATCTCGGCTAATCTCCGCCACAAAACGATATTATGATATTCGGTTGACTTTTTGTTTTCACCTGTTTTTGGGTCTTTTCCTATTCTGTTTGTAGCCAAGCCAAAAGAACAGACCGTTTGGCCAGTAGGGGTGGTTCTTACTTGGGGGTCTTGGGTAAGACGACCAACAAGAAAAACTTTATTTAAATTCATCTTTGCATTGTTTATTAGATCTCACCTAAAATTTCTTCTAATTTTTCTCCTATTTTTTCTAATTCGACCTTTTTCTCTTTTTTTACTTTCGGCGCCTTAACTTCAGGTATGATTTGAGGAATTTCAATTTTCTTTAGCAACTTCTTTATTAAAAGTACATATCGAAGAATTTTTGATTCTTTCTTCAATTTCTTTTCAAAGGTTTCTAATTTTTCTGGCAGAAAATAAAAATCTAAAGTTGTGAAATATGCCTCACTTTTATTTTTAATTGGATAGGCCAATTTTCTTCTCACTGGTGTTTTAAGTCCTTGCAATTTTCCATCTTCTTCTTGAATAAAAGAATTAATTTTCTCTTGCAAAACCTTCAATTCTTCAGCCGAAAGATCAGGCGAAATTAAATAGGTTAATTCGTAGAGTTTCAT
>Ga0315296_10001164_pt1 | contig 23021 bp, 39 predicted proteins | sample YL17G14_18_MG_FD_203921 | JGI IMG/M metagenome (GOLD analysis project Ga0315296, IMG submission 203921) | Sediment microbial communities from Yellowstone Lake, YNP, Wyoming, USA - YL17G14_18 | ecosystem: Environmental > Aquatic > Freshwater > Lake > Sediment | place: USA: Wyoming | collected...
TTCTAACCTCGTCAACCATCCCGCCCTTCTGAAGAGCCAACTTAATGCTAAGTTGGTTAGCCTTCCCCAACTCCGCCTCAAGAGCTTTGACTTCAGAAATAAAAGTTAGAAATTCGCTATAGGCATTTGCCTGAACTTTATCACGGGCAAACCTATATAGTCCTTTGCTTAGTTTTTCAGTTATTTCAATCAGTCTCCTTGTTTTTAGTTGTATGTTTGAATGATATATTTTCTAATGCCTTAGAGATTCTAATTATATGGTAAAGAAAGACGATAATCAAGCTGACAGCAATTCCTAGAAAGAACGATGGAATATCAATCATGGTTGACCATTCCTTTCTATGTAAGAAGGTAAGATAACCTCAACTTTGTATAGGTGCGCTTTTCTCATTTCGGGATCATTATTAAGTTTACAATAAGCAATACCCCATTCGAGCTTGCTAGTAAAACCAGAATGTTCCACATGTTGTCTGCTCCAATGAGCAAAAGGAATTTCTGTGATTAATACATCAGCGATCTTCTTAGTCCTTCGACCTGAATTAGCCCAATCTTTTCCTGTTTTATGGGGATGGTCTCTGAGAGTGTAAACAATGCCATTCTGTAGAAGGTGATCCCTGACATTTTCAAAAGAGAAACTGATAACCATTATTCCTCTTCCTCCTTGAAATTTATCACGCGCGCGTAATTATATTCCAAAGTCTTTCTCCCCCATATGATCTAAGTAAAACTGTTTTCCATGACCATTAATAATGAAATCTTGTAACCAACTCCAAAAATCGACATCCATAGGATTCATAAGTAAGTCAAAGAGATTCGATTTAAAGTAAAGGCTAATGTTCTTTTCATGGTATTTATTCAATAATGGATATTTATGTTTCATATATTCGATGAAAAGAAGGTATGCAGACATAATCTCTAAAGAATTTTCTTTGAGAATAATTTTTCCTGAAACCTTAGATTTTTCATCCTCATCAAATCCCAATGCCATAACCCTTATTAATCCTTCAGCCCCTAACCGAACTTCTTTTTTTCTGCTTTTATTTACAATAGCATTAGCCAAGAAACCATCATGCAAAGACATTCTAGGATACTCCTTTTCCTTAGCTTTAGTCATTTTTGACCCCCGTTTTTATGTGATAAAATGATTGTGTGAAATGATTGAGCATATAAGATTCTAAGAATATCCTCTAATTCTTTAATTAATTTAAGAGTTTGAGCTTTATCCATTTTAGAAGTGATAGACGTTTTAACTTCCTTTATGGAGGATAAAACGACATCCCTTGCTGATTGGTTGTATTCCATAAATGTATCGTTAATCTCTTCATCTTTCAAGGAAAGAAAATTGGGTAAATATTTATCTAAATATTTATTTTTCCCTTGAAGATAGAGATCGAGCCCCACTACACCATGCGTAACTCTCGCAATGAGATTCATCAATTTTGATTCACTCATGGTTTACCCTTCTCTATCTTTAATTCAGAAGGCGGTTGATTAGTTTCAGTTTGGTCTATGTAAAGCTGTAAATAATTGGTTCCTCCTCCATATACATCGTTACTTAATTCTATTGAAAGCCACTGTCCATAAATTTTATGATAAATACCAAGAAGTTTAAGATTAGTTACAATGTTTTTAGCATTTTCTGGTGAAAGATGGTGGTATGCTATATCATGATTTACTTTATATCTTTGAATTTCCTCGTATTGTTGAGTTATTTTATATATTTTGCGTTTATTATCAGAATACCATAAGATTTTTTCAACAGTATTTTCTAATGGAACTAGATCGTTTTCTCTCGTTAAGATTTTCAAATCTGTCAAAATATTTAATGGCTCAATATAATTTGGATATTTCTGTAAACCACCATAGTATTTCAGGTATCTTAAAAAATCTGAAAGATACTGCATTAACTTTCACTCTCCTTTGATATATTAGATTCTGATGGGGGCGAGCGCGCGTGACTATACTTACCTTGAAGGATGCCCTTCAAATAAGGAAAATTCACACTTGACACGGGAGTAAATTTAGTTTTCTCTTTCTCTGAGCGACTAATCCAGACATCCACCCACTTCTCAGATTCATCTATTCGATCTTGAAGAATTATAATATGTTCGCCCATGTTCTTAGGTTTCCCGCTAACTTTCAAATTTTCATAATATTTAACTTGCTTTTCAGCTTCGTCGAGTTTCTGTATATTTTCTTCGAGAACAATTAATGCGGTTTTAATGGCTTCAACATATTCTTTTGGAGTCCTCATCAAATTAACCTTAAATCTGATCACCCCCTGTTTTTCAAGATACTTCAAGAACTCATGCCAATTCTCAGAGTCAGGTAAGAGTTTGTCGCGCTCCGCCTCAAGAAGCTTAAATTTATAAGCTATTTCTTGAATTTCTCGACCATCGCTTGAGGAATACATTTTTGAAACCGTATTACCAATCTCTCTGAGTTTATCGCTTAGTTTTTCGGTCAATTCATATCCTCTCCTTTAGTGCGCGCGCGATCCTTTTTCGGTTTTGAAGACAACGCCATTTCGAGACCCAGAGACGAAGCAGGAGGAACCTCAGCCTTCCCGTGAAGAGCCGCCTTTATCCTATCCATAAAATCCCTTGTCTCATGTAACGGATAAACATCGATTTCTTCTCTGGTATCGCAATCTATAGCCGAGAAATACATGGGAGGATCATCAAGTTGTTTCTTAGCGGCGCGGAACTTAGCCTCAGCGTCATGCGCCCTCTTCTCATACTTCTTGAATCTATTAGACTGATACTCAATTGTAGCTACCGCCCTCCGTTTCTGCTCAGTTGCTATAACACAGCATTTTTGGAGTGGGTCGGGGCATTCATCACAGTTGGCATCAGTCGGGTTTTTGAAGCTGAAGCATTTTTCAAGCCTCCAATCATATTCAGGAATTGCGAGTTTCATTCTTTCAACTCCTTAACCACCACTAATAACTCCAAAAGTAATTATGAGTTCGTTCTTAAGTAGCATCTGTGCAAAGCCTATAGTTGCCCTAATATTATAGACCGGACAATCTATGCAAAGCTTTTTACAATCACGACAGTAAGATATGGTTTTGTCAACATAGCAAATCTTATCCTTGTCTATATGTAAATGTACCTCATGAGAGTTGTTCGGTCCAGTAGTACCATCTAAATGGACCCATCGTTCACCATTACCCTCATATGTCCAAATATGGAATTTTAGAGTCATTCTTTCAACTCCTTTGTTACAAATATTTTTTTGCCTTGGCTTTTTGCGTAATTAATATCTCTCTTTGTATGTTCACCAATCCCATCAGGAGCATAAACTATAATTGCATCGGCTTCTCGAATAGCCATACTAAAGCCGACGAAAGCAATTCTAGCGGCTTCTTCATGAGGTATATCGGTTCGGCTAATTGGAGTTGGAACTGCAATAATTTCATATGGCGAAAAGTTACAAGAGCCTAAAATAACAATTTTTGTCATCCTTTCACCTACTAACTCCGCTAAATCTCTCATTCGTGGGCTCGGCTTCTCTGAGCGTCTTCCTGTAGACCTTGATCCCCTCACGCTCCAAGACGGTGATGAGGGATTCTACCTTACTCAGAGGCGGCTCGGGCAAACCGGTGTGATAGTTGTCGTAACCCAAGGCTACGATCTCGGGCGCGACGTTGACGATCAGGTTGGCGAATAGCGTCAAATCGAAGTCCATGACGGGCTCGACGCTGAGGGCTCTTTTTAATTCGGGAAAGTTCGCCTTCATGTAGCCCATAGCCGTGAACCTTACGCTCGGGTCAGGAGCCCCGGATATGACCGGGGAAATGTAGCGGTTGGTCTCAATAGTCGCCGCGACGTAGACGTTAGGCGGGAAATCGTAGGCATAGGTGACGTGAAAGCGGGGCTCCTTAGTGAGCAAGAGAAATTTGACTTTAGGCTGTTTCTTCATCCATTCAAGGACTCTCAAAATAATCTCTTTTGGGATAGTCGGATGTCCTATATCGGTCATATCGAAGGGAAAGACAAACGAACCATCAGGGAAAGTCTTTAACTCCTTCTCCGCGATCCTCCACGGCCCCCTATACTTAGCCCAATTGTGGCGCTTCTTCAGAGCCCGAGCCCAACAATAAGCACAGTTGAAACATTCGCCTCCACATAAAGGATTAACGGTGTGAGTTATCCACGAGAACATTTTAGTTTCAGCCATTTCTTTTTCTCCTTAGATTTCTTGAAATAGTACCAATCGGGGTGCCTGTTTTTTTCTCTATTGTTCTATAGGTTAGTCCATCAGATCGAAGATTAATTATTTCCTCAATTTGAGCATTAGTTAAATGAGAATATTTACTCCTAATTCCATAAAGAAGACACCAACCCTTTATAGTGTTATAACTAATAGAAAAAGTCAATACAGCTTCTCTATAAGAATGCCCGTCTTCAACATATTCTATAATTATTTTTCTAATGATCTCAGAATATTGAGCATGTATGATATGAGAGTATACCCCGTTTTTCCATTCTTGTAAATGGTGTTCTGAATCAGTCCGGAATAATTGAAGATTTTCTATTCGATTATCATCTTTGATCCCGTTAATATGATGAACTACTTCATTTTTTTCTAAATATCGACCTAAATAATTTTCCATAATTAGACGATGTTCCCATATATGATTCTTGTAAACGCGATGTGGGTGATCAGGACAGTAAACTAAGACGTATCCACGGATTCTTATACGACCACCTTTCCATGATGGATTTTTTTCGCCACTATGATTTATTTTTTTTCGAGTCGTGGATAAAGAAGCAATTCGGCTCATCTCGGCGTCAGAATCCAACGACTCACCTTATGATGTTATTTAATAACGCCGAGTATAAAAAACTTACCCAACTAAGAAATTGGGGTTACTCCTCAGTAACCGGCGACGATACGCCCAGAAAATGATTAATGTGAAGACGAGGCTACTGATGCTTGAGGCCACTCCGAGTATCAGGATTTCCCTGAGTTGGAGTGGTTCGCCGGTGATGATCTGGATAGCGCCGTATGTGCATGTGAAGATTGTTATTGAGAGCATTTGGGCGAAGGCGAACTCTAACCAAGGTAGTCCTTTGAAGCCGGAGTGGGACATCGATTAGAGATGAAGGGCTCAAAAATATAAAAGAGTTTTGTGTGGCCTTTATCTTACGCTGTAAGTTGTGTTTCCACTGATTCCTTTTTCCTCGATCCATTCACCATTCCTCAGATAATAGTCGTGTTCTCCGTAACGGATCATCTTAGCATTTTTTCTTTTTGCCTCAGCCTTAATTTCATTGAATGTTGGAGCCTTTGAACCGATCAGGTATTCGACTCTGTTGAAGAGGTGGCTGAATTTACCCTTGATTGCTACGTGGACGCCCTCTTTCTCTCTAAGTTCCCGAGCAAATCTCAGGGACTCTGAGCGGGAGAAGGCCGTTCCTCTGATCCAGTACCCAATCCCTTTAACCGTGATAAATCCATGAGCGGGGCCACTGTCCCAACTGTGGGAACGGTTTTCCTCGTTTACTTTGACGCCTTTAGGTATCCCCGTTACCTGAATGGGGATACCTCTGTTGTATTGAGACACGTTATACCGAGGGTCTCTGGTGTGAACTGTATGCCTTAGCGGGGAACGTCGAGAACGGGCCATAAGCATCTGAATGAGATGAAGGCGTCAAAATATAAAAGAGTTTTGAGGCGATTAACTATGCACGACTCTCGGGGGATTACCAACGCCTTGAGAGTCAATTCTAATAAAAGTGGGTTTGTATGGATACCGAGCCTTAGTATTAGGTTCAAGAGCCAAGTCTTGTTGTCTAGCGAATCCGACGTGACCAGTACCATCATTCAATGCAAAAACTATATCTCCTCGATTATGTTTCTTATTTGGTGCTCTAACGTCGATGATCTTCCCGGCACATTTGCCCTGAGCACGTTCAGCTACCCCCTCACCATCTAAAGCGTAGAAGACTATCCTACCATTCATGAAGGTGGGGTGATGCGCCCCCCAAGGATTTATTTTTTGATAGTAGTCGAGAAGTCCTTTACTACCATCATCTAATGATTTATTGAAATCTCTCTCAGTTAAAATCACGTCAAAATGACCCTTCCCTCTCTTATAGGTGGGAACTTTATATTTCGGGTCTCGTGTGCGAACCGTGTGCCTGACGGGGCTACGCCTTGCCGGGGACACTAAGAAGTCACCTCAACTCTCTGACCTACCCTCTTCTGGATGAAGGTCTTATTGTGGGTTGAAAGGAACTTCTTAATTTCGGTCACTCGCGGGTCTCTTGAGGGCTTTCCAAGACTTCTCTCGAAATCGTAGATTCTCTTACCTTTCTCGTCATCTATGAAGAGTCTTGATACTGGGCCCTTGTTTATGCCGTACCTACTCCCGGTTTCGAATATCTGAGATTGGAAGCGGAGCCCTTTGTATTCTCCATCTATCCAAGTTCCATTACCGACTTGTTTTTGAGTTATTAGAATCGAGTTTGCTCGTGCCTTCGTTGAAATAGTTTTATTTTTACGAGTCGATTTCTTGGGTATCCACAGCCAAAAGCCGAGGGGAGCCTTCTTCAATAGCGGGTAGCGTTCATCGAAGTCCCAACAACGTATCTCCATACCGTCGCTTCTAGCATAGTCTACCCAATCTTTGCCCTTGGCTGTAACTCGTATCGGGAAAACCTCTTCGCCGTTAATAATTTTTGGATCAGGTCTTCCAATTTGGTTCTCTAAGGGGACGCTGACAACACCCTTGCCTCGTCCATATTGAGGGACGTTATACCGGGGATCGCGGGTGTGAACCGTGTGCCTGATTGGAGATCGACGGGAACGGGCCATTAACCATCAAGTGAGATGAAGGCGTCAAAATATAAAAAACTATTCCTTTCTAAGGCGCTCTTTCAGAATGTTCACTTGCCTACTAAAGTAGGTAGCGAAACTGAGTGAAACGATTGAAGAAAGGACAGAACCAAAGACTAAGACCGTTTCAATCTCGTTCATAATCGAGATCGCTATTAATGTTAATATTTTATGTATTTAACTAAATTGGTTTTACGATCAGGGTTCTTGTTTTTTCTTTCAGCATCAGCTATAGCTTTATCAATATTTCTATAAGCGGATAAGGTTGGCGAAGTCCCTACAACGCCGGAATAACCATGCGAAGGAAGAGTTATACTAATAATTTGCTTAACCTCGTATAATGGTTTTGTTCTCTTTTCTCGGTAATTACCTTTCCAATAAGAAGTTGAAGTTACGACTATGAAATCCCCGATTAATTCCTCTCTGAAATATTCTTTTTTCCATTGATCACTTTCATTGGCCCAGATAATAACAGAAGAAGGAGGTCTTCCAATTTCGCTTAGGCGCTCGCGCTCGCTACGACGGGGTATCGCATAGATACCTCGATTATATTTGGGTATTTTGTATCTTGGGTCTCTAGTATGAACCGTATGCCTAACCGGTGATCGACGCTCACGCGGCATTAATCATCAGTTGAGATGAAGGCACCAAAATATAAAAAACTATGGGCGTGTTCTACTCGAAGACGGCCCTGAACTCGTCCTTAGGGTCTTGAGAGTCATACATCTCTCTATAAGAGGAAGCGTATCGTCTTGGAACACCTTTAGTATCGAGGTGCGTTCTGACGAAATCGACTGTCCCATCACGCTTCAGGACACCGATCAGGCTGTAAGTTATATCACCAACGCCGTAACCCATGTCGCTATAGACTTCTTGAGTGTGAGAGAGTGTAACCTTGTTCCCGGTTATGTCAAGCATATAAGCCCAATTAGCGGCCTCACGCTCAAGTTTATCACGGCTTATAGAGGCGATGATCTCCCTCTTCATCGACTTCTTACCAATTACATCAAGTTCATTGGGGTTGACCACCTGACCGCCTTTCTTGCCTTCCCATTGAACCACGGGCTCGGCCCCGAAGTGACCTATTACTTTCCCGGTATCCCCTACTTTGGGAGCATACTTGGCGTCCATTAGTTGACCCGTTCTAGTATTGGTCATCGGCCTAGTCAGCCTAACGATGGAGCCGACGCCCATCCCCGCCTTTCTAACCTCTGTTAAGGTTCGGATAGGCTTACCGTGGCCCCTACCATACTGAGGCACGTCGTATCTCGGGTCTCGGGTGTGAACCGTATGGTGGATTGGTGAACGTCTCTTAGGAGACATAGCTATCTGAGTGAGATGAAGGCGTCAAAATATATAAGAGTTTAGATTCTCCGGGGCAACCGGACACTGAAGAAATATACACATAGTATAAATCCGAGGGTGAAACTGAAGGCGGCGAAGGCAAAAAACTCGTGGTGCATCATCTGATCGAAGTCGATTCGGCCCCACATTACAAGTTGGTGGAGAAGAATTAATAAACCGGAAATGGTGACGAGGATGACAAATAATAAGGCGAGCACTTTAGAGCTTAAGTGATGCCTCATCAACGTCCATCACTCTATTTCTTCAGATAATTCGCCGAGAGCATTGTTATAGATAGTCTGACAGTGGTAGACCGCACCCCTCTCATCGGCGTCCTCGGTTCGCTTCAGGTAAACATCGCATTGGGCTACTGCCTCTTTCAGCGTCCCCAAGAGTCGGCGGCGTTCAAGGGGTGTCGCCTCGTCCCAAGCGAGCCGAAGGGCCTTTAGGGATTCCTCGGCCTTCGAGGTGTCATATAGGTTCAACTCGACATACTCATCACGCGCCGGGTTGAATACCCTAAGGCCCCGGCCTCGGAGAAAAGCGTCGGTGTGGTAGCGTGGATTAGTTGGCCTAACCATGTGCGCTCTCGGAGACTTACGACGCCCGAACATCACTTAGTTTTCTCCTTTTGATAATCTAAAGCCGCTTTAAGAGCACTCTCATTGACTCGAACTCGGCCCCCGGTGTGGGATGGTTGTTTAAGGATGGTTAGAGTATTAGTGTCTACCTCACCTTCGAACCTCTTACCTCCCCTGATGCTTGAGCGTTGGATCATCATCCAGACACGCCTTCCCTCAGCCTCGACCTCGGCTAACCACCCACCGAAGCCTAAATCTCTTTCAGCCCTGATCAGATTCACCCAGACCTTAGGTTGTTGGGCCTCCCTGATCTCGTCTAGTCTGTGTTCCTCCTTCGTTATCCTGATTTTGATTTCCTCGATCTCGTTCTCCTTTTTTTCAATGAGTTTCTTCAAATATTCAATTTTGGAGTATTGGCGATTCCATTTATCAGGAGATGGATTATTAGAGTTGGAGATCAGGGCTATTCGATCTCCTTGACCACGATTATAATTTGGTACTTCATATCTCGGGTCGGTGGGGTGAACCGTGTGCCGACGAGGAGATTTACGGGGGAGAGGTGCTATTTAGATTCACCTCTCATCCGCTTGGTCTAGTCTCTTTAACAGGGTATATGTTTACGCCGGGGACTCGACTTAATGGCCTTGCATCACCCTCATGGCCTACTATAGGCGCGAGGAAAACGATTTCACCATCCCTATTTTGAAGGGCCGCTATCGAGTTTTCACCCTTTGTTCGCACTATGATGTTCTCGCCGCCCAAAGCATTAACGGCTTTTCTAAAGTTGTCTGTGGAAAAGTAGGAGTCATCAATGAGCAAATCGTTTTCGCCTAGATCAGCTTTTTTAGGAGTCTTTGGGATAATGGCGAAAACCCTGTTATGCATTGATGCAAAGTTGGGGTCTCCATATACTTCACCAAGTTCCTTCGCAATCCCAACAGTGTTAGAATTATTCATTAAGACTCCATGATACGTATCCATTTTACCCCCAGATTTGAAAACCTGACCGAATCTTTTCAATGCGCTCTCTGATGCCGGTTTTGTGTCGATATGCCAAAAACGTGGATCATCCTTACCTCCAATTCTCTGAGCTATCTTTTGGGAATCAAAATCTTTCCAAGCCTCTTGCCAATTATTGTATTTTTTATCACTCTTTTGAATGAAATTGACGAATTGACCTTGAGTTTTATCAATATCTTCATACTTTTTATTTCCGGTTATCGTTGCTATAGTACCGCTTGAAAGTGATCTTGCGTCGCTGAGAATTTCTTGATTGTTTATTTTTTTAATATCACCCTCGGGCTTGTGCTTCTTGGCTTTCTTCATGGCTAGGTTGATCGCGTCAAACAGGTTCTTCTTGCCGATCTTATCCTCTTGGTAAATGATCTTGTTAGCCTTCAGATCGAAGGCCGTGACCTCGAAATCGTCTCCATCGACTTTTATGGTCACGTCCACCTGTTTTCCGCCGCGCCTGATGGGGAGACGGAGCTTGTCTCCGTCTATCTCCGCATTTTTGATATGGTATTGAGTCATGAAAGAGGGGTTCAGTTTTCGGAGCGTTTCGTGGATGTATTCGGTGGGCTTCTTCTCATCTCTTGGTGGGAGCCTCTTTCCTTTACGTTTATGGGCGCTTGCGGGATCGTCGATGCCCGTGCTGTCAGTGAGGTTGTGGGCTCTTCTCCAAGCGGGTTCATCGTATGGATAATTTATCTGAGTGTCTAGGCCGTCGTCAACTTCCCATGCGTGGATAGTTTTGGTGACGCCGCCCCGAGTCTCAAGGCCGAGGCGGGGGTCTCCGGGGAGGTAGTGGGTTCCTCTTCCATATTGTCTTATATCGTATCTGGGATCGCGGGTGTGAACGGTGTGGTGCCGGGGAGAACGACGTTTGTGGCTCATACTCATCTGAATGAGATGAAGGCGTCAAAATATAAAAGATTATTGGGAAAGAACGGCTAAGTCGAGAAAAACAGGATGTAGACTATACCCGCAAATAAGAGCAAAGCCACCACCGCCACTAAGACGGGAAGCATCTTTGATTCAGTCTTAAACATGTTTATCTAAAATGAGGTGAATGCTTTAAAAATTTAAGATTATCTATGAGACGAGTAGATACCAATTATTACTATTCTCATGGGAGTCTGCGATATATGGTATTTGGCGATGGAGCGTGTCGGTTATTCCCTTCTCGTTTAATTGTTCCTTGACCCAATAGGGCTTCACAAGCATCGAGTATTGTTCGCTTTCAGGGTAGTTTTTCAGGCCCTTAAGGAGGGAACTTTGATGAGCCGATTCAACGATGAATTTTTTATGATCGGGTTCAGTTCTAAGCCTCTCGATCCATCGGACGGCCTTATGCTCATCGCCGTCGTTGATGAGTAGAGCCATATCCGCTACAGGGACAAGGTATTCTTGATAGGTAGATTGTTTGAATGGGTCGGCTAATATTCCTTTTCTAACATTCTCGGGTATCTGAAAGCTATTGATTGCGAACCGCTCCGCGCTTATTTCATTGGAGCCTTCCTCAATCCAACTCTCGGTATTCCGGTATGTATGTCTGGTTCCTAGACCCGCCTTCTCCATCTTGTCGCCTCTCAGAGCATGACCTATCTCATGGGCCATTGACTCGATTGATTTGAAATCTTTGATGGATTCGATTTTACCATTCTTGAGAATATGTATGTAATCCTTGCAGTAAATTATTTCATTCTTATCGGGTAGGAATTGAGCTATAGTTCCCGGTTCATCTTCATATGCTGTAGCCTGTCTGAAAATTAATGAATCAGGTAATGATGCCCCAAAATAGTCCTCATAAGCTGTTTTCACTAACTTGTTATTCACCTGAAAATTACCCTCAAGCGTCGGCATATCCTGAGCCAAAGGAACCGGGAAGAAGTCTACACCCCGAATATCAGCCCGATTCGGAGCCTTCAACCAATCCCTAACTTCGGGTTTCTTAGATGCTTCAAGGGCGTTGTCTATCCTCTGAGCGTGGATGGTTCTCAATTCATGGATGATCCGGGCCTTCTCCAAGCTGTTGTCAGGTAGATTCACTATCTTCTCTTTGAGACGCTTCTTAACCGTCTCTATACTATCATCATGCGCCTCGATGAGCGCCGAGGTCATCTCCTCGTCACCTCTGAAACGGGCGGCCTCTGATTCTCGTCTGATTTGGTGGAGAAGCCGTATCCTCTGAGCCGTCGTTGTCTCCGGAGCCTTGATCTTCTCCTCGATGGATTGTATCCTATCCTCTACGTTATGCTGAGTCTGAAAACGGACAACGGGCTTACCTGATCCTCGTTTGTATTGAGGAACTTCATATCTTGGGTGGTGGGTATGTACGGTATGCCTGACCGGGGGTTTTCGGTGCTCAGGCATTAGATTCTCTTCTCCAAGCCCTACCGAGAGCTGTGTATTTCTTGCCGTTTACAGGACGATCAAGTTCAACCATCATCCTACCCCGGCGCATCACTACCCGGCCTTCAAAGGTCTCATCATAGGCCATGTGGAAGGGACTTTGGCTAGTATAATAGACTCTATCGCCTTCCTTGAAGCCGTGTGATTTCAAAGCCGCGTTTTTTCCTTCCCTTTTGAGCTTACTAAACTCTTGATTTAGCCGCGAGCGCGCGCGAATCAGATCATTGATCTTACTGAGCAACAAAACCTTTTCAGGCGAACCGTAGGGTAGGGCTTCTTCCCTCTCCCTTAACTTAATTTGTTCATCGTAATTATCCCACATCTGGGCCTCAAGTTGCTTAAGCTCATCCTCAATCGATAATTCAGGGACTTGTCCGGTTCTCACGCTTTTAGAGCCGCGCCCATATTGAGGGACATTATAACGAGAGTCCTGAGTATGCACGGTATGTCTTCGAGGAGTTTGACGCTTCGGCATAAGCTGATCTAAAGAGATGAGGACGATAAAAATATAAAAGATTATGGGAAATACCAATGGTATAAATCGTCTAGTCGTCGAGTGGAGGGTAAATCAGCTTAATCTTAGTCCCATTAAGTTTGTCAAGTAATTCTTGACCCTTAGAGCGATCAGCGAATTTGACGACAAAAAAATCTCTACCACCTCTCTGAGCCGTGGTAACATTCTTAGGGAAAGTCCCCTTGGGGAAGAGGGCTTTAAACGATCCCATGCTCTCCGGGGGAACGTCAATATACGTGCCTCCATAGTGGCCCACGTCGGCCCGATATGTATGGTTCTCTACCTTCACAAACCGGGAAGAGCGTTTCAACTTCTCTACCTCGATCTTGTCCTTGAGTCGGATGTAATCAGTCTCCATTTGTTTAGCCATTCTGTAGTTTGCCACAGCCTGAGGTTCGCCGCTTCGGTATCTCCAATAAATATCGTTCCCAAGCGTCTGTATCTTCAAGAGATTATCCTTCACGTCCTGTTGGAAATCGTTAAGTTGCTCATCGTCTAATTTGTCTAGGCTCTTTCCAATGTCGAGTATCCCTTGAGGATGATCAACAACTGACTTACCGCGCCAATAGCTACGTTCACCGTCCCCCCTATTGTATTGGGGCACTTGATAACGGGGGTCAATTGGGTGAACCGTGTGCCGGATTGGAGAACGCCTCTTAGGAGACATAGCTATCTAAATGAGATGAAGGCGTCAAAAGTTAAAAAACTATCTATGAAATTTTCCGATTAGCATATAATTCAGCGAAGTATTCAGAGGGGGATTTCATCGAGTAAATTGAGGGTATTTTATATTTTGACCATAAATCTTCGCGGAAATTGATATTACTTAAACCATCGATCCTGAAAATTAAGCTATCGCTACCACGATTAACCCGCTCAATCCTTTCTACCCGATCAATCATGTATTTAATATCTGTGTCATCTATTTTGATGAATTGTTCAGCACATTTTTGATAAGCGTCATTAATCTGTTCTCTGGTCTTTTCACCCACTAAATAATACCTTAGATGCCCTACCTCGTGGCGTACTAAATGAGGTAAATGATTCTTGTTTTCATCCCATACTTCACTCCCAAAGATTATACCGTAATTGGGGTTTGAACCGTATCCCTCATGTTGTTTCAGAAAAGAACGAGCGGCTTTTTTACCCATTGGATCATAAATTTCGGCGGGAAGCATCCCGCGACTGAGTTCACCGGAACTAGAATGTTGTGGGTCTATCACGATATAGGTTATATTCGATGTATCTTCTATAGGTAAAGTATCTAAAACATCAGCTATCTTACGGGCATAGAATAAATTATCTTCTAAAGTTCGCTCTCCCTCATCTTTGCCAATTAAATAATCGCGGTTTCGATAATTGTATTGTTTTACATCTCCATAATCCTTCTTTATTTTGAATCTTGGATCAACCCGCGTATGGATTCTTAGTTCAGATAATCTATCAGTTTCGTTACTAGAACCCCTAACATCTATTGATGATTGGGGATAATTGGTTCCTCGATTATATTGATCGACATAATATCTTGGATCGCTTGTGTGAACCGTATGTCGCCTTGGCCTTCTTCGTTGACGGTGGGGCATACAAATTAAGAGATGAAGGCACCAAAATATAAAAGACTATTCCTTATATTTTGCCCGAAGCCTGTCAACTGATCCGCTGTAGACAGCCGCGACATCAGCCATTTCTTTCCTCTCCCTTTCACTGAAGTTGGGGTTTCGACTCCCCACCTCGGCCCTACGCGCCGCCTCGTTCATGCTGTTAATTATCCTCAGCTTCTTAGGCCGATGCTTGGATTCATCAAACTCATCCTCAAGTATTTCGACGCTGAGACGGGCTTCATCTACTGTGTCGATGCGAATGATCTCGGCGTATTTCTTCCACTTCACTTCCGGGTTGAAAAGCCCTCGGCCTCTCTTATACTCGGTTCTATGAAACCTCGGATTTTTGACGTGAACAACGTGCTGTCTTGGCGATCTACGTCTGAGGGACATATCTAATTAGATGAAGGCGACAAAATATAAAAAGTTAATTATTGAAATTAGGATGGGGGCTAGGCGGCTAACTCTGTGGCCTTGTTTATGACGTATGAGGTTTTCTTTTCATCGTTGCCGAAGACTGATAATAGGTCATCTGGGCTAGATTTGGATAAGTCCCCGATTGTGAAGATACCTATGTTCGCCAAGTCAGCTTCGATTTCAGGGGTGATCACGGGGATGAGGGCCGTCAATTCTTCTTCGTCTGATAGATCAGGTTTCTCTAAGCCTTTAACTTTGGGCCTTGTCTTCGCTATAGCTTCTTTAGCCTTATTACTGAGGTAAACGGCTCTTTTACCGACGATATTTCTCAAGGTTTCCAAGTCTGTATTCGCCAAGTCCTCAACGTCGAATATATCGGCCTTCACTAATTTGTTCTCGATTTCATCGGTGATGGTCTTGGAATCGAAGGTCTTTAATCCGGTTAATACTGGTTTTTTGGGTTTAGGTAACGCTTTTTCGGCTTCTACTGGTATTTCAATGATGTCACTTTCAGGTGTTTCAGGCTCTAGTTCTTCTAAATCTTCATCAGTGGTTAGAGGTGCTCCTTTCTGTAATAGGCTTATCTTATCATCATGCTCTTTCAATCTGGGGAGTATTTCTTCAATTAAGCCCATGATCTCGTTTAACTCGTTGAGAGGTCGGGATGACGCTACCTTTAATATAGGATAAAAGATGCCTCCGATAAAACCCATTAAGAAACCGATGACGAACAGGAAATCGATTATCCTGTTAGTTGGAAGGTCTATGCCAAGGTAATAGAGAGCGCCCGCGAAAATTGTTTGAGTCAGTGGGCTCAAGGATATTAGTAACCCAATGGCCCCACCGACGTATGCGAATATGATTGGAAAACTCGCTCCTATAAGGAGGTTGAAAAAGAATGATCCAGTGCCCTTCAGCCTATCACCTAAAGAGTCTAGGCGGCCCATCTACTTACCACTCCTCAGAGCCCTAGCCTTATCCTCAGCGGCTTTCTTCGCCAACTTCTTCGCTAATCCTGAGGCTTCCCAAAGGCCGATCTTACCATCCCTCACAGCCTTCTTCAATTCAGGGGTAAGGGCGACTAAGCTTATCTTAACGTAAACTTGGCCCCGGCTGATTCTGAACTCGTTACTTACCTCAGTTATTGTCATGTATGGTCGGCGACTGTGATCTTCTGGTTCCTCGACCAAGGTATTCAGCATTTCAGCTTCTTCGATTGGGTCTATTTTGGTTTTAAAATAATATTCTTTCAGACGCTTGACAATTTCTTGAATCTCTGGGGGAAGATCATCTCTCATATATCAAACACGTTATAGAATAACACTGACGGGTTTATAATGTTTGTTAGTTGGGTGTTATTCAGTAACGCTTATATATTTAAATGAATCTGTTAATGTTTGCGATGTGTATGGAAATAAACCTAGAAGGTACGGGCTTATCGCTCATCTTCAAGCCCTATCAGGTTGAGATAGTGAAACTACTTCTAAACAAAAAGGAAGTCGGGTCAAGAGAGGCTTGGCAATACATACAGGACAAACCAGTTCAGACGAAGAGCCGCGCGAGCGTCATCAACTTCCTGAACGCTATGGTGAAGGAGGGTGTGATGAAAGATAGATCGACGACAGGAAAAGGAGGCCACCGAGGAAACTATTCTCTCCGAGTAGATGAGAAGGGCCTTTGGCGACACTTCATCAACAAGACGGCCCGAGCCCTCAGCGACGCATCCGGTATCCCAATCAAGGTAATCACTGCCGAGATACCTGCCTGATCATCTTTCCCATTTTCTTTGTTTATAACTCGGGATTCTCCCATCAGCATCATTGAATCCAACTCATTTACCATCAGAAGAATAGGTGTGAACTACCACCCTACAAGTAGGGTGGCTTCCTGATTCATCGAGGTGGCTTGCATCCCTTCACTGAGGAATGTAGCGGTCTCCTCTCCAACAGGCGTTGATTCGGGCTGTCCCAGCCCTATCCCCAATCCTCTTTGGAGTATGTTCCTAGCCGCGTTCACATCCCTATCAAGAACCAACCCACAAACGGGGCACCAATGTTTTCTTTCCGATAAGGACTTGAGCACGGTAGCTCCACATCCCGAGCACAGTTGACTGGTATTCTGAGGAGCAACGTACACCGTCATGCCTAATGACCGTTCAGCCATGTAGGTTAGGCTGTGCCTTAGAATCCTCCAACCCGCATCACCGATGCTCTTGGACAGATGCTTATTCCGCTTCAAGTTAGCGGTCTCAAGGTCTTCGATGTAGACCATCTCATACTTGTTTACGATCCCTCTCGCGATCTTGCTTAGGAAATCTCTTCTCTGGTTAGCTACCTTCTCAGATAGCTTGGCTACCCTGCTCCTAGCCTTCTCGCGGTTTCGCGACCTCAGCTTACGCTTAGAGTGGATGCGTTGAAGTTGCCCTAGCCGTTGCTCAGACTTGCGGTAGAATTGTTGGGCTTCGGTAGTCGTGCCGTCACTGAGAGCTACAATCGACTTTAGCCCAAAGTCTACACCCACGGCTGGGAGTCTGCCTTCAATGGGCTTATTCTCGACATCGCAATTGAAGATAGCGTACCACTTGCCTGAGGGTTCCCGCTTCACCGTCAGGGTCTTCATTGTACCCTCGACTGGTCGATGCAGGATGATCCTCAAGGCTCCTATATTACTGAGTTTCAAGGCTCCTTCCTTGAGGCTGAAGCCGGATTGAGGGTAGGTTAAACTATTATATCTTTCGTCTCTCCTGAACCTTGGCAGGTGAGCCTTCAGCCCAGCCCTATGTCTATTCCAATAATTCTCGAAGCCCAACCTGACCCGCTTCGCCACGTTCTGCAGGACTTGGCTGTGGACCTCTTCAAGTTCTGGTGTCCGGGTCTTCATCGCCGGGAGAAGATAGTTGAGGCTCGTTGAGGTGGGTGTTCCTCTACCCGCCTTCCTCTCATCGAGGCAGTGCCCGAGAAGCGTGTTGTATGTCCATCGGCAGAGGCGTAATTGTTCCTCAAGCATCGTTATCTGACCCGAGGAGGGTTTGAGGCGGTACTTGAAGGCGAGAATGGACATTTATTCTACCTTTTTTATCGTGATTTCTACAGTGTCGCCCTCATGAATTTCAAGAGCCTCATGAATAGCCTTAGGTATGGAAATCCTCATCAATTTTTGAACTCGCATCCTAAATATTGACTCTTTCATTGTATCTAAGTTGTCAACACCTTGTATTTATACCTTTAGACGCAATTCATCCCCCCTACGAGTAGGGGGGTCTTCTTGCGACCTTTTGATAAAATAATAAAGAAGATGCAAGCAAACCAATTCCAAGTATTATCACATTAAAATACATTGCCATAACTCCGCCAATAATGAAAAAGATAATACAAACCACCCTACACCACATTCTAAACCTCATTCTTTCACCTTCTTTTGAATCTCCCTACGCTTTTCCAATATTTTAATGGCTTTATCGATCTGCTCTTGAGTAGCGGGTTTGCCACTATCAGGCCATTTTTGAGTCTTTATGAAATCTTCAAGTTCGTGATTCCCTATAAATGGATTATATATATCGTGTTGCATATTACAAATTAATAAACACGATACCATCAATTCATGAGGTTGCGCGTTATTACTTTCAACTCCATATTCATACTTTATTAAACGTTGAGCCTTTCTATAAACCTCACAATTAATACACCCGTCTATTTTTATGAAATAGGGTAGTCCTATCTTTTTATCATTTTTATTTGGTGTCATTTTGAACCTCCTTGTTTTCTATGCGAGAAGATGAGAGTAGATGTTCTTTCATCCATTTTATGCTAATTCTACCGTAAGGACTCCCCATTTTTTCTTGACCATGAGCTATAAGCCAATTATCGCAAATTGGTTCATCAAGTTTTAAAATAGATTTTTCAATAGTGGCCTCAGAGTATCCGAACCCCCGCCCCATCTTTCTCAACTGGTTTTTATATCGAAGCAATTTTCTACGAAGATACTCTACTTCCTCATCCGCTAATTCCGTTTCTCCAAATATATCGGGAAAAATTAATTCTCGAACAGTAACAGCGTCAAATAAATCATAACCTTCCTTATCTCTTGCGATTGCCCCATCACAGTATCGGAGAATGAGTTTGGCGGTGTTTAGCACATCTTCTCTTGCCAATTATTCCACATCCTTCTTGATGTTTAATGCAGAAGATGAGTGTGGTATTCGTTTTGATAACCACGTATTTCTGAGAGAATCATTTTTCCACCAATTGTGGGCTAATTTTTCAAGTTGTTTCAATTCAGACTCGCTTACATCTTTATATTCTAATTTAATACCAGATTTTATTTTCCAATGAAGTCTTTGACAATTCATACATTCGACGCCTATCAAATTTTCAGTATTGACAGCAAAATCCCGCCAATTATAGGGAGATTGTTTATCTTTTGAGTAGCGAGCACATATACAAAGAAATTGTGCGCTATTGGGGCTGTGATATTCATTAGTCATACGTCATCCTCTCTTTTTAGTGCAAGGCGCGCGCTCCTTTCTATTACGACACATAAAGTGTTCTGTATAATCTGTGCTCCTACCATAAGAAATAATTAAATCGATTTCCTGTAATTCACATATTCCATCCTTACAATGTTCGCAAGTCGTCCAATTTGAAACTTCACAATTCACTTTAGTCATGGCATCCATCTTCTACCGCATTTAGGACAAATGATAAATCCTTTTTCTGTGAGTTTAAAATCACTACCTTTATAGAAACAATAATAACAATAATCAGTAATTGAGTTTGTGATAATTTTTGTTTTAGACATTATTGACCATTCCTTTTAATGCAAGGCGTGGTATTAGGTTTTATTTTATTCAACATATCCTCGGTTAGGGGGATGGTAGATGTTATTTTCCTATACATTACCTTCGGAGCATTATAGACGAACACGGATGCGTGGTATCCCTCTTCGTTTAGCCATGAATCTATCTCACACTCTGTTTCATGTTTGTCTAATTTAGAGTAAACCGTTAATAGGAATAGAGCCCACTTACCGAGGTCAACAAGCTCGAAAGCCTTTTTCCATCTTCTAATTTCTGGGGGAGGCAAAGTCATAGGTTTCTTTATTTCAGATATTTCTATATCACTTGGAAGAGAGTAAATCCAGTTTTCCCCATTAAAATCTCCTACGGGTAGTTCCTTATTTTCAACAAAAATATAGACATGGTAGTTGGGGTCATATCTATCTCTTAGACGCTCCTCTATCACGTCTATTCTACCTATGACTTTACTCATCCTTTCACCTCGACCTCCTCTATTTTCTTTAGTCTGACTACCCTTTCACAGATGACGCATCTCGCTTCAATGACCCCATTATCCATTTCATAGAGGAGGAACCGGGGCGAACCACAAACCGAGCAAAAAAACCCCTTCATCTACTTTGACTCCTCCTTATACCATTGGTATATTTTCAGCTTCTCATCAGGTGATAGGTCACTCCACCAAGCGTCAACGGGATCAAAAAGCGCTGACGTGGAGCCGACAAGCTGAAGCAACTCGGGGCTCGCAACCATCCGGTCTCTCTCGGCTTGAGCGATCTTTATCGTCAGCCGCTTGATCTCCCCCGACTTGAAGCGCCTGATAAGTTCACGTCTTTGCTCCTTCGGAATCTTCGTCAACTCGAAGGCGGCGTGGTCTCCCATCTCTCCCTTTTTTAGAAGCTGTAATAGTTCGGGTTCCAATTTGAGGATGCTGAGTAGGCGGCTGATCTGAGCTTGAGTGATGGGAAACCCGTTTTCTCTGAGGAAGGCGGCGGTCTTAACCTGAGTTAGCTTCTTATCCGCCATGATCTTCTTGATGAAGGCCGCTAATTCGATTGGACGGCCCTGATAGTGTAGGAAGTAGTCTTTTGCTTCTATGAGTAAATTGGTTACACCACCGATCTCGGTCTCCTCGGCCTTAGAGAAGGGGAGAAGGTCTATTATTTTATCCTTTAAAATCATTCGTCTACCACCTTAAATTCGAGACCACATTTCTCCACCATCTTCACCGTCTTGGTCGGGGCCTTACCTTCCTTGTTCAAATACTCGAAATGGAAGGTTGGGAACATCAGGAAGGCCCCCGTCTTGTAGTGGAGATAAATGTCTTTCTCCTCTTTGAAGGGAATCATGTCGAGGGGCGTGCCTAAAGTCGTCGTCGCCCTAGTCACCTCATAGGAGCATGAGGGAGTCCTAACCGTCGCTACATGCTCGTTACCGTTGACCTCTACTTTATGGGTGCTGATCTCATTCCGTGATCCTCTCCTACATGAGGGAAGGAGAACGGATAAGTCCCAGAGATTGCGAACACACTCGTGTTCAACCTCTTCCCTTCGCTCGTTTTCAGGTAGTTTGAAGCCGTGAACCCGCTCCCATCCCCCAACGGCCTCATTCCTGAGCCTCCTGAAACAGTCTTCATAAAGAGGGCGCTGAAGAAGGTATGGGAACTCGGGAATCGCCCTTTTATGGATTAAGATGAGTTTACTCTTACCCGCGACGAGGCTTGAGAAGTCATATCCTACGGGAACACGTTTAGAGACGCCCATTTGACGCGCCTCCTCTACGAAGTCTGGGACAAAGGGATAATAGGTGTTGCCGACGCCGAGAACGAGGTGACTTATTCCGGACTCGTCCTTGAGGAGGTAGGGAGCCCTGAGGTTGCCCTTAAGATCGAAGGGGAGGGCGGGATCGATCACGAAGTAGTCTACAGGCATACCATTCGGGTCTGACTCTACACAGACATAGAGGCCGCCCGGTTTTCTAGTTCCGCAACCACGTTCTTGAGACAAATTAAGCCCTCCTTTGACTGGATGCCTTCAACGCCTCATCGAAGAAGGTTTTAAATCTCTTATCTTTCCTGATCATGACCTCTGTTTTCATTATATCCTCTTCCTCCATTATGCTGTTTAGGCCGGTTGGGGATGTGAGAAAGTGACGGAATAGCTGATTAATCGAGGCGTAGGTGCGCCCCTTTCTCCAATCCTCAAACTCTGGGGACTCGAAGAATTTTGTCACGATCTCCTCGGGGGTCATCTCGTACTCCTGATCTAGTTTGTTTTCCTTCCATAGCTTCATTTTTTCGATCCAACCCGTGAATTTGATGCTACTTTTTTTAGGCTCTAAAACGGGGAACGTCCATCCCCTTGAAGGATTTTCGTTCCAACCCACGGTATAGCCGTTGACTAACTCCACCCAGAAGTAGACGTTTTTTTGTGGGCCGAGCCAAGAAATATACGACGCGCCTTCCTTGACTTTGCTGTGCTCTGTTTTCACCTCGACGTTTCTGAGCCACCAAGCCATAGTTTTGTCGTATTCCCCATTTAGAAATTCTCGGGGGAGAACGTCTTTCAGCGTCTTAACCGGAGTCGCCATTTTTACTTAGTCTCCACTACCTCAAATTTCACAGGGCCATTTTTGGCGTCGGACATTCTCACGGATACGACGTGCCCGAACCCGCTTCTTGTGAAGAAGAGCTTGATCCCTTCCTCTTCGTCGAGGTAAACAATCTCATCGAGCAAGAGTCGCCCGAACCTACGCCGATCCCTGTGTTTATCGGCGCTACCCCACTTGGCCTTGATGCTGATCTTCTGAGGTGCGCTCATCTAGCCCTCAGCTCCTTTTGTTCCGCGATGAGGACGCATAAAACCCTCAGCCTTATGTTTTCTTTCCCAAATCCTCATATATTTAGCATGGTTGGAGGCTTCGTCTCCTTTCCAAGCTGGGTTATTCTCTAAATCTTGAGGCCCAAATCGAAGGTGCGCTTCTTCTTTCTGAGCATGATATGATACATGTCTTGAGTTCATCATCATTTGCAGATTCTCCGGTCTATCATCTGTCGTATCTTCGTTGATATGATGAGCTACCTCATCCTTTGTCAACTTCCGTCCTATTTTTTGCTCCAAGACAACTCTTGCTCTCTCAACCCACTTTCCATCAATCAATAATTCCTTCCTTTTTCTTCTTTGAGAGCCTACCCATCTCTCACGCATTGCCCTCAGCCTCCTTAGGAGAGAAGATTATAAGAGAGAATTTCTTGGTGGGATCGTCCTGACTCTCCATCCAGATAGTTCCTCGGCACCTCAAAGAGTCGGAGGGCTCTAGTTTCTTAACGATGAAACTCTGAGTCTTCGCGCCCAGATAATCATAGAGGTTAATAGTATCCCCAATCTCGATTTGAGGATGGGTTCGCATGTAGCGCTTGATGAGGGTCTTCACACCGGCTATCGTACTGAGCCGGAGATCAATGGCCTGTCTCATGCGTTTCTCGACCATGCTGAGAAGATCATCGGCGTTCA
>Ga0315296_10001165_pt1 | contig 23013 bp, 18 predicted proteins | sample YL17G14_18_MG_FD_203921 | JGI IMG/M metagenome (GOLD analysis project Ga0315296, IMG submission 203921) | Sediment microbial communities from Yellowstone Lake, YNP, Wyoming, USA - YL17G14_18 | ecosystem: Environmental > Aquatic > Freshwater > Lake > Sediment | place: USA: Wyoming | collected...
ACCTTAGTTGGCGCAATCGTGCTCGTGACATCAGTTTGGAAGATTGGAAATCGTATCGTCGTTCTCAGAAGAAAGTGGCCTAAGCATATGAAATGTACGAAACTCACTAACTGGAAATGGCACTAGTGTTTTATCTACGGATTAATTCGCGCGGCGCAGCTTGGCCTTGGCAATGCTGACCAGAGATCTCAACGCAGCATTTACCGATCGTTCATCGGGGAAATACTTAGCAACATCCGGGGAGAGGAGGACCAAGTTCGTCCCCTGCTGGAACCGCTTCGCATACTTGCCTCGCACACCACCTTTGAGTTTGGAGAGGTCGTATTCCAGCCGCAAATCATCGGCCATTTCTCTTTTATTTGCCTTCTTCATAATATCTTCGTTCTTTCCATGTCGTCTTTCTTGCACTAATGATCCGAACATTGTCTCCGCGGTCTGTGTGCGCAACCATAAGCACCCTACCAGATCGCGACATTCCCACTGTGATAAACCGATGTTCCCTCGCTGAGTGATCAGGGTCGTAATATGTAATCGAGAGGGCATCACCCAGAACCGACGCAGCCTCTTGAAACGACACGCCATGCTTCTTCAGGTTTCTGTCGGCCTTCTGTGGATCCCATTCGAATTTCATGGCTTTATTCTACCAGATTGGCCCTTCTAAGGCAATTGATATTCCTTTTCTTCGCTTTATTTTCTGATTATAAACCTTCCGACTCCATCAACAAGTTTTTTTGTATATTCAAAATTCAGATCGCTATGCCCTCATTCTGAATGTTCTGGTAAATAAGGATGTTATTATTAAAATTTTGTGGAAGAACTATAACATCGATAACACAATCGTATTCTAACTCTAAATCGTATGCAATATTAAACAAGTCTTCCTCAATGCTTCTATCCACTTTGGGTAGTCTTACCATTAAATCAATATCGGATGTTTTTGAATAATCACCACGGGCGAAAGAGCCAAACAATTTCATCTCAATTATGTTATATTTACTTGCAACGGCTTGTCTGAATTGCTTTGTGATTGCTGCTACTTTATCTTTATATGTCATTTTTATTCATTATCTCCATTTAGAATTCGACAAATTCTTCTGGATAATGTGACATATCCAATTTCTCTTGTTCAGGAATCAGCCGTATACCCCACTGTTGCATCGCCAATGCACCAAAAAGAATTTCTATGGGAGTTCCATTTTCATCATTTCCAATCTCATCGATAACCATCGCGTGAGTGGATATTCGTCGTCCTTCTATTTCAGCCTCTAAAAGTGCTGTTTCAGTTGTCTCTTTAACCTCTGCATCTATCGCACTTCGAAACGGTTTTTTGGTTTTTGAAGTTATTAATAATGAAGACACTGAGTGAACAATATATGTATTCCGAGCACCTGTATCAAATAATGTCCAGCATTCTCGTCCATTAACCTTGATCATTTGACGTATTCTTCCCATTGTAAGCCTCGTCATTAAATTTATGAAGCCCAACTATGTATTATCTGACTCCATATAAGATGCTTGCGGAACAAACATCATTATATACCTTCCGACACGTCAAAGTGACATTTTATCGCATCTTTGATATTTTCTTTTAGCTCGTCTAATGTTTCACCTTCGGTATAAATAGAGTAACCGAGAGATTTGGCGGTGTAACCACCCTCATCAGAATTTTCAACGATAAATATAATTTCACTCATAGGTTTTAATCTCTGCTAAAACCGGTGGACTCTTTTACCGCTGCTCCCAAACAAATTCTTCACTATATTTGCTTATTATAAAACCTTCTTGTCTGCTTGTCAAATCTTTCATTGACCATATCCATTATTATTTGTAATATACTGCTCGAAACGAGCTTGTATGCAGTTAATAGAATCGATACCCAAATTAAAACCACGCCCGGCTGATGCTCACAAGGGCGATTTCGGCAAAGTCTGTATCATTGCCGGCAGTATCGGCATGAGCGGAGCCGCCGCCCTTGCTGGCCGAAGTGCCTTGCGGGCCGGTGCCGGCCTCGTGCGTGTGGCAACACCCAAAAGCGTTCTGCCGATAGTCGCCTCGATAGAGCCGTGCTTTACCACTATCGCCCTGCCCGAAGACAGCCTCGGCCGAATATCGGCAAAGGCAATCAATCCTATCCTCGAAGCCGTCAGCGAAAACGACATCGTGGCCTTCGGCCCAGGTGTCGGCATCAGCGGCGAACTTCGTTCGGTCCTCGAAACGCTTCTCGAACAGAACCAGCTCCGGATTGTTATAGATGCCGACGGCTTAAATAATCTGGCCGGCATAAAAGACTGGCCGATTAAACTAAAAGCAAAGCTGATTCTAACGCCTCATCCCGGCGAAATGAAACGCTTATGGTCAGGCCTGTTCAGAGAACAACTGCCATCCGACCGCCGACAACAAGCAGCCCAATTGGCACAGCAGACCAAAACCGTCGTGGCCCTCAAAGGGGCTGGAACGGTTGTTACCGACGGCGAAAAAGTCTATATCAACAAGACCGGAAATCCCGGTATGGCCACAGCCGGCTCTGGCGACGTTTTAACAGGCGTTATAACCGCCCTCGCAGGTCAGGGCTTGAGCGACTTTGATGCCGCCGTTCTGGGCGTTTACATCCACGGCTTGGCCGGCGACATCGCAGCAGAAAAAATCGGCCAGGTCAGCCTGATGACTACCGATATAATAGATACACTACCTGAGGCTTTTAAGAGGATTCAGAGCTTAGTGTGAAAGGTTGCACAATAAGACGGGAGGTAAAAGTATTTTTCGAAAAGTTTACAGTTGACGCAGCGAAAATGTGAGGGCTTATTATACGGCCGGCGTCTTGAAAATCATCGACCCTGTTCCCGGGTATTCCAAACGTCAACCACGAACAGGCAAAATACCGAAGGCATGTAAATGAAAACCAAAAAGCTCAGAACAAATATACTGGTTTCGTTCGACATTGTCATTGTGGCCTTCTCGCTATTGGTAGCAATATTAGGCTACTACGTCATAGAAAAGGAGGTTATAAATAGGGCCCAGACAAAGGTAAAAAACGATTTGAACTCCGCTCGAGAAATTTATATCCAGGAGCTCGAAAACGTCAAAGATAAGGTCCGGTTCACCGCTTTGAGGTTTTTTATAAAGGATGCTATCTCCGATAACGACAGGCAGACCTTGACTTCGGAGCTGGATAAAATAAGGAAGTCGGAATCACTGGACATCTTGACTCTTACAGATGCATTTGGAAAAGTCATCAACCGCAGCCGAAACCCATCAGTAACGGAGGATAATCAAGCAGATGACCAGATGGTCGGTAAAGTGCTCTCAAACAGAGAAGTTATCACCGGAACAGTTATAGTACCGACAGAAGAGCTCTTAAAGGAAGGCCGGGACCTGGCCGAGCAAGCACATATAAGTTTCGTCTCTACACCAAAAGCAAAGCGAAGAACAGAAACTCAAGAAACTTCTGGGATGATGATAAAAGCTGCCGCACCTGTATTTGGGTACGATGGAAGGCTGCTTGGCGTACTCTACGGCGGCAAGCTGCTCAACAAAAATTATGAAATCGTAGATAAGGTCAAAGACATTGTCTATAAAGGAGAAACCTATAAAGGCAAAGATGTCGGAACAGCCACTATCTTCCAGGGCGACCTGCGAATCTCTACAAATGTCAAAACGCAGGACAGCTCCCGCGCCGTTGGAACCCGTGTCTCTGAGGAAGTGTACGAACAAGTGCTTGTAAAAGGCATGCCCTGGGTGGCCAGAGCCTTCGTAGTAAACCACTGGTACAAAACCGCGTATGAACCAATTAGAGATATAGACGGCCATATCATCGGAATACTTTATGTCGGCACCCTTGAGCAGCCTTTTACCTATATGGCCAGAAACATTTTCATCGGTTTTCTCATCATTGTCATAGTTGCTACTGCACTGGCAGCAACACTTGAAATAGTCCTGACAGGAACGATATCTCGGCCTCTGGAGCGCATGCTCAAAGCAACCAAGGAAATTTCAGAGGGAACCCTTGGATATAAAGTGAACACAGAAACCGGAACGATGGAATTAGATGCTCTGGCGGCCTCCTTCAATGAGATGTCGGCCCAGCTTCGCCAGAGGGAGGAAACCCTAAAGAAAATAAACGAGGAGCTGAAGGCCATGAACAAAACGTACCTCGACCTCGTGGGATTTGTATCGCATGAGCTTAAGGGGATAGTGGCTACAGCCATTATGAACGTTGCCGCCGTGCGGGACGGGCTCTTCGGTGAGATAAATGCCAAACAGAAACTGTCACTTGAGGCGATAACAAAGAGCTTACATTATTTACGAGAGACTGTGAGGAAGTTCCTTGATTTGAGCAGAATAGAAAAAGGTGAGCTTCTGGTGAACAGAGCAGAGCTGCGCCTCAGAGAAGATGTGTTCGACCCATGTTTGGAAACTTTTGGCGGACAGATAGCTGAGAAGAATATGGAAATTATTAACAACATTGCGGCTGGAATCAAGGTGCAGGGCGACCTTGACTTATTGCATATCGCGGCAAATAACATCCTCGGCAACGCCGTCAAGTACGGTTTGGAAAAAGGAAAGGTGGTGCTGAGCTCTGAGGACCTCCCAAACAAAGTGCAGGTCGAAATCTATAATGACTCCATGCCTATTAGAGAGGAGGAAAAAGCAAAGCTCTTCAAAAAATTCACGAGGCTCGAAGACGCTGAAGATAAGAAAATCAAGGGCACGGGACTCGGCCTGTTTATTACCAAGGAAATTATCCTAAAGCACGGAGGGGATATATGGGTTGAGCCTAAGGTCAACGGTAATTCCTTCATCTTCCAAATAGAGAAGCTTTCCAAGGACGAATGAACGAACATGATTACTTCTTCAACGAGACTAAGATACATCGAAGACAAGTGCACCCGGTTACACAGTCTCTGCACCTTTTTGACCATGCCGTTTTCTTTTCTTCAGCCGGCTTTGGCCCTGGATATCGCCCCTTGCAATCCCCATAAATCGCCGAGCCCGTTCAGTCATCTACAAAAGAGGACGGGGATTTTTATTTTGTTGCGGCTTATGACAAAGTAGCTATAATGGCGACTGCCTTGACATTATCAAAGCAAAGGAACGAATTAGGGCGAGAGTATAAGAATAAGAAAAGGATTTGTTATGGTATTTAACCTTATTGACATTGTAGTATTCCTCGGCTTCATTGCTGCGGTGATTACAATCGGGCTTTGGAAGAGCCGGCACGAGAAAACCAGCGAAGACTATTTCCTGGCCGGCCGTGGTCTGAAATGGTGGCTGATCGGATTCTCACTGATTGCCGCCAATATCTCCTCAGAGCAGCTGGTGGGCATGAGCGGCAATGCCGCCAGTCATGTCGGCTTGGCGATTGCCAGCTACGAGTGGATGGCGGCGATCACCCTGGTGGTGGTGGCGTTCGCCTTTCTGCCTTACTTTTTGCGGGCCGGCATCTACACGATGCCGGAATTTTTAGAGTACCGCTATAACGCCGCCTCTCGAACAATCATGGCAGTCGCCACATTGCTCATCTATATGGTGCTGTTGGGCTCGGTGACATATTCCGGGGCACTGACGGTCAACACAATGGCAGGGAAAATGGGATACGATGTGTCAATTGCGACAGCATCATTAGTCATAGGTATTATAGCTATGGTCTACGTAGCGGCCGGTGGATTGAAGGCCTGTGCCTGGGCCGATTTAATACAGGGAAGCGCGCTGATCCTCGGCAGTGCGATCGTGATGTTCTTCGCCTTCAAGAAGCTGGGCGCCACTACGGACGAGCTTGCCTTTGTGGAGAATGTCAAGACCGGCGCAGTGGGATTGAAGACCTTTGCTCAGGATACAGGAACAATCGATCGTTTCCTGGAGCTGAACAAGGTGCGAATGAATATGTTCCTGCCGAAGGATGATAAGGTGGTCCCCTGGACGGCACTTCTTCTTGGCTTGTGGATACCGAATTTCTACTACTGGGGCCTGAACCAGTACATCACCCAGCGCACGCTGGCATCGGAATCATTGGCTGAGGGACAGAAGGGCATCATGTTCTCAGCATTCATGAAGCTGCTGATTCCGTTTGTTGTGGTGTTTCCGGGTATCATAGCCTTCAATCTCTTTGCTAAGGATATGCAGGACCAATCGGTCAACGACAATGCCCCGGTGGTTGCCAAGTACATGATGGCTAACCGGAACACTCAGCTGGTCGAAGTTGCGCAGGCACCGAGCAAAGAGGCTGTCGCAAGCTGGCCGCGAGGCAAGTTCATGATCGCAGTGTATCCCGATGATGCGGCTCTGAAGGCCGTTAAGACAAAAAATCCGTTCGTCCTTCCTCTGACCCAGGCCAAGCTCGATGAGTTGAAGGTGGCTCAGTACACGGTGTTTGAATCGGACGACAAATCCTGGAAGGCGGCGTTCCCGGAGCTGGCGGTGGAATTGCAGTCGTACAACAAGTCGGTTATGGATGCGGCTGCGGCGGCCAAGGCTAATGTTACAAGCGAGATGTTTATCGCCTATAAATATGACACGGCCCTGGGACAGCTGTTGAGCAGTGTCCTGCCTCAGAAAACGGGTCTGGTAGGCTTCGTTCTGGCGTCATTGTTGGGGGCGATTGTAAGTTCATTGGCTGCGATGCTCAACGCGGCTTCTACGATTTTCAGTATGGATATTTTCAAAAAGTACATCAGTCCGCAGGCGGGGCAGAAAACTGTCGTGCTCCTTGGGAGGATATGCGTTGTCGTGTTCTCGGCCATTGCGGTATTGCTGGCCCCTCGGCTGGGTAATCCTAACATCCGAAACAGCATCTTCACCATTATCCAGGAGAGCCAGGGCCTGATATCGCCGGGTATTCTGTCGGTATTTGTCTTCGGCTTGATTGTGCGCAAGGCCCCGCCGATAACAGGTGTGGTTGGGCTGCTCACAAATACCGTCTCCTACGGCGGAATGTACCTGCTTGGGCGCTACAAGATCGGCCCGGAGATTCAGTTTCTCAATCGGATGGCTATTTGCTTTGGGCTGTGCTTGGTTGTAATGACAATCATTACGCTTTTGAAGCCTCTACCTGAGCCGATTGAATTTAAGCAGCAGTCGAAGCTTGACCTCCGCTCTTCCAACGGCGCCAAAGTGGCCGGTATTATCGTGGTGATAATCACGCTGACTCTTTACGTGCTCTTCAGCCCGATTGGCCTGGCAAAATAACAGAAGCCTCTTGTAATTAGACACCGGAACATTAAGAGCTATTATAGATGGTCCCTTTGACACACAGCAAAGGGGCCGTCTTTTAGAACGGCTTTTTAACCCCAGGCCCATTTAATACCCTTAGATTGAAGCTTGATGTTTCCGTCCCGGTCGGATATATTGCAGGTGTTGTTAGGTCGGCTATAGTCCAATTTGCGAACAATTTTAAAGAGAGAGTTGTGGAATGGAACTAACGAAAGAAGGACAAGCGGCTTTGGATAAAATCTTGAAGTCTGCGAAAGATAACAGCATCAATCTAAAGGGCGGCAAGATTAGAAGGACATCATCACGCTTCTGCCTGGGAGTCGAGCATGGCGATTACAACGGCACCGAGCTTTTCGGCGTTGGAACCGACAGGTTCATCTGGACGGCCTATAAACCAAGCGGCACCGGCAAGTTCAGGCTCTTTAGCGAAAATTTTCCCGATGATGGAGTCATCGAATTTAAGCTGGGAAACGTCCCCGACCCAAAGTCGTCCGATATAGCCCAGACATGGGGACGATTTGCATTCGGGGTCGAATATATTCTAAGGCGGGAAGGCTACAAACTCTCACAGGGAATTGACGGCGTTATCTGCGGGAACATCCCCGGCGGCGGAATGAGCCGGTCGGCATCTTTGAGTTTGAACCTGATTTTATCACTGTTCGATGCCAATAGTATCAAGGTAAAAGAGAAAATCAAGATCGTTGACCTGGCTCAGGCAGTCGAGAATGATTATATTGGCTCTCCCTGCGGAAAGCTCGACCAGACTATGATACTCTTCGCCCGCGAGGGAATGGGGACATACTACAATCCCAAGGACCGCTCGATAGAGTATATACCCATCGGACCCGGTGTGGGTGATTTTCGCATCGTTGTCCTCGACACCGGCACGGACCGCCCGGGCCTGGAAAAATCAACATACGCCGTCCGCAGAGCCGAATGTGAGAAGCTCGTTTCAATTTTGCAAAAAACCAATTATGATATATCCTGCCTTGCCGATATTAAGGACGAGACAGTGTATGAAAAGATTATAGGAAAGTTCGGTGAAAGTCACCCGGATTTCTGCGACCGGCTAAAATATATTTTCAGCGCTCAAAAGCGGTTCTATAAAATGCTTAAAGCCTGGAAAGCCGGTAACATCGAAACTGTCGGGCGAATATTCAGAGAAGACGGCATCGGCCTGCGGGATGATTACAAAATTTCCGGGCCGGAGCTGGAAACAATGTGTGATATCGTCCGCACCGTGCCGGGCGTCTTGGGAGAGCGAATGCTGGGAGGCGGCGACAAGGGGGCTTCCGGCGCCTTAGTCCTGGCTGAATCTGTCGAAGCGGTAAGGCAGGCCGTTGACACGGCTTATCCCCGCAGCCGGCCCGGCTTCGCAAAAAAATATGCCTCCCACGTCTGCAAAGTGGTGGATGGCGTCAGGGTCTTTGAAGGTCTGTTGTAACAGGAACAATAGCTAATGCCGTTTCTAAAAAGTGAATGTAATATTCTATACCGGCTGTCATCCCGACCGAAGGCACGGCTTTGTCGTGCCGAAGCCAAACGTCATTCCGACCGAAGCGATGCGAAGCATCGCGAAGCCCAGGAATCTATTCAGATAGCTTCGCCGAAGGCGAATCAAAAAGTTAGACTTATTTATTGGAAACTGCACTAATGATGTCAGAAAGATGCCCATCATCAGATAAAGGTGTGTTTAAGGCTATAGTCTCTTCCAACAAACAGATTGGACAGCCTGCTGCCTCGTCTTCTTCCGACGAGAGTCGCAAAAGCAGGCGATTCTATCGCCTAAGATTGGAGTTTTTAGCAGATGCTGCGAAGGCTTTTGCTGATTTTAAGCCGGGACAATTCGCAGAATTAGACCTTTCCGGTACCGCCCTGCCGTCCCCGGAATCCATACCCGAAGACCTGCACGATGCCGCCGGACGCAATATATTGCTGCGCAGACCTTTTAGTTTTACTGACGTAACCGCCAAGGGAGATAAAACCTTCGCCGACCTTCTTTATTGTGTTGTTGGGCCGGCCACTTTGAGAATGACAGCTTTATCAGCCGGCGATTCTCTCAGTGTAATTGGGCCCTTGGGAAATGGTTTCAGCATTCCTGATAGTAAAAAAACCGCCCTTTTAATTGTTGGGGGGATGGGGGTCCCACCGCTACTGCATCTGGCAAAGCACCTCACGGCGGATTCTCGAGTCACAAGGTTCGAAGTGATTGCGTTTGCCGGTGCAAAGACAGCAAAAGACCTGCCTTTCGAGGGTCAATTGGATGAGATTTCACAACAACTGGGCTTTTCAATACCGGAGTTCGCCAGGTACGGCATAGAATCGATGGTCGCAACGGATGACGGCTCAGCTGGCTATCACGGATTTGTTACCGACCGCCTCGCGGAATGGCTTAACCAATCCGATTTATCCACTAAGGATATGGTCATTTATGCCTGTGGACCCGAACAGATGTTAGCAAGATTGGCTGAAATTGCCAAAAACAAAAATGTCGACTGCCAGCTCAGTATGGAACGTAGAATGGCCTGCGGCATCGGCCTCTGTCAAAGCTGCGCCGTAGAATGCAAAGTAAGCAACTCGGCCGAGACCGTTTACAAGATGTGTTGCAAAGACGGCCCCGTTTTCAACAGCAAAGAAATAGTCTTCTAACCAAAAACTCTTACCATTAAAAATACCACACCTGCACCAAAGTCGGAAGTCAGATGTCAGAAGTCAAATGTCGGAAGTCAGATGTCAGATTATCTGTCCTCTGTCTTCTGTCCTCTGTCTTCTGTTCTCGCTGCTCACAGTCTCCTCGCTTTCCGGAGTTTCTCCGCAGTATTAAGTGCGATTTGATGTCTGACAATACGCTCGGTGCAGCTTCAAGCCACCGCAGCGGTTTCTTCTTCATACTCGCCGAACTTGACGCTTATCTTCTTGCTCACTCCGCGTACCTGCATCGTTATCCCGAACATAACATCCGCAATGCTCATCGTACGTTTGGCGTGCGTGATTATTATGAACTGCGAATCCTTCTGAAACTCCCGCACCAGCATATTGAAACGCTCATTGTTTGCCTCATCAAGGGCCGCATCAACCTCATCTAAGAAACAGAACGGCGATGGCTTTGCCTTGAAAACCGCAAACAGCAAGGCAATCGCCGTCATCGATTTTTCACCGCCGCTAAGCAGAGATATGCTTCTTGTCTCCTTGCCGGGTGGCCGCGCTATTACCTCTATCCCCGCTTCGAGAATATCTTCAGCGTCCTCAAGTATTATATCGGCCTTGCCGCCCCCGAACAGCTTGCGGAATATCTCCTGGAAATGTCCCCTTATCTCCTCAAACGTCTGCTGAAATCTTTCTCTGCTCTTCTTGTTAAGACGGTTTATCAATTGCTGCAGTTGTGCTCTGCTCGAATTGAGGTCCTGAACCTGGTTACTTAAAAAACTATTTCGTTTTTCGAGGGTCTCCTGCTCATCTATTGCATCGATATTTACGTTACCGAGCCGTTCAATCTTACCCCGAAGTTCTGCTATCTCTTCTTTTATTCTCTCCCAGTCAACCTTTTCGTCCCTGTAATTTTCATAAGCCTTGGCCAAATCAATCTGCAGTTGCTCCTGCACCCTTTCGACCAGGTCTTGCTGTTTTACCTCTAACTGGCTCAATTCTATTTTAAGCTCGTTAATTTTTTGCTCAGTTTCTTCTTTCTCGGCGCGCCTGAGCCGGACAAGCTGTTCTGTTTGTCTTCGTTCCTCGACGAGTCTTTCAATCTCTTTATGCAATAATCGGCTGTCCTCCTGGTGCTTTTCTTTTTCGACATACAGCTCCGATACCCCGGCTTCGCAGTTAAGAATGTCTCTTTGAGCTTCTGCTAATTGCACACCGCAGTTTTGAATTTCATCCCGGACTGTACCGGCAGCCGTCCGGTTCTCCTGCATCTGGCTTTGCAGACTCAGAATTATTTGTTTCAATGCCTTACTTTGTTCCGTAATTTGCCCTAAAGCCACCTTCAAATCAGTAAGTCTGTTCACCAACGTTTGCTGTTGTTGTTTTTGCTCGGCATATTTCGCCTCAAGCTCTTCTATGTGCGCCGTTCTCTGGCTGTTTACCGCATCTAACTCCTGCAATTTCTGCTTCGAGTCATATTCCTTTTGCACGGACTGAGCAATCTGTTCGGCCAGCAGGTCAATCTCACTGGCTATCAACGGCTCTTCTTGTCTCAGCCGTTTTATATTTTGTTCTATCACGCTGAGCTTCGAGCCTACCTGCATCTTTTCGGTGTTCGCTTCATAAATGGCCGTCCGAAGGTCTTTGCACAGCTCATCCAGATGTGCTCTCGCCTGGCTGTTTTTCTCAATTTGGCTTTCAATCGCTGAAATTTCTGAGTTAATATTGGCGATGGTTTCCTGTAGTTGACGCAGTCGGCTTTTGCGCGATATTAAGCCGGTTGCTCTGCCCAAAGGCCCGAGTTTTACCGTCCCGTCGGCACTTAAGAATTCACCGTTCAAAGTAACAAATTTAAACTCATCTCCTGCCTTCTCCGCCAGCCCGGCTGCCTCTTGTATAGAGTCAACAACCAGCGTCTTGCCGAGTAACTTCCAGGCCAACGGTGCGTATTTGCTGTCGAACTTTACAAATTCAACAAGTCTGCCTTTTACACAGCCAAATTCCGACCGGTCATTTTTGTCCACAAACGGCTCTATTTTATCAAGGCATATAAAATTCACTCTACTGTCAAGTTTTTGAATTGTCTCTATATCAGCTAACATTCTGCTTGTGCTGCTGATTACAAGTGCATCGGTCTGCCCCTCAAGGACCGCTTCTACGGCATTCGCATAATTGACATCGGTTTCTATCGTTTCCGCTAATATCCCTTCGACGTAATCGAACCTGTTATTTTCAATTGACCGGCCCTGCAAAATGCTTTTAACGCCCGCCTTAAGCCCCTCGCACCTTCTCTCCATATCTGTCAATATCGTCAGCTCGCTGTTCAGCGCGCTTCGTACCTCTTTGCTGTGGGCTAACCGCTTATTGTCCGCTGCTAAAGAATCATCGAGCTCTTCGGTTCTCTTGCGTTTGGATTCTAAGCTCTCCTTCAATTCACCTAACACTTTTTCGATATCACCCTGGCGTGCATCGTGCTGTGCCTTTTCAGTCAGCAGTTGCTCTAATTCTGCATGGGCGGTTTCTGCACGGCCGGCAAGACGGTCTTTCTGAGAGGATAAATTGTTGCGATAAACCGAAATGCTCTGGACTTCGTTATGAAGTTGAGCCGTCCGTCTGACCATGTCGATTATACCTGATTTTTCATCCTCCAGATGCGCATCGAGCGAGGCGCATTCGGCATTTACTTGCTGGATAGCTTTCTGGATTTGCTCGACAGCTTGGCTTTTCTCGTCGAGCATCTTTTCACAGTTTGCCAGCTCACTATTGTATTGTGCCGAATTGTTCTCAAAGAGGTTTTTCTGTTCCCGGAGCTTTTCAATTTTCTCTCTCGCCGAATCCCTCCTTTGCTGTAGTTCTGAAATTCTCGTTCGCAAAAAATCAATTCGCTGGAGCTGCTGCTCAATCTTGCTCCGAACAGACACAAGGCAATTATCAGTGCGGTTAAGCTTATGCTCCGTTTCTATTATCTCTTCGCCTAATTTGCTTATAAGACTGTCCTGTCTTGCTACCTCCGCCGCCAAGAGTCCGAACTGTTCGCCTAATTGGTCAAGGGCGGTTTCCTTCTCCTTCATTTGCATGTGGTTCTTAGCATATTCAACCAGCGAGTAGTTCACCTGCAGCTCTTTGAGCCTTTGTGTATATTGCAGATAGCTTCTTGCCTTGCCCGCCTGCAGCTTTACACTTCGCAGTCTTTTTGCAATTTCCCCCAAAATATCTGCAAGCCGAAGAAGATTCTGCTCCGTTCGTTCCAGCCTACGAAGCGCCTCCTTTTTGTGTGCTTTATACTTGCTTATACCCGCCGCTTCTTCAAATATGAACCTTCTATCGGTTTTCGATGCGCTCACTAAATGCTCAATCTGCCCCTGTTCGAGAATCGAATAGGCCCGCGTACCTATACCCGTGTCCATAAACAATTCCCGAATATCTTTCAGCCGGCAGAATCTGTTGTTTATCCGATACTCACTTTCTCCGCTCTGATATATCTTTCGTGATATCTCCACCTCATCGGCTTCAATTGGAAGCTGTCGCGCCCCGGTCCCGTCAGGGTTGGATATAAACAGGCTCACCTCAGCCGCTCCGAGAGGTTTTCTGCTGCTGCTTCCGCCAAATATCACATCAGCCATCTGCTCACTTCGCAGGCTCTTGACACTTTGTTCGCCAAGCACCCACTTTACCGCATCGACCACGTTGCTCTTACCACAGCCGTTCGGGCCTACAATAGCGGTTATGGGTGAATCGAAAACAAAATCTGTCTTGTCCGCAAAACTCTTAAATCCATTGAGAACAATTTTTTCAAGTCTCATTTCTTATCCTGCTCTTAACGTCCGGTAACTATTTTTATAAAGTTCACACACTACTATTAAACCAATATGCAATATTGTTATCGGCCGGGGGTTTGTCATTTCTTGATAATTAGCCGATTTTTGGTAAGGGACCGGCCCAAAACTCCGCTTTTACAGCACCCTTGTCACACATCCGCTTCAAAAGAGCTATCGCATCTGCATAAGTAACGCCTAAACCTCCACGTCCTTGCTCGCCTTTTTTAAGCGGCTTTTCGCAGAGTGTTCGGATAATATCACCAAGCTCAAAGGTGCTTTTCAATTGCGCTATCACATCGGGCCGTTGGGGATGTTTGCGGATTATCGTAACGTATTCCTGACCGGCCGGAGCGTCGATTGTTAGATTACCGTCGTCCGAACGCACAAAAACTCCATCACTGCAATATATCGGCGCTCCGAACAGCACAATTCGCGGCTGGCCGCTGCGAGAAACAAAAATTGTCTTGTGCGGTGTTTGTGCAATCTGTTCCAGTTCAAAATTACCGCCGATATTCTCTTGTGATACGGCAATATCGTCTAATTTCCGTAGCTGCTCGTACGCAGCCAGCCTGATATGAAAATCATCGTCACGCAGCAATCTCCGCGATATCGCAGACGCATCGTTGCGTCTGGCACCTGTTGTTATTGACTCCAGGGCCTCGACGCGGTACGCTGAACCTCTGTCCATAGCTATCTCTCTGAGGGTCGCCAAACCCGCATCGCTGCCCAGATTAAGCATACATCTCGCTGCTCGCAGCCGTACCTGCTCATTAGACACATTCAGCAAAACACTCAGCCCGCCAAGACTCTCATTGCCTATGGCCTCAAGAGCAATTTCACTCGCATCCGCATCTTGCAAAGCAGCAAGTTTTCTAATAAATATCTTTATTCTTTCTCTCGTAATTTCCACGCTCTGGGTAAGATATGTTGCCTTGATTATCGAAATGAATCTTTGCTTTCGCCCCCGATATTTAACCGGCACTTTTACTTCGAGCCTGCCGGGCAAAACCACCTTAGCTGTGCCATCGCCAAAAAGTTCGTCTAAGCGATTTCGAACATTGTTTGTGGTTCTAAAATCAGGCTTGTGTAGTTCCAGACTTACCGTGTACTCATCAAGGATTTTTCCTCTACCTAAGACATATCCGGACCTTTGATTTATTTCGGATGTGCTGATTTTATCAATAAAGACCGGCCCTCGGGCATCGGCTGCAACTCTTGTTGTTATCCCGAAGGTCCCCGCCGTCTTAAGCTCTGTGCCAAGCAGCAAGCCTCCTTCCAGTGAAGTCGTTTGTGTACCCGGCAGGGCAGTTACTCTTACATCGAAATACTCATTTTTCGAAGCTATTGCCGGCATTATCCCCTCTACAAATACAACTGCTGTATCGGAACCGCTTATAAATTTTTCAACATTTATTTTGTCTCCGGGCAATTGAGTTAGGATATGTTGTGTAAGATACGCTCTAATCTGTGGCGGACACTCCGCCGAACCTGTCCCCCTCAATCCCACTACCAGGCTGTATCCTTCAAGTCGTATCGATTCAGGCCAGGACATTTCGGCCAATGACCCTATTGTGGTGCCTAAATCTACCGTAGGTATAAGGTCCGTTGCCCCCCTGCCGGCTCTATCCTGCTCACCACAGCTAACTATCAATAAAGCGATTAGTAGGGGCAGGCCTATGTGCCTGCCCTTTATTCTCGTTACACCAGCCGTTTTTCGAATAATAATACCCATTTGACTGAATGCCTAAAAAAAGACTAACAATCTGCTTCAATAGTAAATAGCAAATAGTCAATAGTCAATGAATTATTCGCCAACCATCTGGAAAATGACCGTTCTTGTTCTTGGCCTGGTATCAAAATCCACAAGGATAATTTGCTGCCATCTCCCAAGTGTTAATCGGCCATCAACTATCGGCACACTAAGATGTCAGAAGTCAGATGTCAGAAGTCGGAAGTCAGAAATCAGAGTTTGTCTTCTGTCCTCTGTCCTCTGTCTTCTGTCATCTGTCTTCTGTCTTCTGTCCTCTCAAAAGTGTTATTTCTTAAAGCTCCACATCTCTGTGGTCATCTCTTCGGCTGCCATCCAACCGACATGCCAGTCGAGAAAAAGACAATTGCAGCCGTTTTTATGCCGGGCCCTTGCGACACGTCTGCCTCCGCCTATGTCCTGACTATCAGAGCTGGGCAGATGGCTCGGACGGAACACGTCACATCGAGTAACGTCCCGGTCGGCCGCATTTTTAAGTATAGTCCGCCATGGCCCGTCCTCGTTGTCGGCAAGATAAATAGTAGTGGCAGGGCTCTGACAGTCGGTCAGCCTGGTCGGCACGCTTTGCATCCGCCAGCCGTTGTTACTATCACCTCCCCAGCCGTTGACGACATAGCAAACGGTTTGTTCTTTGTCTGGATAGCTCGGACAGCGAAATATCTTGACGTTACGGTAATCATCATCGACAGGCTTCTGTGCCAAAAAAGGCATAAAAAGCTGGAACCAAGGCTTTATATTTCCTCCCCATTCCGCAGAGCGTGGGATGTACATACCGTAATGGTCCGCATAAAAGTTCGCCGCAAAGCCGATTTGACGCAAATTATTTCTGCACACAACATCTCTGCCCTGTTCCCGAGCCTTCCGAAGTACAGGGAACAATATTCCCATCAACAACGCAATAATGGCAATCACCACCAGCAACTCTATCAATGTAAACCCCGCCCCATTAGAAAAGTTTCTTCTAATGGGGCAAGTTATGACCAAAGGGCATCCCTTCGGGAGAAATCTTCCGCTCTCCTGATTGGAGATTCTTATTTCTAATGGAGTAAATCCTCTTTGTCTGTTCATAAGCTGCAGGTGGGCTTCAACCCACCAATCTCTTTTTGCTCTTGTGCCCTTATCCCCTTGTTCTCTTGTGCCCTTGTGCTCTTTTGCTCTTTTGCTCTTTTGCTCAAATAAACCAATTAACTAATCAACTAATTCACTAATACTGTCTTCTGTCTTCTGTCCTCTGTCTTCTGTCCTCTGTCCTCTGTCTTCTGTCTTCTGTCTTGTGCCCCCTATGCTCTTATACCTCTAACCATCTTATGCTTTTTATCTCTGAAAATCAAAAGAAATGTCCCCCCGTTTTGTATTTGCAAATTTCAACTTCACTCCACCCAGGCCTCGTAATATAAGGCAGTCATTGACAATGCAGCGGGGTAAGAGCGTAGCGGGCTTTATAGAGATTAACGTTTTGCAAAGCGGAACGATTCATAAAAAAGCCCCTGCTTTGCGGAGGAGAAGATTAAACAAAGCAGGAGCTTAAGCAACCGAGGATTTGTGCCTTCGTAGTTCTCTTTGGATTCGCCTGGTGTGTTTTTGTATTCGCCTCTCACGGTCTGGGTCAACTAACATAAGAATTTTGCCATCTATCTGGTCTATCGGAACATATTCGTCTATCCGAAAATCTCTCGTCCTGCAGCAAGCCAACGAGGAGACATCGTTAAGGTCTCCGACCGGCAAAAATCCGTTATCCAAATAATCCTGTTCTGTAAAAAGTTCAAATCGCATCTGTCACCTTGTCGTAATTTTTCCGACCCATCTTCTACGATGAACGTCGTAGAAGTCCTAACAGCGGTTTTTCCCAGACTCTTTATTCAAACCAAGCCGTTCCATACACCACACTACCTCCATCCTCGGAAAACTAATCAACAAAGACTACGACTATGTGCCACTATAGATACTAAACGTAACGTTTTTTTTTACAATTCTACTATCGAGCCAAACGGTTCAGGACGACGTGTTCGACGTATAATATAGATGGCCTCTAAGGCGATTTAATTCGAAAACTCTGTAGAAAACATCAGGCAAGAGGTCGTCATTGCGAGCGAAGCGAAGCAATCTCAAACGCAACGATGGTTTTTTCTGCCTGCTACGAAAGAGATTGCCACGGCCCTTTGGGCCTCGCAATGACATTTTGCAATCCGGCATTTTCTGCCGGAACAAAGCAATTTGAAAGCCGATGGGTGTTCTGTGAGATTCCACAAATAGACTTGACCTGCCTTTTCTTCTCACCATAACCGCAAACAAGCCTCGCAGCATAAGGCGGTCTTTGATCCGGCTCCGGCAGTCCGGCCGGACTGCCGGACTGACGGATTACGGGGCAAGCCGAGAAAAAAAGCACAACGAGGGTTTGGCAGGCTAATTTGCGCCCGTTTCTATAAGCGACGCCATCTTCTTATTCTTGCCCGCTCTTCCTTTTCGGGCTTCAAGAATAAATCAAAAACCTTGGCAACAAGCAGCAGAGCAACCAGACCAAACACGAGCAGAAACATAGCGAGGGAGGAGTTGAAAACAGGAGATATAATTTTGTTTAAGCCAAACCAGGAGTGGGGATTACGAAGCCACTGGAAAAAGTCGGTTGGCAGAACTTTGTACAGGACTATCCTTGTTCCGAGAGGTTTCCAGTATCCCTCCTTCAGCCAACAAAAGCTTTGGTATGCTAAAACGACTATACCGGATAAAGGTATCAAAAACGATATCAGGAGACAAGAAACTCTGAATTTTTGTCCAATTGTCTTTTTAACCATCTTGCTGCTCCATTAGGAATATGCTATATATCCGGAGTTGATTACTTAGGTTCGCCCTCATGCCACCGCTTTATTACGAAGCGTACGCCCTCATCACTTATACCCGTATCGCCCAAAGCTGCGTCATAATAGAAAATACCGTTATTTTTCATCGTAAAATTCTTAGCGACAACAGCCCCGTGCAAAACTGCATTGTTCTTAAGAATGATATCCACATTGGGAGCGTAGATAACCCCGAACACATCGCTGTTATTCTTTAATTCGAAGACCTGGGGGTCCGTTCCGGTAGCATACAGCGTGAAGTCCGCGCAGTTACCGCTCGGATTGTTGATTCCCGCACCGTTGATGCAAGTAATATTTCCATCCACGTAAAGGGTTAAAGACGAGCCATCGTTTATCCGAATCTCACTGAAGTTGTCCATATTAATATTGCCGGTTATGTGCAGTACAACATCTCCCCCGCTTATTTCAAGTATCTTGCCATTGAGTGAAGTGATGTTAGCATATCTTCCGCTGTCCGAAGGGCTGAGTACGGTTGTGCTCAGGACATCTATCGTACCCTTATCGGGAAGTGCCGGCGGAGCTATTGTTGGCAGCTCGTACTCCTCACTGAGGGCATATATTGCTCCGGTAATAGTACCTCCGCTCTGCACTACAGTTTGGGGGTCGCCGCCAACGCCTATTACAACATCCCCGGCGATTGTGCCGCTCCCAAAGATTATGCTGCCGGGCGCTGTGCTATGAGTGCCAATCTGTATTTTTATGCCTGTCTCTCCTGTATCCGAGTTATAGCCGACTATTTGATTATTTCTGTCCATTACGATTTTTTCTTTCACAAAAATAGCATTATCAAATAAACCCTTCAATCGCAGAGTGGCGCTAACTGTTCTTTCGGCCTCATCAGCTCTTCCAACGGACTTAATAGTATAGCCGTTCGTGAGGTCCCCCGTAACTGTGTAACTATATGTTGCGTCACAGTTGGGCAAGTCTGAATCAATTGCCTGGGGTAGGCTGCTGCCGTCCCAGGGTTTGACTTGTAGTTTTTCGTTCATTCTAAAAAATGCCATTGCCAGTCCTGCGTCGGCGGCACATCGTGCTGTAATATCAGAAGCGGTTCGTATGGAAAAAATACGGCTGTTCAGACCCAGACTAAGCAGTCCTGTTCCCATTGCAAGCAGTATTAAAAGCGCAACTATGGCCAGTGGTATGGCAAAGCCTCGCTTTCGTGCTTCTAACAGCTTTTTCATATTCACCCCCCTCTTTTTTAGGAGACTTTTTTTGATTGTGCGTATCTCAGGTAAGTCAAACGAAAACAGTATTAAGAGACAAAACTTTTTGAATTCTTGTCCAATTCTCTTTTTTAGCCATTTTGCCGCTCCAATTTGATTCTTGAGAAGCTGCCGCCGGCAGGCCAAAACGAGTTTGTTCAAAAACCCAAAGTCGGCAAACTTGTCCATCTCGTGATGTTATAGACCCCCCGTTTATTGACTTACAAACTTACTCTATTATTCTACTCCAACGACGTTTTTAATTCAACCAAAAAACGGCAAAAAGGCTTTTGAGAAGCGATTTGTGGGCATTTTGCGAAGATATGAAAAATCTTATCGGCCCACACCAAAAATGTTTTTGGGGGGCAAAATCGATTAGGATTTCCTTCTCACTATCACCACACCTATGCCTCGTAGCAAGCATAAGGCGGTCTTTGACGATGCTACGGGGAAAATTTTATACTACCCTTCGTCTGCATAGACTGGTAATAAATAATACAACGACACTTCCAAACAGACTTGCATCGCTTCCTACCTTCTCTCTGCCCGGCTTCAAGCTATGCGGTGCTTCTTAATGTAGTCGTCCCTCACTGCCGTACCTAAACCCGGAACATCCGGAACTAAAACTTCACCATCTTCCATCTTCAAATTCACTTCGTACATCGAATCGCCTTTTAAACTGCCTGATTCCAGATAGATAGCATTTGGCATAGCCGCCAACATATTAAGATTACCCGGTCCGCCTCCATGACTGGCCACCTGAATATGAAAAGCATCCGCCAAAGCCGCTATCTCCATCCACTCCGTTACCCCACCTGTTCGGCGGTTGTCTGGCTGAACTACATCCACACCACCGCGTCTTATCAGGTCGGCGAAAGCATACTTCGTGTACTCATTCTCCCCCGTTGCTATGCGAACACTCAGCTTGTCGCCCAGCTCCTCGTAACCGTCGTGGTTGTGCGGCGGAAGGGGCTCCTCAAACCAGAACACTCCCAGGTCCTGATAAGCCTTTCCACGTTCGAGTGCTGTTGAAACAGTGAACGCCTGGTTTGCATCAACCATCAGGTCGATATTATCTCCGATGGCTTTGCGAGCGGCTTTTATCCGGCGAACGTCGTCAGAAAGACTACCTAATCCAACCTTTATCTTGACCGCGCGAAAGCCTTCCTCAATCGCCGCTGCACAGCTTCGCGTAAATTCCTCCTCATTCTCGTAGTACCAGCCAACCATTGCGTAGGCAGGCACACGGTCTCTAAATCCGCCGAGAATCTTGTACAGAGGCTTTCCGAGCACCCGCCCAATAATGTCCCAAACGGCCGTATCTACCGCAGCTATGCCGAACTGAACCACTCCCGTAACACCGTGATATTCCGTCGCTTGCCACATCTTCTCGCGTATCCTCTTGACAAAGAAAGGCTCTTCTCCCCTTATCACGTTGAATAGCTCTTCATTGATGATTTGAGCGACCACTCGTGGGCCGCCGGGAATTGTGCCGAAATATGTGTAGCTGTGCCCTGTTACTCCGATGTTCGTATGAATACGCGTCACCACCCCGCCTCGGTCACTAAAAGTATGAATCGCATCGCGAATCGGACTTTGGGTTTCAAAGGCAAGGACAAATGTTTCAACTGATTTTATCCGGATATCAGTTGCGTCGCGCTGGGGCTCAATCAGTGACGTTTTCCCGGCTGCGAGTGTTTTCTGTAACACAAACAATGACGTTGACGCGCCGGCTGCTATCCCGATTCCTGTTCTGAAAAATTCTCTACGCGTCGGATTGTTTGGGGATTTGGAGTTCTGTAGTGCCATTATGCTTTCCTCACAAAAAAAACATTACTTAATCTGGATTACGAAGTATGCTCCGCCAAGGTTGCAACTCTTGGCAGATTTTATACCCGCAGCTGCGAACGCGCCAAGTTATTTTTCTCAACTATTGGATTAGACCACATCAGGTTCTTCTGTTAAGCCACCTCTAAAAGCGAATCTAGCGCTCTAAAATAACCAAACTCAAGCTGAAGCGTATCAGGAGTAGGCTCGCACACCAGAACGAAATTCACCTAAAGCCGATCCAAAAACAGTTCTTATTGACTTGTGCGCCGACAGGCGTATAATGATAGTACTACAATTTATCAAATGAGGAAGGAGTACCTATGAGCCGGCAAAGAAGAGCATTTACCCCGTTAGAAATAAGAATCCCCAATCAGGAGAGCGGAAGATTTCTCCCGAAGGGATGCCCTTTGGTCATAACTTGCCCCGTTAGAAGAAACTTTTCTAATGGGACGGGGTTTACCCTGATAGAGTTGCTGGTGGTTATCGCCATTATTGCGCTGCTTATGGGTATATTGATGCCTGCTTTGAGTAAGGCCAAAAAGCAGGCACAGACCACAGCTTGCCTGAGCAATCTCAAACAGATCGGCCTGGCAGCAACCCTCTATGCCCAAGATTATGATTTGTTCATCCCCCGCGGCTCCACCGGTAGTAGTTCCATCTGGTTTATGGACTTCCTGCCTTACGTAGGCCAAAAGGCAAACAAAGGCGATTACCGAAACGTAAAGATATACCGCTGCAAAAGCTTTCCCAGAACTGGTGAGGGTTTATACAACATTCCCAATTCCAGACAGACTGTCTGTTACGTCATCAACGACTGGACTTTTTCAGGCAGAACCGACTACTCTGGAACCAGTGTTGGAAGGCCCACCAATCTTACAGTGTTCAAAAGACCGGCCTATACAATATATATGGCCGATAACGAAGACGGCTTCTGGCGTCCCATCATCGAGAACGAAAACAGCCGGGAGATTATACGCTGTGATATTTTTATTCGTACGCATTTGCCGCTTTCGGATAGCACGCATATAAACGATGGACGAAGAATAGCTCGCCAGCGGCATAAGGAAGGCTGTAATGTCTTGTTCCTCGACTGGCACTCCGAGTACGTCAGAGCCGAGGACATGACCGTGGGCATGTGGCGCGACAAATAATTGTCACCTTCACAACCTGTTGCTCGCGAAGCCCGCCCTCGGCCTCACCTACAACCCTTCACCATTCGATATTCCTTGCTTGCCGCAAAAGTTTCAGTCGGGGCTCGACACTCGATATTCCTTGTTCGATATTCGATATTCATTCAATGTCTATTTTCTATTTTCTATTTTCTGTCTTCTGTCTTCTGCCTTCCGTCTTCTGCCTTCCGTCTTCTGTCTTCTGTCTTCCGTCTTCTGTCTTCTGTATTCTGTATTCTGTATTCTGTCTTCTGTCTTCTGTCTTCTGTCTCCTGTCCTCTGTCTTCTGTCCTCCGTCCTCTGTCTTCTGTCTTCTGTCTTCTGTCCTCCGTCTTCCGTCTTCTGTCTTCCGTCTTCTGTCTTAATCAAATCGCTGTTTCGAACATTTGGGTACTACCTCATGATATTGGTAAAGTTTTATTACGTTTATAACTATCAACGGCTGATTCCAGCACGCTGTTACGCTGCTCGGCCCAGTCCCGACGTTGCAGGTCGCTGAGATGAACTGGATAGACA
>Ga0315296_10001167_pt1 | contig 22959 bp, 16 predicted proteins | sample YL17G14_18_MG_FD_203921 | JGI IMG/M metagenome (GOLD analysis project Ga0315296, IMG submission 203921) | Sediment microbial communities from Yellowstone Lake, YNP, Wyoming, USA - YL17G14_18 | ecosystem: Environmental > Aquatic > Freshwater > Lake > Sediment | place: USA: Wyoming | collected...
TCCATGGTTATGGCCGAGGTTGACTTCCCGTTAGCTAGGAGTTCAGTTGGGTCAGCAGCCATTCTGAGCATGGCGGCCTTCGGAACCTTCTCCACGGGCTTAGGCGGAGGCTTAGGCTTCCTCTTCATCAGAAGGACTACGGCTGCGATAGCAACGGCTCCACCTGCGCCAGCAATGATGAGTAGTAGGGGGAAGCCCGCTGAGGGAGTCACTGCTAAATTGGCACTTTGGCTTGCCCCAGCTCCCACTGTCACCGAAGTAGATTTCGTGTCGTATCCCTGCTTGGTTATGGTTACGGTGTAGGTTCCTGCCTCAACGATCAATGTATACTTTCCATCCGCCCCAGTAGTGTTCTGGACACTGTCCGCTTTGACTGTTGCTCCGACTATGAAGGCGCCTGTGTCTTTGTCGGTGACGATGCCGGTGATGATGCCCCAGGACTTTAATGCCACATTAACGGTGCGGGTCGTCCCTGAAGTCACTGAAACCGCGGTGGTGTTTGTGACATATCCACTCTTGCTTACTACCAGATTATAGCTACCCGGTGCGATGCTCAAGGAGTAGGATCCATCCGCCACCGTCGCATATGAACTACCACCTGCTGTGACGTTTGCTCCTGATATGGGGTTTCCCGTCTTTTTGTCGGTTATGGTTCCGGTAAGGATTGCCAATTTCACTAGCGCTACGTTGACGGTCTTAGTGTCCCCAGCCGCGGTCGTCCCTGAGGTTGTGTTTGTGACGTATCCTGATTTGGTTACTGTAAACTGGTAATTTCCTGGCTGTATGGTTATGGAGTATTTTCCGTCCGCCCCTGTGGTTGTCTTGACGCTGCCACAGGTCACGTTTGCGCCTGATATGACTGCTGCTGTTCCCGAGTCGGTGACGGTCCCAGTGATGGTAGCCGTTGTTTGACTTAGGGTAATATTACGGACGAGGGCACCTCCGAAATATACCGTCACAAATGTGGTGTTTTTGTAATAACCATTCTTCGACGCTGTTAGGTTGTATGTCCCTTCTCTAACCGAGAAAGAGTATTTTCCGTCTGTTCCCGTGGTGTATATGGTGCTATTTGCCTTGACCGTTGCGTCTCTCAGGGGTTTCCCAGTCTGCTTGTCAAGGACATACCCTGTTATATTAGCCGGAATATAGCTTAATTTGATGTTAGCTGTTTTGATAACTCCAGCTTTAATCGTCACTTGAGTGGTGTTTGTGGTATATCCCTTTTGGCTCACTGTCAAGTTGTAGTTTCCAATTGGCAAAGTCAACGAGTATGAGCCCTTTGCGTCTGTGGTGTTTTGATAATAATCAGGCCAATAATCAGTCTTAACTGTTGCGCCTGCCAGGGCTGCTCCTGATGTTGCGTCGGTGACTGTACCAGTGATGATCGAGCCAAGTTTAAAATACATGCCTTCACTCCAGCCTCCGGTGTCATAGACAATTCCCAACGTACCAACCCACGTATACCCGTAGTACTTGGAAAAATTGTATGCCGTAAACCAGAGCCAATAGTCAGTGGTTTTATTATTAGGTGGTAGAATAGGCTTAAAGACGGTGTTTGAGGTCCAGTTATTATAATAGTACTTATACGCCCAAGGTTGGAGATTGTATTGAACGATCGATATCGAATAATTGGTCGCCTCAGGTAGGGCATCCCATGCAAAGGTTATGTTCCCGAAATAGGTTTTCCCATAGGGGAAGTACTTTAATACTTTGCTGCTATTCTCTGGGGAGGTCAAGTGAAGGTATTTTGCAAGAGGTATATCATATGGGAGGATCGGCTTGCCCTTCTGTACATAACACCAACCACTAAAGTCCCCGGGAAAACCTTGTTGACCATCAAAGGGCGGAGTGGCATCCACATACAGATAGATCCCGTAAGTACCCGGTCTAGGGAAGGTAATGGCGTAGTTGGAAGTGCTATTACTGTATGAAATGGTGAGTTCTTTTTCTGGAACCTGTGTTGTCTCATTGTAAACAGTGAATATAGGTGTCTTCTGGGTGAAGTCCTTCAGCGGTCTATTATTGTACATCAACTTTCCTGTGAGAATTAGGACTCCCCCAGCCGCGCCCTGTTCCCTGCGGGCTGTAGGCATGGAGACACCTGTTGCCCAAGTGTTTGTAGCGGGATCATAGACGAAGGTGCTACTGTATACTGGTGGTTGGTTGTTGCTGTACGCAGTGCCTCCACCGAAGACGTAGATTTTGAGGGGGTCGAGACCCGCGGCTTGCTCGTTGACGCCGAGGAAACTACCAGCCCCATTGCCTCCGCCGATAACATAGGCTTTGGATGTACACGCGACGACGCCCATCCAAACTCGAGAGGATGGGACCGAAGCTTTGGTGGTCCAAGCATTCGTCGCTGGGTTATACGCCTCCACACTGCTTAAGGCATAACCCGAAGAATTGCAGCCTCCTATAGCATAGATGAGGGTGTCGGGACCCAAGACTACGCCATGCTCCTTCCTTGTTGTAGACATTGTAGCTCCTGTTGTCCATGTGTTTGTGGAGGGATTGTAGATCTGGACCATGTTATCTGCTCCTTCTCCACCTATGAGGTAGATTCTACCGTTAGGGGCAGTAGCGGCTCCGGCGGCCCAGACTCCCGTGGGGATATTAGCTCCTTTTGTCCATGTGTTTGTGGAGGTATTGTAGATCTGGACCAAGATAAACACCGGATAGCCTCCGAAGACATAGATTTTCCCATCTAAGCCCACCGCGGCGGCTGCTCCTCGCGTGGCATTAGGGAGGGACGCCTTTACACTCCAACTATTTGTAGTTAGGTTATATGCCTCCACTTTGGTCACTGGGACATACGTACTATTAGTATAACCTCCTATGGCATAGATGAGACCGTTTGGTGCCGAAACTACGGAGACCTGCGCTCTTGCCGTGGGCATAACCGCTTTGGTAGTCCACGTCTGAGCCGAAACGGGTAGAATCGACAGGGCCATTACAGACAGGATGAGCGCAGATGCTATGGCTAGACCTCTCTTAGAAGGAAGTCTGGAAAAAAGCCGACTTCTCTTTTTAAACATAATATTTCTATAGTTTCAGAAACTATATAAATTTATCACAGCCTATCTACGTCGATATTCTTCAGCATATAACACCCAAATGTTGCCTCTGTTAATGGGAGGTCATGAGATACGGCGCCTCTGCTGGTCGGTCTTCATGAGCATCATGGGCTGTGCGCCTATTCTTTCACTATCCACAAACATGAGGGGAGGGAAACAGCAGGATTCTAAGAAGGATTCTCCGTCTCTGGTTGGCTTGCGCCACAGTTGCCACAGAACTTCGCCACTATGGGTATGACCTCGCCACAGTTTGGACAGACCTTCACATCGACTCCGGACGGCGGGGCGTTTCCGCACTTGGGACAGACCTTGGCGTCCAGCGACATCTTGGTGCCACAGTGCATACAGTACCTCTTCTTCTCCGTGAAGGCCACCTCCATCTTAGCCTCCTTCAAGCCTTCGGAACTCGCTGTTATTGTTACGGTCCCGATGGTCGTCGAGGAAGTCAGGGAGGTGCTGACCGAGGATTTATCCTTCGGAATTGTGACAGAACCCGCTATCCTTCCTCCTGTTGAGGACAGGGATACCGTGGTATCCTCCTTAGCTGGCACCGGGTTTCCCTCTGCATTGGTCAACTCTATTGTTATGGTAGATGTATCTTTGCCATCGGCGAAGCTCTCCGTTGGATCAGCGGAAACTCTGAGCCTAGGAGGCTCCTCTGCGAAGATCACCTCTGTCATCCCATCCTTTAAACCTTCAGAACGCGCTGTTACATATGCAGTGCCTATGGTCGTTGAAGAAGTCAGGAGGGTACTAACCGAGGATTTATCCTTCGGGATTTTGACGAGTTTCGCTATGTTCCCCTCGCTCGATGATAGGGACACCAAGGTGTCCTCCTTGACTGGTGCTGGTTGCACCTTAGCATTGACCAAATCTATGGTTATGGTAGATGTAGACCTACCATTTGCGGATATCTGCATCGGATCGGCAGAGATTTTCAGCCTAAGAGGTTCTACTTTTTTCGGTCTCCTCTTGAGATAGATTACGACCGCTCCTGCTCCCCCACCGGCTGCGGCAATGCCTATTACGAGGAGCCAGGGAAAGGGAGGAGGAACTGGAACGATGCTCATCGGGCTTGTTTTTTGATTATCCGTTGCCAGATTATCGGGGGTTCCTACCTCAGCCACCGCTCTTATATTGTAATTGCCAAGCTGCACACCGGTGGTGTTCCAGATGAAGGATACTATCCTTGAAGCATTCGGAGCTAGGTTGTTGACCAACTTGGTCTGAATTTTGGTGGTGTTGTAATAGGCGGTTAAGTTGAAGTTCTCGTTGAAGTCCCCTGTGTTCTGGACAGTTACGTTGATTGAGGCTTTTCCTCCCACGGTGAAGGAGGATGGGGCAACTAGATTTGTTAATGCTACATTGTGCAGGCCAAAGGCGAGGATTGATCTATAAGTTGGGACGAAGACCTTACCATAAGCAATAGTGGGTGAACAATAAACATAATTGTATCGATCGGTTGGTTGAAATTGCCAAACTTCGTTCCCATTAGTTTGATTGAGAGCATGAATCGTGCTGAAGCCAGAAGAGTTTGTGATTGGTACGAAGACCATTCCGTCGGCGGCGGTGGCTGATGAATACATATAGCTTGTATTAGGAATTGTATAGTTCCATAGCTTGTTGCCGTTAGACAGGTTCAATGCATAAACATTTGTTGCCCAGTTTGGGCGATACCAAGTAGAACTTATAAAGACTTTACCATAGGCTATGGTCGGAGGATTGTAGATCCAACCTTTGGCATCGAACTCCCATATTTTGGCTCCGTTGGACTGGTTTAAGGCATATGTCTTGTTACCGCCCCCGCTGCCGAGAATAACTTTATTATCTGCGACTGCAGGAGAGGAGAAAAGGCTTGAAGCGGTTGTAGGAAGGGTGTAGTTCCATATCTTTTTTCCATTGGATTGGTTTAGAGCAAAGACTTGGCGAGCAGGATAATCCGAGCTGATGAAGACCTTACCGTAAGCAACAGCAGGAGAAGAATATATGTATCCGCCTGTTGTGAAGTTCCATATCTTATTGCCGTTATTTTGGTTTAATGCGTAAACTTTTCCATCGCCACCACCAATATAGACTACTCCATTCGAGATTGTAGGTGAAGAGAACAAACCATAATTATAATCAGAAACTGTGGTAGCATTCCAGATTTGTTTGCCAGTGGATTGATTCAATGCAAAAACTTTACCGTCATAACTTCCAATATAGACTACATTATTTGAAACCGCAGGTGAACTATATATTTGATTACTTGCTGTAAAATTCCAGATTTGTGCTCCAGTTGACATGTTCAATGCATAAACTTTTCCGTTCTGGCTTCCTATGAAGACCTTACCGTAAGCAACAGCAGGAGAGGAAAGCACATAATAATCTAGCGGCGTCGCCGTGTAGTTCCACAGCAGAAAAGCACCCTTTCTAGGAGCAGGACTCGCCGAATAGCCAGTGTGTTGTGGATTCTGTTGATACATAGGCCATGAAAGATCTTGCTGAGCAGCAGAAAATACCAAAATATCCAATGAAGATAGGAGAGCTAAAACGAGAATGAAGGAAAACAGAACCTTTACAGAACTACTAAACAGTCTCTTCCTTTTCATCATAACTGAACGCCCCTCAAACGAGTGCACTCGCTTTATAAACCATTGCGTCTTATCTTTTTATGCTTTTCCATGAATGCTCAGATCCCTCTATAAGCAACGAGATTATTCGTAGATCTTCAAAGAAGAAATAAACAACGAGGCACAAATTAACAACGAAGCCTATAAAGAAGGTTTTTACGGCGCGACGCCTCTACTTCTCCGTTTCGCAAAGACGATGTTCAAAAGAAATGAATCGCTAAGTAAAAACTTTTATCTCTATTCCGAGGACTTTTTTCTAGTTGTCCTACCGAAGAGCTACGATGAAAGATGTTTAACAAAATCGATACAGCAATAATAAATGTTCTACGAGACAATCTGAAAAGCGTCCCAAAAGACAGCATCGGAATAAAAGAACCTAAACCCAAGAACCTACCATCCATCACGCTTACGAACGAGGATTTTGAGATCAAAGAGGTGGGCATTGGTAGATCGATCGGGGGGGAAGGCAGGGAAACCCAGGAAACATTCAGCGGAGACGGAAAAAAGACGGAGTTCGCCCTCACAGAAAAACCAGTTAAACCATTCATCGGAGTAGAGTACCCGGCTGGGAAGAGGCTGGAGGAGAGAAATTACAAGGTTGATTTTGAAAAGAACCTCATCATCTTCCAGACGCCGCCTGAGAAAGGAAAAGACAACGTTCTCGTCAAGTACAACAAGCCCCTCGAAGTAAAGACCCTGAAGTTCAACCTGAGATACCACCTCAATATCTGGGGTGAGAACGAAACTCAAAGAGATGAAATAGCCATAGAGGTGATAGAGACGCTGCTCAGAAACGAGGAACTGCTCAGCCAGCAGGGAATAGGGATCAGCCCCGTCAAAGGATTCAACATCCCTCCAAACAATGACAAGGAGAAGATGTGCGGCAAGACCTTGGAGTACCTAGTCGAAACAGACCATCAAGTACCGACTGAGGTTACGAGAATCGAGAAGATCGTGATCCAGCGAGAATAACGAGCTCCGCACACGCGGAACTGTGAAGCGTTCCCTTTACATTTACATTTCGATCGAAGAACCTTATCCGCCCGAGACTATAGGCACCAAGACGATTTCATCGAACTCTGGGTTGAAGCTGAAGACCTGCACTTTCCTATTGTCGGAGGTCACCGTGTACGCTATCCAGCCAGCCATGAGATATTTCCTGAAAATCTCCCCTGCTCGGCGGACCTCTTCGGCATCATCTTTACTCCATGCAACCTTCTCCTCTCCCCCAACCTCTTCGTAATACATCAAGTCCGCCTTCTTGCCTATAATCCTCAACGCGCCCATTTTGTTTCCAGCCTCAACGCTAGGGAAAGCTAATCCTGTCTCATATAAAGTTGGTTAGAGATGCAAAAAAAAAGGAGGACAGACCTTACCAAATGTCCTTTACCACGTGTTCAAGACCCAGCTTCCTCAGCGTCTCAGGAAGAGGCCTGCCAGTCTCCTCGTCCCACCCCATGAGCCTGTAGTAGTGCCGCAACATCGAGTCCCATTGAGGTCTGATACTTATCCCCTTCGTCGGTCCGTCAACTGGCATCGAACCATACCGCGCTGAGGGTGCATCCAGATCCTTCGTTATCCCTACCCTCAGGTTGAAGGCCTTCATCAAGTTGACGGCCCTGAGCCCGATGTCCTTCGTCTCCTCCAGCGAGAGGTCCCAGCCTGTGACGGCACTCGTAGCCTCCGTCAGAAGCGCATGGTTGAGGCCCGAGGGGAATCGGCAGTTGCCGAGGGAGTCGTTGAAGCTCACGATGCCCTTCGTCAGCGCCACGCCCTCCGTGGTCCCCTGAGGATTGCCCGCGCCGGCGTTGTACGGCGGTGAAGCCGATAGGGATGTATGGGTCTCGATGGTTCCGGTGTTCGAGACCACCGTGTCGAACATCTCACCCCAGGAGGTCCTGTGGTCGTGGCCCCGCGGGGTGTTGCCCTTCAAAGTATAGATCGCCGCCCTGGCTGCCTCGCCGCCGATCCTCTGGGAGGCCCGCATGACGCCGTCGGCGAGGATGTTGCCGAAGCCCTGCCTGTGGGCCGTCATATGCATAAGCTGCCTGGCGGCCTCGACGTTGCCCCAGTTCATCTCGAGGCCGTTGAGATCCTCCTTGGTCAGGAGCCCACGCTCGTAGCACTCCATGGTCCAGCCGACGGCCCAGCCCATCTCGTTGTTGTCGAAGCCGAGCCTGTCGGTGAGGCTGCTGAGCATGGCGGCGTCGTCCACGTTCTTCACATCGATCACCGAACCCATGGCTGCTAGCTGCTCGTACTCGGGCTCCTCGATCTCCAGGCCGGCGTACTTGCCCTCGGGGATGGTCATCATGGTGCTGTGGGTCGCGGGGCACGCCCAGCAGGGGTTAGGCTTGGGATTGAAGCGCTCGCGGATCGAGGGTTCGCTGTACTTCTTGATCTCCTCGTCGGAGATGTTCCAGAGGTTCGTAGTATAGTTCTTGATGGGCAGAGTCCCCCTTCTGCCGACCTGGCTGCTGTAGACTCCCCCGACGGTTCCCCTGAACTTCAAGGCGTTCTGCCTGACGCTGTCGGCTACGGCCTTCACCCTGTCGGGGTGCTTGACCTCAACCCGTTTGCTGCCCTGGGAGACGGCTATGGCCTTCAGCTTCTTCGAGCCGAGGACTGCGCCGGGGCCGTTGTGCGAAGCTGAGTGGCCTTTCCGCTCGAAGACGCCTGCGAAGAGGCTGAGTTGTTCGCCCGCGGGTCCTATGGAGACTACGCTCATCTCTCTGCCCTTTTTTCCCAGCTCCCTCGGGATCAGTTCGTCGGTCTCGTAGGTGTCTCTTCCGAGGAGGTGGCTGGCTTCTCGGAGTTCCGCCTCGTCTTGCTTGATGTTGAGGTACATCCATCGCCTGGCTGCGCCTTGGAGGATGAGGCCGTCGTATCCTGAGAACTTGAGGTAGGCTCCGAAGAGGCCGTTGGCCTGGGTTGAGGTGCAGCCGCCGGTCAGGGCGCCCTTGGTGACAAGCGAGAAGGTGCCTGTGCCGGGGATTGTTGTGCCGCCGAGGGGCCCTGAGGCTATGATGACGCGGTTCGAGGGGTCTGCCCAGGAGATGGTGGGGGGGACTTCCTCGTAGAGGATTCTGACTCCTAGGCCTGTTCCGCCGAGGTATTTTCTCAATGTTTCCTCGTCGAAGGTTACGTCGGTGATCTTCTTTGTGGAGAGGTCGATTCTTAGGAATTTGCCCGCGTATCCGGGTCTGCTCATGTCAAATGCACCTGATCGTTTATCGGTCCTCTTCCATGTAAAGTTTTTTGATTTGGATGGCTGGCAACAACTGTTGTTATGTTTGTTTTTTGGGCGGAGCTAGGGTTAAACGCCATGTTGAGGTAATTGAAGGCTCCTCACTGAGGTCGGCAAAATTACGCATCCTAAAGATTTTATACGGTAGCGTATTATCATCTCTTGTGTTTCAAGCTAGTCTCCCTCTGATAAAGATAGATCCTGAGAAGAAAAAGGGTCTTGACGGAAAGCTAAAAGAAATTTATGATAATATTAGAAATAGATTTGAGAATTTCGGAAAGTTTCAGGATGTATTGGTTCTTTCATCGAATTATTCTTCGGTGGATTTAAAGGACAAGCAAACTCCAGAAGAATTTGCTAAAAGAAACGTTATGGAGCCTCTCTTTGAATTTTTAGGGTTTGAAACAGTTTCTGAAACTAGTTTGCCCTCGCCAAGCGGTAGAAACGAGCCTGATTATGTTATTAGACCCAAGGGGCAAGATAAGCCTATTTTCTATGTAGAGGCGGAGCCGCTTAACGCGGATTTGTATGCCAGAAACGTCGGTGTCTCACAGGTAAATAGCTGGCTATTATCGAGAGCTTCAAAAACTGATTATGGTATTGCTACTAACGGATTTGAGTGGATCTTGCTTAAGTTTGATAGTGCTTCGGCGCAAAGCAGAGAGGTTCTAAAGGTAAACTTAAGAGTCGTTTTTTTGAGAATGTTAAATCCTAAGGGCTTCTTTGATCTGAATGAAATTGAAAAGGTGAAAGAGAGTTTTCTCGTTCTTCATAGCGAATACGTTTCGTCGTTTCTGGAGAGTTATTTGGCAAGGGTTGAAGAAGCAAAGGAGGAAATATCAAAGAGGTTTTACAATGATTACGTGAAATATGTTTTTGGACATGATAAAGAAGGGAAACCTGTAAGCGGCGTGAGCTTGCTGAATAAGATTATAGCGCCTTCAGGAACAAGCGGTAATGAGCAAAACTTGTTTCCAGTAGTGTTCATGAATAGACTTATATTTATCAAATTTCTTGAAGAAAAGAAAATTGTTCCTGAAAACTTACTGGAGAACCTGCTTGGAAAATATAAGGTTTCAGGAGCTCCAAGCACGTTTTATGAGACATATCTTAAGCCGCTTTTCTATGAGGTATTTAATAAAAGTAAGAGTAGTAGAGCCTCTGCGGTGAGGAGCAATCCTGTTTACGATCAAATTCCATATCTGAACGGTGGCTTGTTTAGGGAAGTGATCAGAGATGAGAAGAATTATAACATCGAAAATGAAGGCGTTGAACTTGTAATAGAGAATCTTTTAGAAAGATATCATTTTGGTTTGGATTCGGGGGCTGATATCAACCCAGAGATACTGGGTTACATCTTCGAGAAGACAATTAACTTTATTTCGGGGACAGGAACAAATCAGCAAAAAATGCAGGGAGCATACTACACTCCTGATGACGTGGTAGAGTTCATCATAGAACAAACCCTAATTCCCGTTATTTTCAAAAAGATGATCGAAGGTCTGAAAAACGCTGGATGGAGCGATACCGATCTTAAGGGGTATAATTCAATAGAAGAGATACTGAAGCCAGAGAATATACCCAAAAATCCAATTCATGTAAGAAAGATGCTTGAGTCCCTTGGGACAATTAAGATACTGGATCCCGCGTGCGGCTCAGGTCACTTTCTAACCGCTATGCTCTCGGAAATCCTGAGGGTGCAGGAGTACTTACTGAAGATCGTTGGAGACGACATCGATAGATGCAAACTGAAAAGAGATATTATTTCTAGTAACATTTTTGGAGTAGATATAGACGAAAATGCCGTTGAAATAGCCAGGTTAAGGCTGTGGCTCTCAATCATAGAAGAAGTGGAGGACGTAAGCCATATTGATACGTTGCCGAATATAGACTTCAACATACTGGTGGGAAACAGTCTAGTCGGTTGGTTGGATGAGGGCCTTTCAATGCATCCTCTGACCAACTTGTTGGATGATGATTACGTGCAGGGGGCGCTTGACACTCTAAGTGCCTTCTATGGGATCACCATAGATGAAGTTAGAGAGTCTTTGGGGAAAATGAGGCTGGAAGATACGATCAAGGCTTACAGAGCGCTTTTAGGGGTGTACACCAGCGAATCAGGTGAGCGAGCTGTCAAGATTCGAGGCGTACTGGAGAAAATTAGGGAACGGTTATACGAAGTAATAAACGGTTCATATCTCGCTTTTGTCCGCGACAAGAGCAATTTGGCGCTGGACAAGATGAAGGAGATAGAGAAGGAATTTCCTGGCAGAAGGCCTTTGCATTGGAGAATCGACTTTGAGAGCATCTTTGGGGAGGGTGGTTTTGATGTTGTTGTCGGAAATCCGCCGTATATCGAAAACGGGAATTACAGTAAAGCTGATCTTACCTTCATTAAACGATTAAAGACGATTAAAAATGAAAAGGAGAAGAAAAAGGAAGAGCCTCTCTTCTACTATTCCAAGGACTGCGGAAACACTCACGCCTACTTCATCGAGAGGTCGATCAAACTCCTGAAACAAGGTGGCAGGTTCGGGTTCATAGTTCCCATCGCCCTCGTATCCACTGATAGAATGGACTCGATAAGGGAGTTTATTCATAAAAATTCCCTTGAAGCAGGATACTACAACTTCGATGACCGCCCTGGCAAGATATTCAGTGGTTTAGAACACTGTAGGTCCACGATTGTGATCACGGGAAAGGGGACGGGAGTAAGCAAAGTAACTACAAGCAAATACCATAGGTGGTATTCTGAGAACAGACCCCAGCTCTTTAAAAATCTAAAAACTACTGATTGGAGCCTCAGCGATCCCAGGGAGATAGTACCGAAGATAGGTACCGAGACGGAGAAGACTATACTAAACAAGCTTAAGAGGAAATCAAACGGAAAGACCGTGAAAGACTTTGTAAAGGAAGAGGGGGTGAAGATTTGGTATCATAATGCGCCACAGTACTGGATACACGCTCACACCGATGATTACTTGCCAAAGGTTGAATATTATGAGGGCTATAAACAGGATGAAAAGACGGGAGAAATAATACCTCAGCATCTCAAAGAAACAAAAACATCCGCACAGTACAAGGATTTGATTTTAAATAGAGATTATTCGGTAGTCGTTAATGGCTTGCTCAACAGTTCTCTGTTTTATTGGTGGTATGTAGTCTGGTCTGACGGCAGACATCTATTAGATGAACACATTAAGAGCTTCCCAATAGACATTGACAGCTTGCCTGATGATCTAAAAGAAAAACTCAAATCTCTAACCGAGGAATTGATGAAGAGATACGATAAAAACTCCAACATCAAGATCAATCGAAGGTCAGGGGGATATACCATAAAGATAAAGGAGATAATCCCCTCCAAATCAAGAAGCATCATCGATCAAATCGATGAGATACTAGCAGACTACTTTGAGCTTAACACCGATGAAAGAAACTTCATCAAAGACTTCGACATAAACATCAGAATTAAGGAAGAAGTGGCAGAAAAGCTCGAAAACTTTGTTTCTCCAACCTAACCTACCTCACTCAGCCGTTTAGACGTAAAAAATCATAGAACCTTTCACACTTCTCCTAATAGAATCCTTTCAGGTTGTTCCTCTGCGTACTGCTTCGGCGACCATCAGCATGTCTGAGAAGATTGCGTAGGCTGTCTGAAGGAGCGAGGGATTGGCCTCGATGATGGTAAGTTCGCCCATGAGGTCGGTGCTCAGGGTTAACGCGCTTGAATTTCACTTCTTTCTTGAGATTACTTATTTTTCTTCACTACAAAGCTCTATACAGCGTTCCTTCGCATAGTCCCAAGCTGAGAAAAAACATTTTTTGTCGTCAGAAACTATGAATGGATCTTCACCAAACCCAATATATCCCTCATACAGCTCTTTGAAGCTCATCCCTTTTCTATACCCTGTTTCAAGGAATTCATCAACGATTTTCTTGCAGGCAGCAACAGCGTCTTCACAGGTTTCGAAATCTCCAAGCTTATATCGTTCACTTTCATCCATGTAATGAAAATTGTCGTCTACATAAACCTCATATTTTTTCGATTGCATATTTTTCTTTGTGCCTTGCGTTTCTTCGCCCTCATCGACCGATCGATCCATCTCAGATCCCCCTTTTCCAATATTTTCATGATAACAAGTTAAAAGGTTTGGGTTGGGGATTAAATTTGACTGTTATTCCATTAAACTTTTAGGATGGAAAGTCTATAATACAATTCATGTTAAAACTGCCAAAACTCGATAAACGAACTGCAATTTTATGGGTTATGACAGGTCTTGTGGCGGGTTCTATTAGTGCATCATTAAGTGACATGGTTAGACAGAACGCTTGGTTTATCGTCTATGTGGGTTTAGTCATAGGTTGGCTTTTAGTGCTTACTGCAATAACTTCAATACATGTTAAAGAAAGAAATACTAAAGATTAAACTAAAACCACAAAACCCGATGGAGCGAAATTAAATTTTAATCCCTAAACCCAAATGCTAAATTTTATTTAAAAATGGCTATTCTCTCACACATAAAATGGTAGCCCGAGGGTTATCGTTCTCGTGCGCGAAGTGAATCAGGTGTCGGCGTTCTCCACTGTCTCTGAATAAGATAAGACGCAATCACCGCCGCCACTATAGCCAATACAAGCATCCCGCTGGCAAACCCTGGGAAGATCGACTGAATAACTCCCCAGGATCACCTGGCTCACCTTACGGACCTTGAGGACAAGGTAACTAAAGGCTCATCATTGAGACTCTATGCACTGTTCATAGGACATAGCGTTGAGACGTTCTTTTCTCAGCCCACATGCTATATTTATTCTCAGGGTACTCCCCTCCGAACTGCTTCAGCGATCAGCAGCATGTCTGAGAAGATGGCGTAGGCGGTCTGAAGGAGCGTTGGGTTAGCCTCGATGATAGTGAGTTCGCCCATGAGGTCGGTGCTCAGGGTTATTGCGCTTGAGGTGCCGTCAACAGACCAGAAGGGGCTCCCCGACTCCACCAGCTCAGGACGCACAGAGGTCTTAACCGAGCCGTCAGCTCTCTCCGCCCTCGCAATGAGCTTAATCTTCCTGCCCTCAGCCAAAGCCCCTCGGACTGCTTCGTCTGTGATATCTCTGATGCCCGTGCGCTCAACCTGCTTCGGTGTCGTTTGAGCACCCATCAGCACGTTCGCCAGCGCCGCTATCTTCGCCGCCGCATCCCAGCCGTCGATGTCCAGCGATGGATCAGCCTCCGCGAAGCCCCGCCGCTGCGCCTCCCGCACAGCCTCAGCCATGCTCCTGCCCTGCGCCATCTCCGTGAGGATGAAGTTGGTTGTGCAGTTCAAGACGCCTTCTATGCCTAAGATGTTGCACCCAGGCAGCGTCCTCTCAACGAGGCTGAAGACAGGCGTCCCGTCCATGACGGTACCCTCAAATCTGAAGTGGACGCCGTGAGCGTCAGCCAGGGCTTTGAGGCTGTCGTAGGCGTAGGCTACAGGCCCCTTGTTAGCAGTGACCACGCTCATCCCCGTCTCCAGGGCTGTCCGAACGTGGCTGAGCGCAGGCTCACCTGACTCAATGTTCAGCGTTGTCAGCTCCACCATAATGTCCGCTTCGCACCGCTCTATGAGCTCAAGCGGAGGCAGGTCCGTCACCTCAGGCCCGTAGCCCCTCAGCGTCCCACGGCTCCCAATCTCCTGTAAAGCCCGCTCCAAGTCCAAGCCCTTCTCCGAGAGGAGCGAACCCCGAGTCCTCGTGGCTATGGCGACCACCTCGACGATGAGTCCTCTGCTCCTAAGCCAGTCCCGTTTGGAGAGCAGCAGTCTAGCGAACTCTTGACCAATGTTCCCGAAGCCGATTATGGCTAGGCGAAGCATCATGTCTAGTCACGTAATAATCTGCAATTCTATTATCAAATTTTTAGGTAGTCAGCGAAGGCAGTATATTCGCCGCCAACTGCATTAACGAGGATTTCCTCGCAGATCCTCAGGCCATTGGAGCTGTTTGTCATTATGATGGCGCCGATCTTCTGCTCCTTGAAGCCAACTGCAAAGGCTTGGTAGCTGTTCTCCCTGTGGCCTTGACCCCACTGCCAGAAGGAGTCGCCATAGTTGCTGTGCTGTATGCCCCAGCCCAGACCCCAGGAGATGGAGAAATAGACGCTCACCTGAGGCTTCAACATCTCCTTGATCGTCTCCTCGGACAAGCGGAACGAATCCTTCCCAGAGGGCTTGAGAATCTCGGCTATGAATCTGGCGTAGTCCGTCGACGTGCTGTAGAGGCTGGCCGCTGCATTCGCCTCGGTGTACTTCGGTCTCCCTAGGGATTTACCCTCCCTGTCATGACCCTCAGCTTCGACCTCATACGCATCGCTCCAGACGTAGCTACTGCGACTCATTCCGAAGGGCTCTAGGAGATTCGTCTTCATGTACTCCGCCAGCGGTTCACCCGTCAAGTGTTCCACAACCCTCTGAAGGTAGACGTAGCCTTCGCCTGAATAGGAGAATCTCTCGCCTGGAGTGAAGAGGATCTTCAGGGGCCTGCCTTCGGGCCGCCAGTTTGGAAAGCCCGTGGTGTGGCTCAGCACGTGACTAGCAGAGACGGATCTCAGCCAAGGCTCATTTGCCAAGTAGGGCTCAGGCAGGTACTCGGTCAAAGGTCTATCCAAGTCGAGAACACCCCTCTCCCACAGCTTCAGGACAGCATAGACAAAAACGGGTTTGCTCAATGACTGAGCTGAGAACACCGTGTCAGCGGTTACAGGCTCTCTGAGCGCCGTGCTCTTGACGCCGAACCCTCGGCTCCAGGCCAGTTCACCGTCTCTGATGAGCGCGATGGAGAGACCGGGAACCTTTGCCGCCTCCATTCGTTTGGGGATAAGGGTTTCAAGATCAGCGGTTATCTCACCAAGAGGCGTATTAGTTTTTAGACCCAGATCCATACCCATACGCATCACCCTATCACTTGCCTCAATATTCCTAGAAAATTGCCGCCGATGATCTTCTGCACCTCCTGATCCGAGTAGCCCCTTGAGACGAGGCCGACGGTGAAGTAGGGCCAGTTGAGCCAAGCCAGAGAGCCATCAACGATCTCACCTGAAACCATCTCAGGGGTGAGCTCCGTATTAGCAGACGGCTCTCCAGGTCTCCAACCCGACCATGAAAACCTTCTACGGGAAGATAGCTCTGAACCTGTTCCCTGCTTCGCCCTCTCCTCCCTGAGCCTCTCGGCGAGAGGAGGATAGATGTCCCACGTGTTGTAGCCGTAGTCGCTCCCGATTCCGACGTGATCGACGCCGATGAGGCCCACGGCGTAGTCCACGTGGTCGAGAAGCTCCTTGAGGGTCCCCCTCCCACCTAGAAACGCCGGCGTCGAGGGGATTCCCACGTAGCCGTCCTTCTCGGTTATGGCCTTCAGCTCCTCATCGGTCTTGTTCCTGCTGTGATAGTAGACGCCTCTGCAGCCCGCGTGTGTCGCGGCCACTGGTGCCTTAGAAGCCTCTACAGCGTCGAGGGTGGTTTGAGGACTGCAGTGTGAGACATCGATGAGCACACCGAGCCTGTTCATTCGGTCCACGACCTCGAGGCCGAAGTGGGTTAAGCCTGACTGGTGACGCTCGAGGCACCCGTCGCCCACGAAGTTCCTCAGGTTGTAGGTCAGTTGAACCGCCCTGACGCCTAGCTGGTGGAAGAAATCGATGGTGTTGAGTTCGGACTCGGCGTTGACGCCTCCTCCGAAGGGGAGAGTGTTCTGAAGGTTCCACATGACGGCGTGCTTCCCCTCCTTCTTCGCCCTTTGAACATCCTCGACGCAGGTCGCCTTCACGATAACCTCCCGCAGCTCATCCAGCCTGTAGGCAGAAGCCGCGATTCCCTGGAGGGCCACCTGAAAGCTGCTGTGCTGCGGTATAGAATAGTTTATGGCAACGACCCCTGACCGTTCCCACGCCTCAGTGTACTCCCGCCTCCAGTCGGGGTCACGCACCAGGCTGGAGGGGGTCTCCATCTTCGAACCCGTTTCAATTACCTCCTGCCTGGACCTGCCAGCCCCCAGCATACGGTCTATCTCCCTCTTCTGAGCCGCCGAGAGCGGTGGTGGATCTATGGAGCACATCGAATCAAAAACTGTCGCCTTCTCATGGAGCTCAAGCCCCCTCTCCTCCTCTTCCCTGCTTATCTCCAAGGCATCCAGCGTTCTTCTCCGAATCCGTTCCAGCAACTCCTTCTCGATCATCTTTGGCACGACCTCTTCAACCACGCTTATATGGTCAAGTCCGAGTCATCTGATTTAAAGTCTACTCACAAGATGTGACCAGGCTTCCCTTTCATCATTCCGTATGGGCAACTCAAAGGATAATGACAAGCCCACGGAATTCTCTCCGCCTCACCCGAAGGCGGGCGGCTGAGGCGAAGATAGCCCTCTGAGGCTTTAAACATTTACCACCATCCTGAACGAACATGAAGCCTCATGCTTCTCCCAACAGGACCCTCTCAGGATGAGCGTACACGTTGAAGCGCCTGCCCCTTGCGAAGCAGACGAGCGTCACACCAGTCTCCTCCGCGGCCCTCACGCCTGAATCAAGGGGAGCCGCCTGCGAGACCACTACGGCAATGCCTACCCTCGCCGCCTTCAGAACCATGTCGCTAGGCTGCCTGCCCGAAGAGACGAGGACGCAGTCGGAGAAGGTTCCGCCCTCAAGGGTGAGTAGCCCAATCACCTTGTCAATAGCATTGTGTCTCCCCACATCCTCGGCGTAGGCGAGCACCTCTCCTCCGCCCGTGCAGAGCATCGCCGAGTGGGTTCCACCTGTTGCCTTGAAGACGCTGGCTCGGCGGTTCAGCTCCTCCACCATCTTGAGAAGGGCTTCAGGCTTCACGCTGAGCTGGGAGCTAACCTTGGGCTTCCTCAGCCTGTCCAGCAGGTTGAGCTGACCCGAGGTGGGGCTGCACTCGGTGGTGATCAGCCTGTTCACCTTCGACGCTTCCAGTCGGAGGCGCCTATCGGTCTTCAGCGTGACGAAGACCTTCGAGCCCTTAGCGGCGGCTTCCTCTATCTCTCCGAGGCTGTCGATGATTCCCTCGGCGAGGAGGTGACCGAGGGCAAGTTCCTTCTCCAGACCAGGCGAAGCCCAGAGCATCCTGAACAGCTCATTTCCGACGTACAACTCCACTGGCACGTCAACGGCTACTTCATCGTTCAGCTGCTTCGCCTCGCTGTCGGTGACCCTTAGCACCTTTCTGCGGGTTGTCGCCATCTACTATTTGACCGCCCTGATGATCTCCTCGACCGCGCCGAGGAACCGTTCCACTTCTTCCTCCGTGTTGTAGAGATACGTTGAGGCTCGGACGGTGCCAACGTCGAGTTTCAGAACTTCCTCTATGAGGGGTAGGGCGCAGTGGTGGCCCGACCGAACCGCTATGTTCGCCATCGTGTCAAGGCTAAGCGCCACGTCGTGCGGGTTCATGCCGTCGATGTTGAAGGAGACGATCCCCAGCCGTTCCTTGGGCTCCTTCGGACCGTAGACCGTCACCTCAGGCATCTCCATTAAGCCCTCCACCAGCCTCTCCGTCAGCCGCCGCTCTTGCTGCTCGACCTTATCCATGCCGATGCGCTGGAGGTACTTCACCGCCTCACCGAGGCCGATGTCCTGAGCGATGGGCGGAGTCCCAGCCTCGAACCTCATGGGGCTTCTGGCCAGCTCGTAGTCCGATATGGTGACGTTGGCTATAGTTCCGCCGCCGATGCAGAGAGGCTCGACCTCATACAAAAGGTCCCCCTTTATGTATAGTCCTCCGGAGCCCGTGGGTCCCAGCATCTTGTGGCCCGAGAAGGCGAGGAAATCTGGTTTCATGTCCTTGATATCCGTCTTCATATGCGGCACCGACTGGGCGCCGTCGATTAGCACATAGGCATCATGCTCATGGGCAATCTCCGCGATGGCCTTCACTGGCACGATGCAGCCCAGGACGTTGGAGACAGCTGTGACTGCGACTAGCCTGGTTTTGTCGTCGATCATCCGCTCGAAGTCGGTGAGGTCGAAGAGACCCTCGGCGTTCGACATGATGACCTTGACCTCTACGCCGTTGCGGCGACCCACCCTGAGCCATGTGATGAAGTTGGAGTGGTGCTCTATGACCGTTGTCACGATCCTGTCGCCCTTCCTCCAGTCCAGGGAGTTGGCGACGAAGTTTATGCCCTCCGTCGTGTTCTTCATCATGGCGATGTTCTCGCCGGCTTCGGCGTTGAGGAAGCCCGCCACAATGTCGTGGGCCTGCTCGTACTCCTGACTGGCTCTCTGGCTCATCCTGTACACGCCCCGCTCCACGTTGGCCCTGTACTCGTGGTAGTACTCGACCTCCTTCTGGACGACCTGCTCCGGCGTCAGGCTGCTCGCGGCGTTGTCGAGGTAGATGACGCCCTTCTTCAGGATCGGGAAGTCCTCTCTGACCTTCAGGACATCGAACAAGACTGAACCTCCAAGCAGAGAAGAGTAGGCAAAACGTTTAAGCATTTCCAATTTGGTGATTAGGCTGTACTCGTTGTCCTCGTCGTTCTGGGACGCCTGCAACAACAGTTGTTATGTCAATTTTTTGACGGTGTGATGAGGTTGCTCAAGTTTTAGAAGGCAGCTAGGGTTTTTTTTCTTGATGTTGGTGTCGAAAGTGGTTCATAGGGTGTTTAGGTGATTTTCTATCAAGTGTATGTATTTGAAGAAGTTTTGTTATGAGTTGCAGAGCCGTCAGACGATGAAGCAGGAACTGAAATGTAGATGATTATCTTTATAGGTAGAGAGTATTCTCAAGATGCTTAGAGATGAATGTTATGGAAACGGAAATAGTGAAGAAGATCGTCTCCACTCTTCACGATTCACCCAAATCCATTAACCAAATCGCAGAGGCGGCGGACATAGGCTGGAAGACCTGTGAGAAATATCTGGAAAGCCTCAAGCTACTGGGCATAGTGGAAGAGACGAAAACGGCGAGAGAAAGAATATTCTCCTTCAGAGAACAGAGGAGAGGATGGTTCTTCCCCCACGCCAGAAGGATTGTTGGTAACAAGGTTGAGAGATCCGAGGAGATACCGCCAGAAAGCGGAGTTGAAACGCTAGGATGAGGCGCTGCGACCTATCCATTATGGACGAGTCTGATTATGCTCAGGTTGAGGGAGCCACGGAGGCCCCTGCGCTTCCGCTCTTGATCTTTCGGAAGGGCATGAGGAAATCCGCTAGAACCTTGGCTTTAATCGATACTGGACTAGACGAGGGGCTTCTCATATCCAAGGAGGTCAGGGACATAATCTTCGCAGAGGGTGGACCTCCCGACACCCACGAATCCCTCTGGGCAGGGGTCGTGGAGATCCCATGCGAGGTTTACCTCGTCTCCGTCAGAATACTGGACAAATGGGTGAGAACAAAAGCCTACGCCCCCATATACAATGGATACGAAACCCTCATCGGCAGAACCTTGCTAAACACAACGAATCTCTGTCTAAGAGGGCCGACAAAGATGCTGTACATTGCAGCAGAAATATGAACCAACTATATGTACACGATCCCGCCCAAAAAAAAAGTAACCAGCTTTCTCCCATTTTGGTCTTCGCTTCCACATTTGTTGCAGAGCCTCTAGATGATGAAGCAAGAACCGAAACCTTTTCATTTGACTATCTCGGCCGAAGTGACTACACTGGTTTCTATTAAATCCTTTATCTCTCCATGGTGTCTCAGAATGTCCTCATCTAACGTTACGAAGTACGAATCACTTTTTGTGATTACCTGTTGTGAATACTTATTGTGAATCGAGTTTAAATGTTGCGCCGCTGTGCTTCATCGTGGTTGAAGTAAGATGGCTGTGATAAACATCAAGGATGAGAACCTCCAGAAACTGGAGAAGATCCAGAATGTCGTCCAGATGGAAGAGGGACGTGAGATCAGTATAGACGAAGCCCTAGCCCGAGTAATCGCCTTCTACAGGAGATTCGTCCCCTACAACTGAAAGACGAAAAGGTCATCCCTCCTTTTTTCGATGCTGGCAGGCTGTTTTAGTTGGAATCTTGCTCATGGTTTTATGAGACACCCTCAGGAGCTTTCTGGATTACTGGTTTTTCTCTTCATAAACTTAAAATGTGATTTGGCAAGGAAGTAGATAGGACAGAGGGAGGAGTATGGGGGCAGAAGAGGCTTTTCCCAACACTCAGGAGGGCAGAAACTGGACCGTGGCTGTGTTCAAGGCTCCAGAAGACTGGGTTGAGATGCTCAGAAAGTTCTTTTCTTTGCTTAAGGGCCACAAGGAATGCCTGATTCCACACTACACCGTGAGGGCTTCGGCGGGCTCGATGTTCATCAGCCTCAGGGTCCTGCGGAGACAGCAAGACGAGGACCTCGTTAAAGCCAAGATGGCTGAGTTCCTCAGAGGCTATGAGTATGAGATCGATCCCAGGGAAGGTGATCGACTCTTCGAGTACCACGCCTGGATCGCTAAAGATAAGACAGTGGATCAATGGACAAGGGAACGTTGTGTAACCCTGAACAAGATGAGTAAATTTGCCTTAGAGGTCATCGACTCCAAGACAGCGGAGGCAGAACGGCTTCGATGGGGACACCTATTCTCGAATATGATGGCAATCTTCGACCTGGTCAGCCTATATCAGAGCCCTGAGAACCCAAGAGTGAAAAGCAGTTACTATTTCGACACCAGAAACTATCCACTGCGGGAACACATCTCAGACTACCTAAAAAGTCTGGTCAGAGACCTAGTTCCCTAAATCCTAGAATCAGAACGACAGAAGATTTCAACCAAGCAGATTAAATTCTATCTTTTTCGGGTATTAGCCCGATTTCCAAGGTGCGCCTTCTACCCCTTGGTTCTAATCGTCTCTGGAATCCGTTTATGCGCTGCAGAAAAGGGGGTGCATTATATTATGCCTGTGGCTTTTTGTCGCAATCTTATTTCTTTTTACCCTTCGCTTTTGCCTTTCCCTTGGATTTAGACAATTCTCACGCCTCCTGTTTAAATATTGGTAAAACCATTAGAAAATCCTTTGTGTGTAGCAGAAAGATACAAAATGTAGGTCTCATCACACATCTGTCTTAAGTTATCAAGTTCCTAACTGCCGTTATCGGGATTTAGATGTAATGTCAACATAATCATTTTCCAGACTATTTTCTATGAAAAGCATAAATTCGTTTCTATTTTTCTCATCGTCATTTCTGCGAGGAGTACGTTTTGTGTTGGTTAATAATTAAAGAACTAATTAGAATTCCGTTATTTGTTCCTGAAAACGGTTTCATCAAATTCTGAAAACATGTTCATTAAAATTCTTATAGAAGTAAAGGGAACGTTTTCAGGTATTTCTGTCTTAGAAGTACTGTTCAAATCGTTCGCACCCATCAAAGAAAAATAAAGAATTATGAAGTTACAGTCGAGGTTTACAGATAATCTCTCTGATTCTCATGTCAAAGAAGTTGTGTGTGTTGACGGGTTTCACCACGATAGCGCTGTCTGAGCCTCCGCCTGATCCACCTACGCCGATGGCGTCTTCATCCGTCCTGATGAGACCCGCGTCGGCGGCCATGCAGGTTACCTCGCAGGCAACCTTTACACCCTGACCGAAGAGACGGAGAACATTCGCGATGATCTCGTCAACCTGGATCGTCTTGAACTTCCTGTTAACGGCTCTACCAAGAGTTCCGAAGGCGTGCGCCGCGGTGATCACCCTCACACCGCTCTTCTCAAGGAGGGCACGGGTCTCAGGTGGAAACCTCTGGACATTGGGCTCGTTGAACCCCGTCACATGGGTTACGATGACCAGGTTGTATCCCTTGAAGACCTCGGACGCCTTGACTCCCACGAAGCCTGTGCTCGAGGCGACGACGATGCTCCTGATGCCCAGCTTCTCAGCCCTCTCCTTAGCCAGCCTAAGCGTCTCATCCGTGTTCTCGCGGCCCGGCTTCTCGAAGTACACGGTTTCCCAAACCTCGTTAGGCACATCAAACACCTCGTAGGATTAATTGCCTAGCTTCGTATATCTTTTTAGATGCCGCACAGGAAAGCTCGAT
>Ga0315296_10001168_pt1 | contig 22946 bp, 31 predicted proteins | sample YL17G14_18_MG_FD_203921 | JGI IMG/M metagenome (GOLD analysis project Ga0315296, IMG submission 203921) | Sediment microbial communities from Yellowstone Lake, YNP, Wyoming, USA - YL17G14_18 | ecosystem: Environmental > Aquatic > Freshwater > Lake > Sediment | place: USA: Wyoming | collected...
CCCCGGATTCGAGACTTTCGCGGGCTGCCCGCGCGCTCGGTTGACGGGCGGGGCAACTACAGCCTGGGGCTGCGCGAGCAGTTGGTGTTTCCTGAGATTGATCTCGACAAGGTCGAGAAGGTGCACGGAATGGACATCACGATAGTAACGACCGCGAGGTCGGACGAGGAGGCGCTTGCATTGCTCACCGAATTGGGGCTGCCCATCAGGCGCGGGGATTAGGGAAGAACATGGCGCAGAAGTCGAAGGTCATCAAGGCGATGCGGCCGGCGAAGCACCGGGTGCGGCAGCGCAACCGGTGCAGCCAGTGCGGCCGCCCGCGCGCGTATTTCAGGCGCTTCGGGCTTTGCCGCATCTGCTTGCGCGGGTTCGCCCACCGGGGCCTGCTGCCGGGCGTGGGCAAGGCCAGTTGGTAGGAGATGCCGGTGACAGATCCGATCGCTGATATGCTGACCAGGGTGCGAAACGCCAGCCGGGCGGGGCACGACCAGGTGCTGATGCCCGCCTCGAAGATGAAACTGGAGATGGCGCGCCTGCTGAGGGCCGAGGGATATGTTCAAAGATACGAACTGGCGGACGACAAGAAGCAGGGGTTGCTGCGCATAACGCTGCGCTACGCGGGCCCGCGGCGACAGCCTGCCATCGAGGGCATCAAGCGCGCGAGCAAGCCGGGGCTTCGCCGCTATGCGGGCAGGCGCTCGATACCGCGCGTGCAGGGCGGCCTGGGGATAGCAATCGTCAGCACATCGCGGGGCTTGATGACCGACCGGGAGGCTCGCAGCAAGGGCATGGGCGGAGAGGTGATCTGTTACGTATGGTAGCCCGGCGGCAAGGCAGGACGGCAAGATGTCGCGCGTAGGTAGAAGACCGATACCGTATGAAGGCAAACTGATGCGGGTGGAAGTGAAGGACCACCGGCTGGTGCTCGTGCGCCTGAAGGACAACCTGGAGAAGGCTGTTGACCTTCCGCAGGGCATGGCGGCCAGGGTTGACGACGGCCAGATACTCGTTGAGCGCGCCTCGGACGGCCGCGAGGACAGGGCGCTTCACGGCCTCACCAGGACTCTGATAGCGAATGCTGTCGAGGGCCTGGCGAAGGGCTTCGAGAAAGTGCTCGAGGTCTATGGCGTCGGCTTCCGAGTGGCCCAGCAGGGCGAGAAGTTGGTGATGCAGTTGGGGTTCGCTCACCCTGTGGAGGCGCACCCCCCGAAGGGGATCGCTCTTCGCGCGGAGACATTCACCCCGACGCAGGAGAACAGCTACCTGTCTGCCCGGATCTTCGTGAGCGGGACGGACAAGGCGGTGGTCGGCCAGTTTGCGGCCAAGATCCGGGCGGTGAGGAAGCCCGAGCCCTACAAGGGCAAGGGCATTCGTTACCAGGGCGAATACGTGCGCAGAAAAGCGGGCAAGGCCGCCAAGGCGACGGGCAAGTAGAACGATGACGGCCACGGCAGCGAGAACCGGGCGGGAGCGGCGCAGGAAGCGGGTGCGCAAGAAGGTGAGCGGGACCGCAGAGCGGCCCCGGCTGAGCGTATTCCGCAGCCTGAGGCACGTCCACGCGCAGTTGATTGACGATACTGCCGGGCGAACACTTTGCGGCGCCAGCAGCCTGGAGGCTGTGCTGAGGCAGGCCCACAGGCGCGGCAATAAGGCCGCGGCCGAGGCCCTGGGCAGGCTGCTCGCTGAGCGAGCGCTTGTCAAGGGGATCAGCAAGGTGGTCTTCGACCGGGGCGGATACCTGTATCACGGGCGCGTGAAGGCTCTGGCGGAGGGCGCGAGGGCCGGGGGATTGCAGTTATAGGAGGTAGTTGACAGGACATGGTTTTGCCGACGGCGGAACTCGAATTCGAGGAGCGGGTGGCGGCGCTGAACCCGGTCTCCAAGGTGCACAAGGGAGGCAGGACGAGGCGCTGGTGCGCGCTGGTGGTTGTGGGCGACAGGCAAGGCCGCGTGGGCGTGGGCCTTGGGAAATCGGCGGACGTGCCCGAGGCGATAAGGAAAGGGGCGGAGCGAGCCCGCAAGCAGATGATCACGGTGCCGCTTTACAAGACGACTATTCCGCACGAGGTGCAATGCCGCTTCAGCGCGGCCGAGGTGCTGCTGCGACCCGCTGCCGAGGGGACCGGAGTGATCGCCGGCGGCGCAGTGCGGCACGTGGTGGAGGCGGCCGGCATCAGGGATATACTGACGAAGTCGTTGGGCTCTGCAAACCAGCTGAACGTCGCGAAGGCGACGCTCAAGGCTCTCGCCCGGCTGCAGACTCCTCTGTCGGTGGCCGAGCGGCGGGGCAAGAAGCCCGAGGACCTGGGCGTCTCGCTGGAGGGCTACCGTTATCCGCAGGCAGAGCCGCAGGGAGAGCCCGCGGCCGCAGCCCAGGCGCAGGCGAGCGAGGAGAAGCGAGAGCAGTGACGGGAGTGACGGGCCTGCTCAAGATAACCCTGAAGAGGAGCATTTGCGGTCGCGGGCGCGATCAGATCCGCACGGCCCGCTCGCTCGGGCTCAGCAGGATGAACAAGACCGTAACCCACAGGGACACGCCGCAGATAAGGGGCATGATTCGCAGGATAGCGCACCTTGTGAGCGTGGAGGAAGCGCGGCCTGAAGGGGACAAGGCTTGAGCAGGGCGCAGACGTAGGGTATAATGAATCGTCCAGACTCCGCTGGGTGCGGGGTCTGGCGCTGCGTTTGAGAGGGACATAAGGAATGAAGTTGGGACAACTGAGACCTGCACCTGCTACCAGGCACCGCCGCAAGCGGGTGGGCCGGGGAATGGCCTCGGGCCACGGCAAGACTTCCGGCCGCGGCATGAAAGGGCAGCGAGCAAGGGAAAACATCCGGCCGGGGTTCGAGGGCGGGCAGACCCCATTGTTCCGGCGCATGAGGAAGCGGCGCGGGATCAGCCAGAGCGCGATGCCCGTGGGGCCGTTTCGAAAGGCATGGGCAGTGGTGAATGTTGGCCGGCTGGAGGCCTTCGAGGCGGGCGCCACCGTCACGCCGGATGTGCTTCTGGAGAAGCGGGTGGTGCGGGGCCTGAAGGACGGGCTGCGAGTGCTCGGCGACGGCGAGTTGTCGAAGTCGCTGCACGTGCACGCGCACCACTTCAGCGCGTCGGCGGTGAAGAAGATCGAGGCTGCCGGCGGAACAGCGAACGCGATCGCCAGCGGGCCGGGGGCGAGGTAGGGGTAAGGCGGAGGATGTTCTCGTCGCTTTCATCTTTTTTCGCGGCCTTCAAGCTGCCCGACCTGCGCAAGCGGATCCTGACGATGTTCGGGCTGTTCGCGGTGTTCGTGGCGGGGCTGCACATCCCGGTGCCCAACATTGACCGCCAGGCGATGGAGAACCTGGTGAAACAGGGCGGCGGCCTGTTCGGCCTGCTGGACGTGTTCTCTGGAGGGGCTTTCCGCAAGTTCTCGATCTTTGCGATGAGCATCACGCCTTACATCAATGCCTCGATCATCTTCCAGTTGCTGGGGATCGCGTCCGAGCGCATCAAGCAGTTGTCCAAGGAAGGGGAAGTGGGGCAGCGCAAGATCTCGCAGTACACGCGCTACCTGACCATGGGCCTGGCGATGGTGCAGGCATTCGGGCTTATCACGTGGCTCAAGAGCATGGGGATAGTCACGGCGATCAGCCTGGGGCAGATGTTCGGGATGGCGGTGACCCTGACGGGCGGCACGGCTTGCCTGATGTGGCTGGCGGAGCGGATCACCGACAGGGGGGTGGGGAACGGGGTGTCGCTGATTATCTTCGCGGGGATTACGGCAATGCTGCCCACCCAGGCAAGGGCAACGTGGGAGGCCCTGATGGGGCGCAGCCACCAGTGGTATAACGTGCTCTTCCTGATGATCATCTGGACGCTTACGATCATGGCCATCATCTATATGCAGCAGGGGCAGCGCAAGATACCGGTGCAGCACGCGAAGCGCGTGGTGGGCACGCGGGTTTACGGCGGGGCGAGCACGTCTCTTCCGCTGAGGGTGAACAGCGCGGGCGTGATCCCCATCATCTTCGCGCTGAGCATTTCCTTCTTCCCGGCGCAGATAGGCAGGGCGGCGCAGGGCATGCTGCCGAAAGACTGGGGGCCTTACGTGGAGGACGTGATTCGCTTCTTCAGTCCGGGGCTCACCTGGACCGGAACGACGATGTATTTCCTGCTGGTGATCCTGTTCACGTATTTCTACACCGCCGTGGTGATCAACGTGCCGGACCTGGCGGATAACCTGAAGAAGAGCGGCAGTTATGTCCCCGGCATCAGGCCGGGCAAGCCGACGTCGGACTATCTGGACAAAGTGCTCACGCGCATCACCCTTGCGGGAGCCCTGTTCCTGGGCGTCATTGCCCTGCTGCAATACTATGTGCCCGACATAACGGGCGTACACACCTTCACCCTGGTGGGCGGCACCAGCCTGCTGATCGTGGTGGGGGTGGCGCTGGAGACGATGCAGCAGATCGAGGCGCACCTGGTGATGCGGCACTACGAGGGGTTCATCAAGTGAGCCGCATCTTGCTGCTGGGCCCGCCCGGCGCGGGCAAGGGAACGCAGGCGGCGGCGCTGGAAAAGCGCTGGGCGGTTCCGCACATATCAACCGGCGACATGCTGCGCGCCCACGTGCGCCAGCAGACCGAACTGGGAAAGCAGGCGCAAAGATACATGCAGGCCGGGGAACTGGTGCCCGACGACGTGATCCTGCGCATGGTGCAGGAGAGGATGAGCCAGCCGGACGCTCGCAAGGGGTTCATCCTGGACGGGTTCCCGCGCACGGAAGCACAGGCTGATGGGCTGGACAGGATGATGGGCCCGAACGGTAGGATAGAGGCTGCAGTGGACCTGCAGGTGCCGGAAGAGGAGATCGTGCGCAGGCTTTCGGGGAGGCTTGTGTGCCCGAAATGCGAGGCGATTTACCAGGTGGACACCATGCCGCCGAAAAAGAACGGCATTTGCGATGCATGCGGGGCGAACCTGGTTCAGCGCCCCGATGACCGGCCCGATGCGATCAGGCGGCGGCTGCAGGTTTATCGCGAGCAGACGCAGCCCCTGCTGGACTACTACGCGCGCAGGGACCTGCTGCATGCGGTTGACGGGAGAAGGGGCCCGGAGTATGTTGCAGGGGAGATCGAGGCGCTGCTCGGCAGACGGGAGGGGAAGGCCTGAATGAACCGGACGCCGGTTGCCGAGCAGGTGCGCCTGAAATCTCCGCAGGACATTGAAAAGATGGGGGCCGCCGGACGCGTGGTTGCGATCGTGCTGCGCCAGGTGGCAGCGGCGGTGCGCCCGGGCATCACGACCGGGGAACTCGACGAGATGGCGGAGCGGTTGATCACCGAGTTGGGAGCAAAGCCGGCGTTCAAGGGTTATGGCAATTACCCGGCGACGTTGTGCGTGTCGGTGAACGATGAGGTGGTGCACGGAATCCCGGGCGAACGCGTTCTCAATGCCGGGGATATCGCGAGCCTGGACGTAGGGGCGATAGTGGATGGGTTCTACGCCGACGCCGCCAGGACGGTCGCGGTGGGAACGGTGAGCCCGCAGGCCAAGCGGCTGATGCGGGTGACCAGGGAAGCACTCGAACTGGGGATCGCGCAGGCCAGGCCGGGGGCGACCATCGGAGACATAGCGACTGCTGTGGAGCGCCATGTTGAGAGAAACGGGTACTCGGTGGTGCGCGACCTGTCGGGCCACGGCATCGGGCGCGACATGCACGAATCCCCGCAGGTGCCCAACTTCACCTCCGGGGCCTCGCGGCGGCAGTTGAGGTCCGCGATCGAGGCGGGCGTAACCCTTGCCATCGAGCCGATGGTGAACGAGGGCGGCCCGGAGATCGTGAAGGCCGACGACGGCTGGACATACCGGACGCGCGACGGGTCGCTGTCCGCGCACTTCGAGCACACGATCGCGGTGCAGGAGAGCGGGCCGGAGATACTGACGCGCTTGTGAAGGCGAGCGAAGGGAAGTTACAGGCAGGCCACGTTGGCCGGAGATAGGCGTTGCCGAAAGAGAAACTGATCGAGGCTGAGGGAGTAGTGACGGAGACCTTGCCGAACGCGATGTTCAGGGTATTGCTGGACCAGGGGCAGACGGTGCTGACGCACGCCTCGGGGAAGATACGCATGGCCTACATTCGCATCCTGCCCGGGGACCGCGTGCGGGTGGAACTTTCGCCCTACGACATGACGCGCGGCCGGATCGTGTGGCGCTACAGATGATTGCGGGTGACGGGAAATGAAAGTCAGGTCGAGCGTAAAGAAGATATGCGATCAGTGCAAGATCGTGCGGCGGCACCGCAAGGTGCGCGTCATCTGCCGGGACCCGAAGCACAAACAGGTGCAGGGGTGAAAGGGTGAAAGGGATGGAAGGAGGGCGGCCTTGGCGAGGATAGCGGGCGTTGATCTGCCGGGAGACAAGAAGGCGGAGATAGCGCTGACCTACATCTACGGGGTGGGCAGGCCGACGAGCCTGAGGATACTGAACCGCGCAGGCGTATCGCCCGACAAGCGGATGCGCGAGTTGACCGAGGATGAGATCAGCAGGCTGCGCGACATCCTGGAAAAGGAACACCGGGTCGAGGGCGAGTTGCGCCGCCGGGTGGCGAGCGACATCCGCCGGCTGACTGAGATCGGCTGCTATCGGGGGATGCGCCATCGGCGCGGGCTGCCCGTGCGGGGGCAGCGCACGAGCACCAACGCGCGCACGCGCAAGGGGCCGCGCCCGCAGGTCGGCGTCAGGCGGCGCGCCAGGCAGCAGGCATAGAAAAGGAGACATGGAGAGAATATGCCAACAAAAAGTGGCAAGGGAAAGCGCAAGGAGCGGCGCGGCTTAGTCGAGGGCCGCGCGTATGTTCAGGCATCATTCAACAACACGATCGTTACGATCACGGACCTGAACGGAGAGGTAGTGGCGTCGGCGACCGCGGGCTCTGTGGGGTTCAAGGGCACGCGCAAGTCAACGCCGTTCGCCGCGCAGATGGCTGCAGAGGCGGCGGCGAAGAAGGCCCTGGACCTGGGCATGAGGAGGGTGAACGTGCACGTGAAGGGGCCAGGCAGCGGGCGGGAGACTGCGATTCGCTCGCTGCAAGCGGCAGGGCTTGAGATCATGGTCTTGCGCGACGCGAGCCCGATACCGCACAACGGCTGCCGAGCGCCGAAGAAGCGGCGGGTATAGGAGAGAACAGTGGCACGCTACACGGGACCGGTTTGCCGCCTCTGCCGACGCGAGGGGCGCAAGTTATACCTCAAGGGTGATCGCTGCTACAGCCCCAAGTGCGGGATGGAGCGCCGGCCCTATCCGCCGGGGCAGCACGGCCAGGCGCGGCGGAAGGTTACCGATTACTCGATGCAGTTGCGCGAGAAGCAGGCGATCCGGCGGTATTACGGGCTGGGGGAAAAGCAGGTTCGCCGCTACTTTGGCATGGCTGAGCGCAGCAAGGGAGTGAAGGGCGAAGCCCTGCTGCAGATAATGGAAAGGCGCCTGGACAGCGTCTTGTGCCGCGTGGGGCTGGCGGCCTCGCGCGCCGAGGCGAGACAGATCGTGTCGCACGGACACATCCTGGTTGACGCGCGAGTTGTCAGCGTGGCGTCGCTTCTTTTGAAGCCGGGCCAGGTGGTGTCCGTGAAGGGTACGAGCCGCAGCCGGCCACTTTTCCAGCGGGCTGCGCAGCGCGCCGCCGGGCGCCGGGGAGTGCCGCCCTGGTTGAGTTTCGACGCGGAAGCATTGGAGGCGAGGGCGGTCTCCCTGCCGCGGCGCGACGAGATTGACATCGAGGCAAGGGAACAGTTGGTGGTGGAGTTCTATTCGCGCTGAGGCGCGAAGGATAGCAGGAGTGCTGCGATGACTGTAACGGCGATGCCCGAGATAACGCCGCACATTGAGCGGCTGGACGATGGCAGCGATGTGCGCTACGCGAAATATGCGGTGGAGCCGCTGGAACGCGGCTACGGAACGACGCTGGGCAATTCGCTGCGCAGGGTGCTGCTGGCCTCGATCCCCGGGGCGGCGATCAGCGCGGTGCGCATCCAGGGCGCGCTGCACGAGTTCTCCACCCTGCCCGGAATGGTGGAGGATGCGACGGAACTGATCCTGAACCTGAAGGAGGTTGCGGTGCGCATTGCGCCCGGGGCGCAGGTGATCGAGCCCGTGCTGATGCGCATCCAGAGGCAGGGCAAGGGAGAAGTAACGGCTGCGGACATCGAGGCGCCGCCCGAGATAGAGGTGGTGAACAGGGACCACCACATCGCCACGCTGGACGGCGATGCTGCCTCCCTGGACCTCGAGATGGAGGTGCGCCAGGGGAAAGGCTATGTGCCTGCGGAGGAGCAGGACCGGTCGCAGCAGAGCATCGGAACGATCCCGATGGATGCCATCTTCTCGCCCCTCCTGAAGGTCGGCTATCGCGTGGAGCCCACGCGCGTGGGGCGGCGCACGGACTACGACCGCCTGGTGCTCGAGGTGCTGACCAATGGCAGCATGGCCCCTGGGCAGGCGATCAGCGAGGCGGCCAAGATCCTGGACCGCTATTTCCTGCTGTTCTTCGACTTCGCGGAGCAGGAACAGCAGCCGGCGCGCGAAGAGAGGGTGGCCGCGGGAGAGGGAGGGCTGCCGGAGATGCGGGTGGAGGACCTGGACCTCTCGGTGCGGGCGCTGAACTGCCTGCGGCGCGAGGGGGTCGCGAACGTCGGCCAGTTGGTGCAGAAGACGGAGGAGGACCTGCTGGCGATGCGCGCCTTCGGGCGCGGGTCGCTGCAGGAGGTGCAGAACCGGCTCGCGTCGCTTGGCCTGTCATTGGCCGAGGTGAGCAGCAAGCAGGAGGCCGAGGGCGCGGGCGGGGCGTAGGGTGCAAAAGCGGTGAGACATCGAAGAGCGAGAACTGGATTAGGTCGCCCCACGGATCAGCGCTTGGCGATGCTCAAGAGCCTGGTGTCGGGGGTGCTGTGGTACGGGGCGATAGAGACCACGCACAGGCGCGCAAAGGTCGCTCAGCCGCTGCTGGAGGAGATGGTGACGCTGGCGCGCGGCGGGGGGGTCGAGGATCGCAGGCGCGCTGCCAGGCTCCTTGCCACCGGCAGCGGGGCGGCGCACACCGGGCGCGGATGGCGAGCGCCGGCAGGCAGGCTGCTGGTCAAGCGCTTGTTCGACGAGATCGGGCCCAGGTATAAGGACCGCAATGGCGGCTACAGCCGCGTCGTGCGCATCGGCAGGCGCCGCGGCGATGCAAGCGAGATGGTGAGGTTGGAACTGGTGGACTTTCCCGCCCGGACCTGAGCAAGGGATATGAGCAGTGGCCGATCAAGGAACATCTGCCTTCTAGTCGAGTATGATGGAACCGACTTTGCGGGATTTCAGAAGCAGCCGAGAAAGCGCACCATCCAGGGAGAACTGGAGCGGTGTCTGCGGCGGCTGCTCGGGCATCCGGTCAAGATCACTGGCGCCGGAAGGACGGACGCCGGGGTTCACGCGCTGGGACAGGTGGCGAATTTCGTCACATCGAACCCGATCCCGGCGGAGCGAATACCTGCAGCGCTCAATCGGGTGCTGCCTGCAGGCATTTTCGTGCGGGCAGCCTGGCAGGCGCCGGAGCAGTTTCATGCGCGCAAGTCGGCCAGGTGGCGCGCCTATCGGTATGCTATACTTACGGGAGTGGAGGGCTCGGCAATCGCGGGCCGGTTCTGTCACATCGAGCCCGGGCTGCTTCGAATTGGTGCGATGCGAGAAGCAGCGGCACATCTGCGGGGAAGGCAGCACTATGCTTCTTTCGCATCGGGCGCGAGTGGTTCGACGGTCAGGAATGTGCGGCGCCTCACGATTCGGAAAGAGGGCCGGTTCGTATTCATCACCGTGGAAGCAGATGCATTCCTGCGGCAGATGGTGCGCGCGATGGTAGGCGTGTTGTTGCGTGTCGGACGCGGAGAGATGGAGCCGGGCGAAGTCGCTGCGATAGTTGCGGCAAGAGATCGCCGCGGGGCCGGGAAGGCAGCGCCTGCGTGCGGGCTTTACCTGATCGGGGTTGGATACTGAGAGATGCAGAGAACCTACGTTGCGAAGCCGGGCGAGATCGAGAGCCGCTGGCTGCTGATAGATGCGGCGGGCGTGCCGCTGGGCAGATTGGCTAGCCGTGCGGCCAGCCTGCTGCGGGGCAAGCACAAGGCGGCCTTCACGCCGCACGTGGACACCGGCGACCACGTGGTGATTGTGAATGCCGCCCAGGTGGCGCTCACAGGGAACAAGGCCGCGCAGAAGATATACTACAGGCATTCGGGCTACCCGGGCGGGTTGAAGCAGCGCCCGGCGGGTGAACTGAGGGCCAAAAGGCCGGAATACATTGTCCGGCTTGCAGTGAAGGGCATGCTGCCCAGAACCGCGCTGGGGCGGCAGATGCTGAAGAAACTGAAGGTTTACGCGGGCAGCGACCATCCTCATGCAGCGCAGAAGCCCGAACCGGTGGCTGCAGGCGGGCGAGCGAGGCCTGCGGGCCAGGGAGAGAAGAGTTGAGCGAGGCGACAGCGAGCACAGCGACCACGGAGAGAACTTACGGCACCGGGCGGCGCAAGTGCGCTGTGGCGCGGGTCTGGCTGAAGCCGGGCACCGGGCGGATTCTGGTGAACGGGTTGCCGGTGGAGCAATACCTGCCGCGGGCTGCGCTTCAGGAGCGGGTGCGCGAACCGCTGAAATACGCCGACATGGCCGAGCGCGTGGACGTGGTGGCGAAGGCGACCGGGGGCGGAACCACGGGGCAGGCGGATGCGATCCGGCATGGGATTGCGCGCGCCCTGGTGGAGTGGAATCCGGACCTGCGGCAGCCGCTGAAGCGAACGGGGTTATTGTCGCGCGATTCGCGCGTGAAAGAGCGCAAGAAATACGGCCGGAAGAGAGCGAGAAGAGGGTTCCAGTTCTCGAAGCGCTGATCGCTGGGGTGTGGAATAATCCAGAGAGCGAGGCGCTGTGGCGATGATAAAGGTATTGCGCGCCGCTTGCCTAGTTTTCGCGTTGACCTTGCTGCGCGCGGCACTGGCCCTTCCCTACGAACTATACCAGATCCAGCAGGGCGATACGCTGGGAAGCGTGGCGGCCAAGTTCCGCGTAACGACCGAGGAAATCTGCCGCCTGAACCAGAAATCGCCCGGCTGCAAACTGTCGGCGGGGGAATCGCTGGCGGTTCCGGCGCCGCGCCAGGCCGGGGCCGCTGCCTACAGCGGCGCGGCCCCGCGCGCACCGCTTTACTGGCTCGCTGTCGTCAAGGACGGCAGGGCGATCATCCGCAGGCTGCCCGGGCGCGGTGGAATCCTTTATCGCCCGGCTCCCGGCTCCCCGCTAGCGCTGGTAGGCGAGCGGGGCGACCACTACGGCGTGTTGATGGCCGACGGCAGCAACGGCTGGATAACCAAGCGCTCGGTAACGCTGCAGCCGGTGCCGCTGACCCTCGTACCGCCCAGCGGACAGGGCAGCGACGTTGTGCGCGAGGCCTTTCGCTACCTGGGCGTGCCTTATCGTTACGGGGGCAGCCTGCCGTATAACACTGACTGCTCTCAGTTCGTGCAGACCGTGTTCCTTGCTTTCGGCCTCGCGCTGCCCAGGACTGCCGCGCAGCAGTTTCTCGTCGGGCTGCCCGTCAGCCCGCAGGACCTGCAGCCCGGCGACAGGCTATATTTCGTGGGCGGCAAGGGGAACGTGAACCACACGGGCATCTACATCGGGGACGGCCTTTTCATCCACGCCTCCAGCATGCGCGGGATGGTTGCGGTGGATTCGCTGGCCACCGGCTACTACTGGAGGCGCTTCGTGGGAGCCAGGCGGTAGATGCGGCGGATGGGCGCGGGGTCTCGCGCCGTCGCCATAGCGGCTTTGGCGCGTCGGCGACCTGACCCCGCGGATGGGCGGCTTCAGGAGAAGCCGCCCCCGAGAGCAGCAGTGCGGTTGCTCTCGCAATAACCCCCTGGTATAATTGCGCGCATGTCCGGCGTTGTCAGAGTTGCCATTGCAGGCTCCACTGGTTATGGGGGCATCGAGTCCGTCCGCCTGTTGAGCCGCCACCCCGCCGCGAAACTGACATATCTCGGATCGGAGACGTATGCGGGGCGCAGCATCGCGGATGTCTATCCGCACCTGGCAGGCATTGAGACGGCCTTGCCGTTGCTTCAGCGCTTTGACGCGGCGAAGGCAGCGGAGAGCGCCGATGTCGTGTTACTGGCCTTGCGAGCGGGGCAGAGCATCGCCGTTGTGCCGACGCTGCTGGAGCGCGGGGTGAAGGTGATTGACTTCAGCCCGGACTTCCGGCTCAAGCGCGCGGACATATATGAGACCTATTACAAGCAGGAGCACCGGTGCCCGGAGTTGCTGGCGCAGGCTTGCTACGGGCTGCCGGAACTGCACCGCGAGGAGATTGCACGGGCCAGGCTGGTGGCAGCGCCCGGGTGCTACAGCGTGAGCGCGATACTGGCGATCGTGCCGCTGCTGCGCGCCGGGCTTGTGATGCCAGAGGGGCCCTACGGGGACGTGATCGTTGACAGCAAGTCCGGCATTTCCGGCGCAGGCAGGACGGCGCTTGAGTTGCAGCATCATTTTCCAGAGGCGAATGAGGATGTAACCGCCTATCAGGTTACGACCCACCGCCACACGCCTGAGATGGAGCAGGAGATCGGAGGCGCGACCGGCAGTGAGGTGCGGGTTACGTTCACGCCGCACCTGGTCCCGATGACGCGCGGGATCTTCACGACGGTCTATGCGCGCATGACTGGTGCGCATTCAACAGAGAAACTGGTCGAGGCGATGCGGGAGGCATACAGCGGCGAGCCGTTCGTTCGCGTGCTGGGCGCTGATGCCGTGCCGCGAACGAAGGCGACGATCGGGAGCAACTGGTGCCACGTGAGCGCGCGCGCCGATCAGCGCACCGGGCGGGCCGTCGCGCTTTCTGCAATTGACAACCTGGGCAAGGGGCTGGCAGGGGTCGCTGTCCAGTGCATGAATATCATGTTCGGGCTGCCCGAGACCACCGGGCTAGAAATGCCAGGGGCTTATCCATGACGGCTGGCTCTGCTGAAGAATTGCTGTGGCGAACGGTTGACGGTGGGGTTTGCGCGCCGCAGGGATTCCTGGCCGCGGGCGTGCGCTGCGGGGTGAAGAAGAAGGGGCGCGACCTTGCAATGGTGGTGAGCGACCGCCCTGCGACTGTGGTCGGCGCTTTCACGACGAACCGCGTGAAGGCGGCGCATGTGCATCTTTGCCAGCAGCGGGTTGCGGGGCGGCGGGCGCGCGCTGTTGTCATCAACAGCGGGAATGCGAATTGCCTGACGGGCGAGCAAGGGCGCAGGAATGCCGAGAGGATGGTGGAGATCGCGTCCGAGGCGTTGGGCCTGCAGGCGCAGGATGTGCTGGTGGCATCCACCGGCCTGATCGGCGTGCAACTGCCGATGGAGAATGTCGAGAAAGGGATCAAGGCGGCGGCGTCGTCGCTCAGCGCGACTGGCGGGTCTGCTGCAGCGCGCGCGATAATGACCACCGACACGAAGCCCAAGGAGATGTCGGTTGAGTTCGCGGTGGAGGGCAAGGCGGTGCGGCTCGGCGCGATGGCCAAGGGAGCGGGGATGATATGCCCGCACATGGCCACGATGATCTGCATTCTGACGACCGATGGAGATTTGGAGGCAGAGGCCCTCGAACTATCGCTGCGCTGGGCGGTTGACCGGTCTTTCAACTGCATCAGCGTTGACGGGGACATGAGCACCAATGACACGGTTCTGATTTTCGCCAACGGCGCCAGCGGCGTTCGGCTGCACAAGCAGGAGCACTTGCAGCGCTTTCAACAGGCGCTGGATCATGTTACCCTGCGCATGGCGCAGGCCATCGTGCAGGACGGCGAAGGCGCGACGAAGATGATGGAGATACGCATTGCGGGGGCGCGCGAGTATGCGGACGCGCACCGCATCGCGCTCACGATCGCGAACTCGCTGCTGGTGAAGACGGCGCTGTTTGGAGCCGATCCCAACTGGGGTCGCTTCATCGCGGCCGCCGGCAGGGCGGGGGTGGAGATCGAACCCGGGCTGATTGACCTGTTCTTCGGAGATGTGCAGGTGGTGCGCGCCGGGGACGGCCTGCCCTACGATGAAGAGGCCGCCCGCCAGGCACTGATGGGGCCGGTGGTGAAGGTGGAAATCGTCCTGCATCTGGGGCCTCACGCAGCGACGGCATTCACCTGCGATCTGACGCCCAAATACGTGCGGTTCAATTCTGCTTATACTACATAGAGGAGGTTACTCTCCTCGAGTGGGACACAAGGAAGCGACCGTCTGTCATTCTGAGTGCCGACGCAGTCGGCACGAAGAATCTGTCTGGTTCTGAACGAAGAGATTCTTCGCTTCGCTCAGAATGACAGGCGAGAACATGGGGGCCAAAGGATGACCCAGAAATCTCTGCGAGAGCGCGCGCAAACGCTTGCCGAAGCGTTGCCGTATCTGCACAAGTATCAGGGCCGTGCGGTGGTCGTGAAATACGGCGGCAGCGTGATGCTGGAGCCGGAACTGCAGGCGAGCGTGCTTCGAGACGTGGTCCTGCTGGGCTACGTGGGAATATCCACCATCCTGGTTCACGGCGGGGGGCCGGATATCTCCGAGATGATGCGCCGCCTGGGGCGGGAGCCGAAGGTGGTGAACGGACTGCGCGTTACCGACGAAGAGACGATGCGCATCGCGCAGATGGTATTGGTCGGACGCATAAACCAGGAGATAGTCTCGGCCATCAATCAGCAGGACGGAAAGGCCGTCGGGCTGAGCGGCAAGGACGGGAATCTGCTCATCGCGAGCAAGAAGGAAGGGCCTGTTGACCTGGGGCTGGTGGGCGAGATCGAGGAAGTAAGCACCGAGATACTGGACATCCTCGTGCGCGCGGGGTATGTTCCCGTGGTTGCGCCGATCGCGGTTGGGCGGCAGGGGGAGACGTTCAACGTGAACGCCGATCACGCTGCCGGGCGGCTGGCGGCGGCGGTGAAAGCGGTGAAGTTGATCGTGCTCAGCGATGTGCCTGGCATTCTGCGCGACCGGCGCGATGAGTCCACTCTGGTATCCGCGCTGACAGCGGCCGAAGCGCAGACCCTGATTGACCAGGGCATCATCGAGGCGGGGATGCTGCCCAAGGTGCAGGGATGCCTGGAGGCGATACGCTCCGGGGTGCAGCGCTGCCACCTGATTGACGGCAGGCTGCCGCATGCGATACTAATGGAATTGCTGACCGATGCTGGCATCGGGACGATGATCACTGCATGACGCAAGAGGTGTTGTGCCATGCCCGTGTATGAATATGTCTGCCAGGACTGCCGGCGCAGGTTCTCGTGGCTGGTGGGGGTGGTGGCGGGAACCAAGGAGCCCACCTGCCCCAAGTGCGGCAGCGCCAGGCTGAAGAAACTGGTGTCGCGCGTGGCGAGCGTTCGCTCGGAGGAGGAAACCTTCGAGCGGCTGGAGGATGAAGCCGCCGACCTGGAGGAGGCCGAGAGCCCGCAGGCGGCCAGGCGCTTCGCGCGCCGCATGGGCGACGAGTTTGGCGATGAAATGGGGGAGGGCTTGGAGGACGAAATGGAATCCGCCCTGGAAGAGGACGAGGAAAGTAGCGAGAGCGAGGAAGATGAAGAATACTGAGAAGGCCGCCGATCGAGAGCATCCGGCTGCGGCCGGCCTTTCGCTCGACGAAGCGCGGAACCTGGAGCAGGCCCACCTTTTCGGGGTCTATACGACCATCCGCCAGCCGATGGTGATCGAGAGGGGGGAGGACGAGTACCTGGTTGACACGGAAGGGCGCCGCTACCTGGACCTGGTGAGCGGAGGGCGGGCGGTTACGACGCTGGGGCACTGCCCTCAGCGTGTAGTCCGGGCCTTGTGCGAGCAGGCGGCAGCGCTGATCCACGTCAGCAATGACTTCTACACCTCGCCGCAGTTGGTGCTGGCAAAGGAGTTGACGGCGCAGTTCTCAGGCAGCCGGGTGTTTTTCTGCAACAGCGGCGCCGAGGCGAACGAGGCCGCGATAAAGTTGGCCCGCAAACACGCGCGCGCTCGCCGGCTGGACAACAAGTTCGAGATCGTAACGGCGCTGGACTCGTTCCACGGCAGGACGCTTGCAGCACTGACTGCTACGGGTCAGCCCAAATACCAGAAAGGGTTCGAGCCGCTGGTTCCGGGATTCGCCTACGTGAAGTTCAACGATGTCGAGGGCTTGCGGGCGGCAGTTGGTGAAAGGACATGCGCCGTGATGCTTGAGCCGGTGCTGGGAGAGGCGGGAGTCTTTCCGGCGACTGAAGAATTCATGCGCACGGCGCGCGAATGCTGTGAGCGCGCGGGGGCCTTGTTGATTCTCGACGAAGTGCAGACCGGAATGGGGCGCACGGGGAAAATGTTCGCCTGGCAGCACTACGGCGTGCGGCCGGGCATAATGACCCTTGCGAAGGGCCTCGGCGCAGGCTTCCCGATAGGCGCTATGCTCGCAGACGAAAAGATAGCCTCGAGTTTCGGGCCTGGAGACCATGCATCAACCTTCGGGGGAAATCCGCTGGCCTGCGCATCGGCATTGGCAGCGTTGCGGATGCTGATCGAGGAAAGATTCGTCGAGAAAGCGGCGGACCTCGGCGTTCATCTTGCGCGGCGGCTGGAAGAAATGGGCAGCCTGCCGATTGTGTCGGAAACGCGGTGCATCGGGCTGATGGCCGGCATCTCTCTTGCGCGCCCCTCTGCGGGTGTAGTGAGGGAAACCTGTCGGAAGGCAGGGGTCCTGATAGCCAGCGTGGGCGACAGCATTCTGCGCATCCTCCCGCCGCTGACCATCCAGGCCGGCGCACTGGACGATGGCCTGCGTGTTGTCGCTGATGCCTTGGGGCAGCAAGCCTAGAAGTGATTTCATGACCGCTTATGGGATTCTTCGCTTCGCTCAGAATGACAGATGAGATGCCCTATTTGAGGGCGTCTGTCACCCTGAGCGCAGCGAAGGGTCCCACTCCAGAGAGTTTTGAGATGCGCTCTAGCACTTGGTAGCCGCGCAGACCAATGTCGGATACCTTGCTTCTATTGATCGTCGTTGCTTTGAATCTCGCCATGGCGAGTGGGCTTGCCTTCGCGCGGCTGCGCGCGCTGGGCTGGCCGACGAGGCGGGTGTGGACCATAGTGGCCGAGATGTGGGCGTTCTTCGCCCTGATGGTTGCGGGCTGCTGGTGGGCGTCGGCGCGGATCGGAGGCGGATCGGGCAGGGGCGCGGTTGGATTCGAGTTCGAGAGCATGGCGGAGCGGTTTTCCGCCCTGGGCCCCGGCGAGAAGGCAGCGTTCGCTGCGCTGGCGGTTGCAGCCGTGGCCCTGTTCGCTCACCTGCTGGCATCTCTCAACAAGGGAATGCGCAGGGGGCCGCAGTAGAAGTGGGTGGCGTCCGGAGTTTTCGGAGAGTGTGATGCCAAATCGCGATGTGCTTTCTGTCCTGGACCTTTCGCGTGCCGACGTGCGCCGGGTCTTCGAGCGCGCCGCAGAGATGAAGGCGGAACGCTCGAGCCAGACGAGCGCACAGGGCAGCCGTCCGCTTGCCGGCAAGAGCGTGGCGATGATATTCGAGAAGCCTTCGCTGCGCACGCGCGTAACGTTCGAGGTGGCGATCTCGGAACTGGGCGGCCGTCCGATCTACCTGTCGGCCCAGGACATCCAGATGGGCAAGAGGGAGCCGGTCGCCGATGTCGCGATGAACCTCGAGCGATGGGTGCACGGGATCATCGCGCGCGTGTTCTCGCACGATACGCTCGTCGAACTCGCGGAGAACGCCTCCGTGCCGGTGATCAACGCGTTGAGTGACCGCGAGCACCCGTGCCAGGCCCTGGCCGACGTGTTCACGATACAGGAGCGAAAAGGGAATCTGCGCGGCCTGCGCCTGGCCTATGTCGGCGATGGGTGCAATACCTGCCATTCGCTGATGTTGTTGTGCCCGAAGGTGGGGATGAACATTGCGGTTGCCACGCCAAAAGGATATGAGCCGGCGGCGGGCATCGTCACCGCAGCCCGCAGCGAGGCGGCGCAGGCGGGAACTGTGGTGGAGGTAACCGACGATCCGAAGCAGGCCGTTTCGGGGGCGGATGTCGTATATACCGATGTCTGGGCGAGCATGGGCCTGGAACAGGAGAGAGAGGGGAGACTGAAGGTTTTCCCGCCTTACGAGGTGAACGCGGAACTGCTGAAGCACGCGAAGCCCGATGCGATCGTGATGCACTGCCTACCCGCGCACTGCGGCGAGGAAATTGCAGCGGACGTTCTATACGGGCCGCAGTCGGCGGTCCTGGACGAGGCGGAGAACAGGCTGCACGCGCAGAAGGGCCTGCTGAGTTTCATTTACGGGCAAGGAGATTGAGAAATGGCCAAGGTTGTGCTGGGCTATTCCGGGGGCCTGGATACATCGGTCGCCATCCGCTGGCTGCAGGAGGAGAAGGGCTTCGACGTGATTGCGGTGAGCGCGGATGTGGGCGAGGAAAGCGACTACGAGGCGATCCGCCGCAAGGCGCTCAAGATCGGGGCGGTGAAGGCGATCGTCGTTGACGCCAAGGAGGAGTTTGCGAGGGATTATGTCTGGCGCGCGCTGAAGGCGAATGCGCTTTACGAGGGGCGCTACCAGGTCTCGACGGCGCTGGCGCGGCCCCTGCAGGCGAGGATCGTCGGCGAGGTCGCGCGAAAGGAAGGAGCAAGGGCTGTTGCGCACGGGTGCACCGGGAAGGGAAATGACCAGGTGCGCTTCGATGTATCGTTCGGCATCCTGTTCCCGGAACTCGAAATCATCGCTCCATTCCGCGAGTGGAACGTTAGCCGGGAGGAGGAGATCGAGTGGGCGCGGCAGCGCGGGATTCCGGTTCCTGTAACGAAGAAGAGCCCTTACAGCACGGATGTCAACCTGTGGGGGAGGTCTATCGAATGCGGCGTGCTGGAGGACCCGGCTGCGGAGCCGCCTGCTGATGTTTTCCTGTGGACGAAAGACCCGGCGAAGGCGCCGAGCAAATCGTCCTATGTCAAGATAACATTCGAGTCGGGCGCGCCTGTTGCGCTGGACGGCAAGCGGCTTCCGGCGGCAAGGCTGATCGGGCGGTTGAATGCAGTAGCGGGCGCAAATGGCATCGGGCGCATTGACATGATCGAGAACCGCCTGGTGGGGTTCAAGTCGCGGGAGGTCTATGAGGCTCCCGCTGCGACGGTCTTGCTGACGGCGCACCGGGACCTGGAGAGCTTGACGCTCGAGCGCGACCTGGCGCATTACAAGCAACTGGTCGAGGTGAAATACGCGGAACTGATTTACTACGGGCTGTGGTTCAGCCCGCTGCGCGAGGCGCTCGATGCTTTCATCGAAAGCACGCAGAAGAATGTCAGCGGCACGGTTACGGTGAAACTGCACAAAGGCTCGTGCACGGTGGTGGGCAGGGAGTCGCCGGTCTCGCAGTATCGGCGCGAGGTGGCCACCTACGGGCCGGGAGCGACTTTCGATCCGTCTGCGAGCAAGGGGTTCATCGAGATATGGGGCCTGCCCGCGCGCATCGCTGCGCGCCGGTCCGCCACCCGGCGGACAAAGGGGAAGAAGAAATGAGAATGTGGGGTGGGCGCTTTCGCAAGCCGCCCGATCCGACATTTGTCCGCTTCACATCTTCGCTGCCGTTCGATTGGCGTCTGTGGAGGCAGGACGTGCGCGGAAGCATCGCCCACGCCAACATGCTCGGCGGGCAGGGCATCATCCCCAAGGCCGAGGCCGGTAAGATCGTGCGAGGGCTCAAGGCTATCTATCGCGACCTGGAAGACGAAGAGAAGAAGCACGGAAAGCCTGCTCTCGATCCGGCGTCGGAGGACATTCACACCGAGATCGAGCGCCGCCTGCGGCTGAAAGTCGGCGACCTTGCCGGGAAACTGCGGACTGGAAGAAGCCGCAATGACCAGGTGGCGCTTGACTTGAGGCTGTTCCTTGCGGACGAAATGCCGGGCTTGATGGACCGCATAGGGGGCTTGCAGGGAGCGCTGGTGAAGCGCGCCGAAGAGCACCTGAATGCGAAGCCGCCGACTGTCGTGCCGGGTTACACTCATGGGCAACTGGCGGAACCGGTTCTGCTGTCGCATCACCTGCTGGCATACTTCTGGAAGTTGCAGCGAGACCGAGAGCGGTTTTCCGACTGCATGAAGCGCGTGCGCGTGTCTCCCCTGGGCGCGGCCGCGATTGCAGGGACTTCGCTGCCGGTCCGCCCTGACCTGGTTGCGAAGGAGTTGGGCTTCCCTGCGATGTTCGAGAACAGCATGGACGCTGTCTCGGACCGCGATTTTGCGATTGACTTCCTCGCAGCGTGCGCGATCGCAATGCTTCACCTTTCCAGCATTGCTGAATCGCTGATACAGTGGGCTGGGCCAGACCCGAAGTCGGCGCTGGTTGTCTTCGATGACGCATGGTCTAGCGGCTCGAGCATCATGCCCCACAAGCGCAACCCGGATGGGGCCGAATTGATCAGCGCCAAGGCGGGGCGCGCGGTCGGCAACCTCAATCGGCTGATGGGCGCGCTGAAGGGGCTTTCTCATCCGGGCTACGAGTTGGACCTGCAGGAAGACAAGGAGGCGGTGTTCGATTCGCTCGACGCGCTGAACGACAGCCTGGCGGTCATGATAGGCATCATCTCGACGGTAACATTCCGGCCCGAGCGGATGCGCGAGGTGTTGGAGAAGGAATCGTGGATGTGGGGAGCAACCGAGGCGGCGGAGTATCTTGTCAAGAAGGGATTGCCGTTCGCTAGGGCGCACGAGGTGGTCGGCAAGGTGGTCGCCTATTGCGAGAAGGAGGGCAAGCCGCTGCGAGGCCTGGCGCTGCGCGACTGGCAGCGCTTCAGCCCGCCTGCGGGCCATAGCCCTACGGCGGGCGTAGGCCCGCTGTTCGGCGAAGACCTGCTGGAGCGTCTGACGCTGGACAGGTGTGTTGGAGCCAAGGCGTCCCCGGGAGGCACAGCGCCGCAGCGCGTGCGCGAGCAACTGCGCCGAGCCAAGGGGGCCTTGCGCAGCGCGCTAGTTTAGAGCCTATCCGGAAAACGTCTAACTGTCATGATGAGCCCGCCAGCTGGCGGACGAAGCATCCCACTATATACATGGGATTTTTCATCCGCCGCCTGGCGGATTCAGAATGACATTTCGGCTATGTTGTGGTTTTCCGGATAGGCTCTAAGGCAGTGGGCAGCCGCATCCGCGCCGCGTGTGCAAGGAGACTGCGATGGGCAAGCAATTCGAGATCGTGTTCGAGAAGAGCGGAGTGGTGGTGGTGGCAGATCTGCTTGAGGACGACGCCCCGTGGACCTGCGAACTGTTCTGGAGAGCGATTGCAGCGCCGGTGCGGGATGTGCTGCACCACGGGCGTGCGACGGGCCCGGAGATGTGGGTGTTCGTTCCTGCTCCGGAACAGGAGCCCGCATACGAGAACTCAACAGTGTTCCCCGAGCACGGCGATATTCTATACTACCACTACCGTCAGCCGCCGACGCGCGAGGGAGAGATGGTGTACGACATCGGGATCTACTGGGACCGGGGGGCAAGCAATCTCGGCAAGCAAGGCTGGGTCGCCGGCAACCTGTTCGCGCGGATCAACGGGCGGGAGCAGATTGAGCTGCTGCGCGTCGAAGCGGGGCGCCTGCTGATGGAAGGCAATGGCATGGTGACCCTGCGCAGGAAGACGTGAGGGAGGAGCAATGTGGCCGGATTGTCCAAGGGCAAGGTGATCACGGTTCGGGGGAATGTGGAGCCGCAGGCGCTGGGCGCAGTGCTAATGCATGAGCACCTGCACTCCGCCTGCCGCCAGTGGCAGGAGCAGCCAACGCTGCCCGAGCGGGTGCAGTTGCTGATGGAATACGCGGTGCCCAACCTGCGGCAGCTTCATGATCACGGCTGTCACGCGCTGGTGGACGCAACTCCGCCGCCGTGGCGGGCGTGGCCGGACACGTATGTGCAGATCGCCGAGGCGGCCGACCTGCACGTCGTGCTTGCCACAGGGTTCTACCGCGAGATGGAGGTGGGAACCTTCTGGGTGACTTGCGAAGCCGATGCGATCTGGCCGGTGGTGCGGGAAAAGAGCGCCGAGGAACTGGCCGAGATGTGCATCACGGAGATAACTGAGGGCGTGCACGGCACTGCGGTGCGCGCGGGCTGCATCAAGTTGGGCACCAGCAGTGCGCAGCTAACCGAGGCCGAGCGCAAGGCGTTCTGCGCCGCTGCGATAGCGCAGAAGGCGACCGGCGTCCCCATCATAACCCACTGCACCCGCCCGGGCGCGCACGTCTCGCAGCTCACGCTGCTGACCGAGCAAGGGGTGGACCCGCAGCGAATCGTGATCGGGCACACCGCGCGCCACCTCGTTTATGAGACCGACACTGTGCGCGAGTGGATGAAGCGCGGGGCGACCTTCTGCCCCACCAACCTGCGCATGGACGTGGACTGGGAGTTTTGGGCGCAGTTCGTGCAAGCGGTTCGCGGATTGTTCTGGACGGGCCTGGGCGAATATCTCACCCTGGGGCTGGACTGGGCGTTCGAGACCCAAGACGGGCCGTTTGTGGGATGCACATTCATGCCCCCTCCCCCGTTCCGCTACATGTTCATGGTCACGCTTCCGCGCTTTCGCAAACTGGGGCTGGAAGAGGCGGCGATAGAACAGATGCTGGTTCACAATCCGGCGCGCATTCTGCCGGTGCAGTAGCGCAAGACAGCGCGCTCGGCGGCGAATGGGCAGGAGGAGGACATATAGGTGGCGCGTGTATTCGGCCGCAGCGACCTGCGCTATTTGGCACAAGTGCTGAAAAGCAAGCGATTGGGTTGGCGGCAGGGCGGCCTGGTGGCCAGGCTGGACGAGGCGTTCGCGGCGTTCGTGGGTGCCAAGCACGGCATCTGCCGCAACTCGGCGATGACCGGGCTGGCGCAGGCGGTGGCGATCTCCGGGGCGGGCTGCGGGGACGAGG
>Ga0315296_10001169_pt1 | contig 22945 bp, 33 predicted proteins | sample YL17G14_18_MG_FD_203921 | JGI IMG/M metagenome (GOLD analysis project Ga0315296, IMG submission 203921) | Sediment microbial communities from Yellowstone Lake, YNP, Wyoming, USA - YL17G14_18 | ecosystem: Environmental > Aquatic > Freshwater > Lake > Sediment | place: USA: Wyoming | collected...
GGCTAAGTTCAGATGAGCTTTGGCTGATATACCGTCTCATTGATAATCAATACTGGCTGTTGAGGAGGAATCCCCATCCGCTTTGGGATCTGGAGAAGGTGAACAGATTGAGGCGAAAAATCCTGCGGCTCGTGAATAGGTGCCGCGCATCTAAATATCAAATAAGTTTGAGGCAAAGGCTCTACTAACGCCCGCAAGGCTTAGGCATTGTAAGCTGAGATGCTGCTGCATATACAAACTACATGATGACGATGAATTGATGTTCAGGCGGAGTTAAACGTTGAACAGTGGGAGCAGACACTCAGCAGCGAAATATACACTTTCAGTCACCCGGAAGGAAGCCACGACGACCGCTTCTGAGCGATATGCCTAGCTGTGATGGCGACGTTGAAAACGGAACCCAGAAGCCACCAGCATTCACATTCGGTTAGTAGGCTGCGTGGGTTCAAACCCCATCCCCCGCACCAGAATTTCCGCCATATTTCGAGCTTATTGTAGCTAGCCGAACCCAATTTATGGCGTTTTCAGCAGGCGTGTGCGGGGGTCACGAATTGACCATGTATTTACCGGTAAAATGCTGCCTGCGTAGTTTCGGGATAGGTTCAGACTCTCGGTTCAAACTTTTTTCAGATACTATCAATTCGCGAGTAAACGGTAGCTGAATTGCGATTGAAACGATTAGTTTTTACTCGCATTTTCGCTATTCACCCGAGAGCTCGAGAATTTTGGTCAGCATGTTATGTCACAAATATGGCGTCTAAGAGATTTGAACATAAGTCTGCCCGTCCCCATACCCAAAAGGGTTCAAGTCCAAAAGCTTGGCAATTTAGTTATTTGGCGTCTTTAACGAGTTTCTTAACTCTTTTTTCTATCTCGTCTCTAATCTCTCGGACTTTCTCTATTGATTTTCCTTTTGGGTCTTCAAGTTGCCAATCTACAACTTTATTAAGCAACGGTGCAGGGCAAAATCCTTGTGCAGCACATCCCATAACTATTACCAAGTCTGCTTCTTGAACCATTTTTGTGTTGATCATTTTTGGCTTATTCTTAGATATGTCAATTCCTTTTTCACGCATAACTTGGATAACTGCTGGATTAAGCTCTCCAGAAGGCATAGTGCCAGCGCTTAATGCTTCAATCCTGCCTTGTCCATAATGCCTCGCGAAGGCTTCAGCCATCTGGCTTCTGCCCGCATTTTCAACACAGACGAAAAGAACCTTTTTCACGTCTCGCGCCCCTTTTACATTAACTTTTTTCTATATTCTTATTTTTCTTATTTAAGCTTGTTTTATCTCTTATTGGTTATTTTATTCCATAAAGTCTTGTTCTGTATGCATCCTATGTCTGGCGCACATACATTTCCGTTGAAATAGCTGTATGCCCTTGCACGGCATCCGCCACAAATGTATTTATCTGGGCAATTTCCACAACCAACTTCTTTTCTGTCTACAACATATGTTTCCAGTTTTTCTCTTGCCCGCAACTTCCAAAGCAAAACATTTTCATCCCATACTTTTTCGAAATCATCTTTAAGTATATTACCTAACACGGTGTCGCTGTTTGTGGGCAAGAATACACAGGGTTTGAAGTCACCGTTTGGCTCAACCGCACAGTACAGTCGTCCGGCGCCGCATCCGCCGAGAAAGTTTGCCGCGTTTTCAACACCTTTCTTCGCCGCGTAATGCGCTTCAACCATGAACCTTTGACCCTTTTGTTGAGAAAGCTCCTTGGTTACGCATGCGTATTGTGGGCACGTGCTGAAGAATCTATCCACTTTTACGTTTGTTCTTCCGTTTTTAAGCTCTTCTTCCTTTGCTTGCAAGTACAAGTTGACTATTTCTGTTCCCAAAGCGTTAAGCACGTGAAGTCTTTGTTCAGGGGTTAAATCCAGCTCCAAATGTTCCTTTGCTCTTCCCGTTGGGACATAGTTAAAGTGCATAAGCCTAACGCCCAGCTCCTTGGTTAGATTTATTATTTTTTCGGTTTCTACAATGTTGTCTCTGTGCAAGACCGTGGCTATGCATGTGTCTATGCCTTCTTGAGTGCAGTTTTTGACGCCTTGCAAAGCTTTTTCAAAAGAGCCCGGTATACCTCTAAACTTGTCATGAATTTGCGGCGTCGCTCCATCTATGCTGATTTCCACGTAGTCTACGCCTATGTCCCTGAGCTTTTTAGCGTTGTCTTTTGTGATGAGTGTGCCGTTTGAAGCTATGCTTACATAGGGAATGTGTTTTTTGGCATATGTAGCTAACTCAAAGAAGTCTTTTCTTGCAAGTGGTTCTCCGCCACTGAAGGACAACGCTGGCAAACCTATTCCTGCAAGTTTGGCAAAAACGTCAACAACCTGCTTTGCTTCGTCGGTTGAAAGCTCTGCTCGTCTTTTGCCTCCAGCGTTTTCATAACAATGTTTACAATGCAAGTTGCATTGGTACGTGAAGTTCCACACAATTTCGAATGGACCTGCCGGCGTGAAAGGTATGCGCACTCCATATTTTTCTATGCCTTTCATCATCAGACCGAAACCTTTGAACCATGCATCGCCGTACTTGTCGACGAGAAACTGTTTTCTCATGAAGTTCTTGTCTACCCGCAGGAGGCGACTGCCAATTTCGTAGAATGGTTTAGCGATATGATTGCTTACATGAGAGCATCGGAGACACATTTTCACTGGCTCGCCCATGAAACTTCTTAAGGAATTCAATAGCAGGCTGCCGTCATCGGTACATTCTTTATCGAAAAGCCTTATCAGGTACGTGAGAAGCGGGTTGACCACAACGGCGAATAGCCTATTTTCGATTGTTTCAACCTTCATGATAGATCCGTGCGAAAGCTGCTCTTATCTCAATAAGCGTTACCTTTTTCGAGGCTCTTCTTTTTGCAAGTGTGCACTTGAACATATGGTTATCCTAGCTTGGTTTCGCAATCCATACAAATTTCAGTTTCTCTGTTTGTCCAATAGGTTTTGCCGCATTTTACGCAGACAGTCTTACGTAATAAGCCTTTATCTTCTGGTTTAACTGGCGTGAAAGCTGTTAGCCTTCTTGGAAAACTTATGGCTTTTTTGTGGCATACGGGTTCGCATGCTGTACAGCCGTTTAGACACTTGTGTGGATAAGCAACGACAGCCTTTCCATTCTGGAATACAAAGACGCCGTTTGGACAGAACTCTATGCAACGTGGCTTTTCAAAAGGTTCGCAGCCGTCACATTTTTCAGGGAAAATTGTTGGATACCAAGCTTCGTAAGATTGAGACATAATCTTCACTTTATCGAAAGTTTTCTTTTACAATCAAAGCAATATTCTGTGTCAAAGTTTGTTAAGAAAGTTTTGCCGCAATTCTTGCATTTCGTTTCTCTAAGCATTCCCTCTTTTATCGGCGATGTCACCCTTAGAAGATCAATCGCCGCTTGAGAGCACGCGCAAGGATTTTTTGTTCCATTTTCTTTTCTGTTTTCTTGCATGATTTACAGCGATCCACTTAACCGATTTGAAGAGTTTTTCCGTCTAGAGTCACCGTATATGCCTAACATTAGGTTATTTCACCACTAAGACTGGGCAATAGGCGTGTCTTGTTACTCCGTCGCTTACGCTTCCCAACAGCATTTCCTTTATTCTGCTTAAGCCCCTAGCACCCATGACAACCAAATCGAATTTGCCTTCTCTACATGCTTTGACTATTTGCTCAACTGCGTGTCCCTCTATTAACAACGATTCAACTTGTACCCCCTCGGCTTTAACTCGCTTTTCACCGTCCGCTAAGATGCCAGCACCAACCTTGCGGATTGCTTCAATGAACTCACGGGCAGGTGTTGGAGAAACCGCGAGTCCGCCAATTGAGTATACATGGATTAAAGTGATTTTTCCATTGAACTTTTGAGCTATTTGAACAGCTATTTTTAATGCTTTTATTGAATGCTCGGAACCATCTAATGGAACCAAAATCTTCTCAAAAGGTTTAATCTCCGTCATGATTTTTCCTCCTATAAACTTCCGCTTAATATTCCGTAAATTAATCCAAAGATGACGCTGCCAGCCCATGCTATAATCATGTATGTTAGCACGACTTTCCAGCGTGCTATTCTTGAAACTGCCATTGCGTTAGCAACATCGTACGGTTGTCCCATAAGCCAGGCGAGCAATGCGCCTTTTGACATGCCCAACTCATACATTCCCTTGCCCAGAACTATCTCGACCAGTGTAGGCGTGTATAATGGTCCACCGATAACCGAAGCAATCAATACACCCGTAACTCCTGTTAGATATGTTCCAACAATATCCTCAGGCAAGTATGCTTGTACATAGCTAACTGCAACCAAGCCTAAAAGGAAGAATGGCAGGATTTGCTTTGCGAGATACGCTGCGAATTTGAGTGACGCCCACAGCCTCTCGTCTAAAGGCGGTTTAACAATTTCTATAGATGCTTGACCAGTGGGAACCGTTGGTTGATGCTCTTTCTCTATGACTTTTCCCCATGGGGTCTTAGAAATCACTATGCCTGCAGTTAAAGCAACAACAATCGATACTATGATACGCACTCCGGCTAATTCCCACGATATCAACTCTCCAGTCAATAGGATGCTTAATATGTTAGCTGCGGGAGCCATAAGCAGAAAGGTTATTGCTGGACCAATTCCTGCACCTGCAAAAAGCACTCCTGCAAACAATGGAACCATGGTACAAGAGCAAACAGTCAAGAAGGGCGCCATTCCGAGAGCCAGCCCGTACCCTGCAACCTTTCCACTACCCATGTATTTCGTGATCACTTCTTTCGGCACAAACTCGTATACCAAGCCTGCAGCGACAAAGGCGAAGAGAAGGCATATCCAACCGTGGCTAAAATAGTCAATAAGATACGCAATCGGAATCTCCCAAATGGCAAGACCCTGAAAGTCAGCTGGCTTCATTGTTGGAGCCAATGAGTAAGCCATTATTCTGCTGTAAATAAGCAGACCTATAACAATAAAAACAAAAAGAAGCAGAACGGTTGTTCGTATTGTTCGTACCGTTTTTTCATCCATCTATTTTCCCTGCTTGCTTAGCTCTTCTCTGAGTAATCTTTCAATTTCGTCTTCGCTTGGAACCCTTCCAATAACCTTGACCACATCGTCAATCGCTATTGCAGGAGAAAGTAAAATTCCATATTTTCGTATAATCTCGGGTGAAATAATGTTAGCCTTCTCCACCATTATCGTTGCCCCGCTTTGTTTGAGTTTTTCCACAGCTTTCTCCACCGCTTTCTTGGCTGCTTGACATCGGGGACATGGGGGATCAGGTCCTAGAACTTTCACTTTTACTTCTTTCATGTTCTTCACCGATGCTTTCAATCAAAGGATTATAGCAATATTTAAGTATTGCTATTGGCTTCACACCAGATAGTCATCAGAAATGAGGCAATCGAACGAATTTAAAGCAAAAATTTTCAAGGCCTTAGGAGACCCTATAAGACTTGAAATTATCGAATTTTTACGCGATGGAGAAAAACGTGTATGCGAAATGACTGAGCATGTGAAAGTCATTCAGCCTGTAGTTTCAAGGCACCTTAAAATTCTCAAAGATTGTGGCTTGGTCAAAGACAGGAAAGAAGGGAATCAAAGATTTTATTCCATAACAGATCCAGAAACATTCAAAGTCATTGGCGCTATGACGCCAGAACTGGTTGAGATCCTTTTTAGACGCAAAGTAGAACAAATAGCCTAAAAATAGTTTTTCTAGGAGAATCGTTGAGGTAAGAATCTTTCATGGAGCTTCACAGAGCCTACGAGAAAGAGCACTGTGAATACCGTGAGAACGGCCAAATCAACTGGAACAGAATAGAAACTTGTGCCGCTGATCGAGTATCTTGCTAAGTCAGTGAAATAAGTTAGCGGGGAGGCAGAGGCAACTATTCTTCCCCATTCTGGCAATTGTTCTATAGGTACGAATACACCGCTGATGAAGACCAACGGGAACTTGATCAAAGATGAAAGCATCATGACTGTTGAAGGTATGTCCGTGGGCGGATAAACCGAAAGCAAGACGCTTAAAGAAGCAAAACAGAATGTTGCCAAAATCACGCCTGAAACCAGAACCAGTAAATCCATGATTTCAACACCTATCGCCAACGCAACAATCAATGGTACGAGCGAGATGAGCATTCCAAAAATGAATGAAGCAAGTATGTCGCCGAAGAATATTGCCCAAACTGAGACTGGTGAACACACCAACCTTTCCAGAGTCTTTGATCGTGCTTCCCATGGCAGGATCGCTGGGCCTACCGATGTTGCTGTGAAGAATACCGCCATACCAATAAGCCCTGGAAAAAGCTCTTTTGCCGACACGTTTCGTCCAATCGTGAAAGCAAGTAAAAGAAAAAGGGGGAATATCAAGCCGAATACTACGACTGGCCCTTTGGAGTAGTAAATTCGTATGTCCTTTTTCGCTATCGCGAAAGAACGCTTAAGCTGCTCCCAAAATACTGCCAAAGAAGGCAAAATCATTCACCTCTCATGTTTTTCCTAGTCAAATTAAGAAAAACATCTTCCAGAGAAGGAGCCATAGTGTTCAAAGTTATTATTCTCAGGCTATGTGAACGAACATAATCTAGGACATGGTCTATGGCTTCGCTTGGCTCATCTACGTAAAGTTTGACCTTGTCACCTAGCTTCTTAACTTGTTTGACGCATGGAATTCTTGCCATATCATCCATATTTACGGCGCGATCAAAGCTTACTTCGATTGATTGTAAACTGCTACTTTTCAGTCTGAGCTTTTCAGGAGTATCTGTTGCCGCGATTTGGCCATGGTTGATTATTGCTATTCTGTCGCACAGTTGATCGGCTTCCTCCATGTTGTGTGTCGTCAAAAACACTGTGGTGCCAGTTTTGTTCAGCTCTCTTATCATGTCTTTTATGAGCCTCGCGCTTTCAACATCAAGACCAGACGTCGGTTCATCTAGAAAGAGGATAGTTGGCTCATTAATTAACGCCATGCATAAAATCAGTCTTTGCTTCATCCCCTTTGAGAAGCCACGAACAAGCTGGTTTCTTCTCTCATATAGGTCAAATTGCTTAAGCAGTTTCTCTGCCCTTTCTGCTCTTTGTTTTTTCGGAACACCGTACAATTCGCCGATGAGCATAAGGTTGTTCCACGCGGAAAGATCTATGTAAGCATTTGACATTTCTGGCACGATTCCCATGATTTGCTTGGCATTGAGAGGCTCTTTTTCAATGTTATATCCCATTATCGTTGCCGTCCCTTCATCTGGCTTGATTATGCATGTCAGAATCCTTATAGTCGTAGTTTTGCCCGCCCCATTTGGGCCTAAGAAACCGAAGATCTCTCCCTTCTTCACCTCGAAGCCAATATGGTCCACTGCTATTATGTCGCCATAATGCTTCGTCAGATTATGAACAGCGACAGCGATGTCCATTGTTTTTCCTCTAATGGGGTTCTTGTATTCCCAACAGTATTAAGCGTTCTTTGCTTTTGATTCCTCGGGCTACATTTGCGGGAGCAAAAATCATGTTGCCTTTAGATAAATCAAACTTCTCTTCGCCTACAGAAAATGTACCGCGACCATCAATTATGTAGAAGCACACTTCATAGGGCTCGGGACGAGAAGGAATCTCTTGACCCCCATCAAGGCAAATTAATGCAACGTTAAAGTTTTCTGTCTTAAACACATTTTTCTTCACACGCTGCCGGTCTTCCGGAGTGTTCAATGCGCCTTTCTTCTGGGAAAACTCGATAAGTTTGTTCAAATCCACAACATTTGCCAATTCTGTGTCACCTCCCTACTTTCTGAATTTCTTATTCAATCTGCTTCCTACGAATAGGAAGAATGCCGTGAACACCAGCAACGCAACAGAATCTAATGCAACACCATAGTTTGTTTTGGCTTCCAGAGCATATCTAACCAAATCGTTCGCATAGGTTAAAGGCGAAAACGCCGCAACAGCTTGCCCCCAGTCAGGCAAGCTCTCAATCGGTATGTAGAGACCACTGATAAATATTAAGGGAAGACGAACGAAATTAAGCAGCATCATAATATTACCTGGGTTTTCAGTCGGGAAAGAAGCAAACATTATCCCCAATGCGGCAAAGCAGAAAGCAGGCAACGCCAAACCCAAAACTAACCCGAGAACGCTCAATATCTGTGTCTCAAACCACACTAACCCAATCAACAAAGGTATAACTCCTATAGCCAAGCTGTAAAAGAAGCCCGAAAGCGTCTTACCCAAAATGATTGAATAAAACAATATCGGCGCTGACAATAGCCTTTCAAAAGTTTTCACCCTCCTCTCCATGGGAATTACCATCGGGCCAATGGAAGATGCGCTAAAGAGTACAGTGATAGAGATTAATCCTGGAATAAGGGTTGCCGCAGGAGCATCCTTTCCAACAGCGAACGAGAGAAACATGAACAGCGGAAACAGTATTCCAAACATAATCGCGCCTGGGTTAACGTAGTAGAGACGCATGTCCTTCTTTGTAATCGCCCAAGCAGCCCTCAGATCAGCCTTTAATTGTTCTAAGGATAGTCGCTGTCTATTCATCAGAATCCCTCCTGTTTGCTTTCACGTGTATTTCGGTAAGCCTGACAAACACGTCTTCAAGACTTGGGCCCAGCGTGTTCAAACTTATTGGTTTAAGACCATTCGCTTTCGCGTACTCCCACAAGCCTGACAGCACGTTAGCTGGGTCATGAGTGTATAGCCTGAACTTGTCTCCTTCCTTACGAACCTCATTAACTAGAGGAATGTTTTCCAATTCTTTCAAGTTTTTTGGAGAGGCTTTTTCAAAGGCAACTTCCACAGATTGGACGCTCTGTATTGTTTTCTTTAGTCTTTCCGGAGTATCTATTGCGGCTATTTTTCCTTTGTTGATGATTGCTACTCTGTCACATGTCACGTTAGCTTCTTCAATGTTGTGCGTAGTCAGAAATATCGTCACGCCTCTCTGGTTAAGTTCTCTAACTACATCTTTAATGATTAAGACGCTTTGAACATCCAACCCCGATGTTGGCTCATCCAAGAAAAGCAACTGCGGATTATTTATTAGACCCATAGAAATCGTAAGACGACGTTTCATTCCCTTTGAAAAACCTTTAGCCTTCTCGTTTCTACGGTCAAAAAGCCCAAACATGTCCAGAAGTTCTTTTGCTCTTCTTTCGCTCTCAGATTTATTGACCTGATAGAGTTCACCTGTAAACATCAGGTTATCCCAAGCAGAGAGATCGTCGTAAATGTTGGAAATTTCTGGCACAATTCCCATGTATCTTTTAGCAATGATAGTTTCGCTTTGAATATCATGTCCAAATATTCTTGCAGTGCCCTCACTTGGCTTAGTTAAGCTGGTGAGCATCCTTATCGTGGTGGTTTTTCCTGCACCATTTGGACCCAGAAAACCGAAAATCTCGCTTTTTTTGACTTCAAAGTTTATGTGATCTACTGCTAAAAGTTCATTGTAGTATTTTGTTAAGTTTATTGCTTCTATTACATTTTCCATATCATGTCACGCCATCAAGATCTTTTAATATAAAGACAAGGAATGAGAGAGAATGCTTCACTTTGCTGTTTGATTCAACGTTTGAGCGCTTCGATTCTTTTGTTGACCTGTTCCAGTCGCTTGGTCAGTGATTCTTTGTATTCTTCGAGCGTTTTGACTTCTTCTTCAACGTCCATCAGAGAGAGAGGAAAAGCCATGTCCATTTGTGGTCTATGATGCAAATGGGGACGACTTATGCCGCACCCGCAATTTTCTCCACACATTCATTCCTCACCTCCTTCTTCTTTCTCAAAATGTTCTTTGTAGAAACTTGCCAAATCGTCGAAAAGTGCTTGCCTTTTGATAATAGACTTAAGCCCAATTCTTAAGGCTTCGGCGCCGTCTTTGGTTACCGTGTACACTCTTTTGTCGGGTCCTCCTTCAACCTTTTCCCATTTGGATTCAAGCAAGCCTCTCTCTTCCATTCTTCTCAAGAGAGTATAAACTGACCCTGACTCCAACTTATGAAGCCCACAGCTTCTTTGCTCAATTTCTTCTAATAGCCGATAGCCATGCATCGGTTTTTCGTAGAGAATTCTAAGCATCAGAAACTGTATCCAGCCTCGTTCTGGGTAGTGATGCCAACAATGGCAATTATTGGAACCACACATCTTTTCCTGAATCACCGTTTTGGGTATAACATTGTTACATATATAAATGTTACTCTCATAATTAGATAAACTTTGATAGTAATATCAACTTGTTATCTGTAGCGGTCTATGGTGTTAGTCAAGTTGTTTCATATTGTAATAGGAGACAACATTCTCTTCAACTCGTTGACGTTGACGTGAGGGCATTGTTCAGCCTCTTTCTCACCAGTTAGAAGTTTTACGCCAAATGCATAACAGCCTTCCTCTCCGCATTCTTTACAGTTGTTTTTCGGTAGTTTCTCATAAACCGTTATAGGGTTTGTCCCTTTCTTAAGCTCAAACAATTTAGTGTCTGGAGTTCCGCGAGATCTGAGATAAATGAAGGCTCTATTAATCAGATTTTTAGCTTCTTCAATGAGTTCTTCTGCTTCTTTTCGATCCTTAACATAAGTCATTCCGATTCTTCCCGAAGAGAATATTGTGATCAAATGCCTCTTATGGTTATAACCAAGTGTTCCAAGTTTTTCGGAGTATTTTGCATTTGGGATGTAGAGGTAAAGAATCGGAAGGATGTCTCCTAATTGTTTGTCAGCTTGTGCCAGAAACTTTATTCTGTCTGGATCAGCTGCGCAAGGAGTTATCTCTTTTATCGCGATCTCTCGGACTAAAATATCTGGAAAAAGAAACTGCATGAAATCTTTATCGCTCATTAGTATTCCACTTGACAATTACGTCTTCAAGCTCTTTTTCATCAAAATCTGCGGGAAGCTTAATTCTTCCACCTATCATGACGCATGAGTCTTGGACTCCGTATTTGGAGGCTTCTGGTGACTTGGTTGACTTCATTTGAATTTCTATCAAATCTTTGAACTTCGCTGTAACGCGTCCGACTTTTTCCATAAAGGTGGCAAAATCGCAGATACAAGAGCCAAAAGGGACAAAAACTTCGATTCTTACTTTGTTTTTCTTCATCTTCACATTCCTACCAACGCATAGGCAATTATGATTATGCCTATTACCAAGAAGGCCAGTCCGAAAACTTTTGTAAGTCTTTCGCTTGTTTTTCCAATTTTTTCACTTGCCGCCTTTCGTGCAGTTGCAAGCATTACACTTAGAAAGATGACGGGTAGCGCGTTTCCCAAGCCAAATATTGAGAGCAGCAAACCTCCATGGAATATTGACATAGACGCAATTCTGGGCAAGGCAATAAGCATTGCAGAAAGAACCAAAGATAAGGAGCATGGACCTACAGCCAAGGAGATTATGACGCCAAACAGAAACGAGCCTATTGCATAGTTGTATCCTGAAAACCGCATCATTGCATTCAATCTGAAGGCATTTAATCTTTCGCTAATAGAGTCTCCACGGCTGGTTGACAAGCCAATTTTCTCTTGTAAACCTAGATTTTTAATGCCGAACAGAATAAGAAGAATGCCAGAAATGCCGAAAAAGACTTCTTTATAGTTGGTCAATACATAAACTATGAATGTGCCTGCCATAGACAGAACCACGCCTATAAAAAAGAACACTGTAATCATGGCTAGGGCGAAGCTTGCGCCTACAACAAATCCTTTTCCCACGGTTTTGCCTACGCCAAGCGTGTACGTAAGATAGACCGTTATCAGTGCAATAGAGCAGGGCGAAAAGAATGTTGCGAGTCCCATGAAAAACATACCCAGATATTCCTCAAACATATCTCTTAAGCCTCCAAAAGTCGGTTTATTTCCGTCGTCAATGTGGTTGCCGTCGTCGTCTCAGTGTATATTTGGGCAATGTTGAACGCTTTGTCGATCAGTAAAATTGATCCATCTCGAATGGGATACTTTGAGTATGCTTCTACGATGGGCGTTGTTCCATCTTTAGGATTATAATCATTTCCTAACACCCACGTGATGCTATAGTCTGTGCGGATGCGAGCGAGTTCGCTATTTGGGCATGTTGCCACAGCAACGGTGACAACAGTAAACGGCTTACTGCCACAATAGGCGGTACATACTTGCTTTAATTGATTAAGCTGATATTCATTTATTGAGTATATTTGTCCGCCACAACCTACGGCCATAAAATGAATAGCAATCACTTTTCCATTGTGTTGGCTGAGAGAAAACTGACTTCCATTAATATCCTTCAATGAGAAGCTCGGTGCCGAACCAGTTGGAGGTGGGTTGTTTGTTGTTCCACCAATTGCTGGAGGTTTTTGTCCCTCAAAGTATTGCCATGTACCATAGCTCGTGAATATCAACGCAATTAGGCAAACCCCAAAGATTATTTTTCCTTTAGGCCATTTTCTGGGTTTTCTTTCAGTTTCTCTCTCCCTCTGTGTTTGATAAGTCTCTTGAGCCCTCTGCTGTCTTATTTGCCTTTCACGTTGTCTTTCCTTCCAGCTTTTCCTCTTTTGTTTCTCTTTCTTCGGCAATTCACTCACTTACTGCTGTTAAGCTAAGGTGTGTGCTGTAATAGAAGAAAATAACAAAATTTAAATATTGCTGTTGACTGTCTGGTTCAGAATTGCTACCTATACATCAGATTTTAAGATGCAGATTGATGGTGGTTTAATAACAGCATTTAAATATTGCCATCGAATTTTCTAATGTATGCAATCTTTAAAAGACAAATCAATTTACTCTAAAGCAAAAATTTTCAAGGCCTTAGGAGACCCTATAAGACTTGAAATTATCGAATTTTTACGCGATGGAGAAAAATGTGTATGCGACATCGTTGTGCATGTTGGCATAATTCAGCCGCTAGTTTCACGCCATTTATCAATTCTGAAAAGTTGCGGTATAGTTAGTGACCAAAAAAGAGGCAACAGAAGGCTCTATAAAATCACAGACCCACGAATATTCATGACCATTGATGCGATTACACCAGAACTGATTGATATTCTTTTAAAGCGCGTAATTGAACAGTTAGTTTAGGAAAGGGCACAAAGATTTCTGAGCTGTGGGGCTTTACTCTAACTTTATAGGTTGTAGCATCCTTTCAAGACGCGACTTATTCTCCGCGTATTGGACTCCATTAATGGGAGGGCATTCTTTTAGGGTTTTTTCACCGTTTGAAAGCTTGACAGCAAAAGGGAAGCATCCTTGCTCTTCGCATTCTTTACAGTTTGTCTTTGGAAGGTAATTATATATTTCAAGCGGGGTGACTTTTCCCTTCATCTCAACAAGCTTTGGATCAAGCGGACCGTGACTTTCATAGTATTGAAATGCCTTGTTTATCAATTTTTTTATATCCTCTAAAAGAGCTGCTGCAATCTCTTCCCTTACCACGCAACCTAAATTAATTTTTCCGGAAGAGTATATGGTCACCAGCTTTCCCCTTAGAAGGAAAGTTACTGAACCGAAAGCCTTAGAATAATTCGAATGTGGTAAAGCCAAAAACAGTATCGGTAATATCTCACTTAACGGTCTGTCCACCTGTGCGGAAACCTGAAGTTTCCTCGGCTCTAAGAGGCATGGAGTCTTTTCAGTTATATCAATCTTCTCGACTTGCAAAGTCTAACATCCTATGGTTGATATCAATATAAAAAGATTTAAATATATCGATTTTGGCATGCATTTAGGAGAAAAAAGTAATGAAGGAAACGGGCAAAGACAAGGCAGAATTAGCCGAGCACTTTCCTAACGTTTCTCACATTTTCAGAGAACTTTCAAAGAATGAAGCCTTTTACTTTTTTACTTCGATTGGAAACTACACGGGTGAAGCCGCTACATCCCTTAAAGAATTTCTGGATAAAATAAGGGAGGTTGAAGTAAAATCTCTCGAGTTTCACCTCTATCGCGGGGATTTTGAGAAATGGGTGACCGAAACGCTTGAAGATAACGAATTGGCTGAAGAACTCGAGAATCTGCAAAAACGAAATCTCCCTGGAGACGATTTGCGGAATCAACTCATCCTAATTATTTCAAAGCACTGTGAATTGCTAAAGGGTGGGTGAATAAAAACATGCGTATCTATATAGGCATCAGCCTAAACGATTTGATTAGGTTGATTCTTTCCGAACAAAACGTGGCGAATTTTGGAAACAGTTATTTATTAAAACATCTATCAAAAACATCTGCAAAGAGGAAAGTTGTATGAAAATCACTGTTACCAAAGAAGCCTTAGAAGAAATAAAGTCAGTAGCTGAAAGGGAGAAAATAAAAAACCCCGCTGTTTATCTTGATCTAGGAAAAAGTTGCTGTGGCTCTGTGCCTAAGGTTGAAGTAGTTGAGCAAACACCTGGCGGGTCTGAAATGCTAGATAACGCCAATGGAATACCGTTTTTTGCATGCGACCTCATAAAGAAGTTCTTCAAAGAAAACGAGGAAAGAAACGACTTGCAACTCAAAGTTGACCTCATCATGCCTTACGGCCTGTCATTTCAAATACTAGAAACCTCAAACATCAACTCTCCGTAAAAGCTGGGTTTGGGATGGGTAAATGCGCTCTTTGCTCCAAAAGCGGTGAAGACCTAAGCCTGTTTGGCGCGAACCACAAAGACAAGGGCCGCATCATGGTTTGTCAGGAATGTTGGATAAAACTTTACAACGAGAATCGCATAGTAGCCAGTTCAGGCTCATCAGGTCAGTCATGTGGCTGTCGCTAATAAAGTCCAAACACAAAAAGGATGATTAGCATGTTTCAAGAACTGTATAACGAGTTGATGACTTCTCTTCGTCCGAAGACGCCCCCTTCGGCGTGAAGTTCTATGGTACGCTCAAAGAAAGGCCACCCAAAACGATACGACCACGCCATCCAATGAACGTATGCCAGGTGACAGCTCTGACCAGGTACTATGGTCGGTCCATGTACTTTACGCTGGAAAACATGGCCTGCATCGTTGGCGCCGTGGCAGTGGGACTAATGGAAGCACCTGAGAATATGCGCACGGGCAAGATCGCAGCAATGCTGCACGCCGACATGGAATCGGCCAAGCGCTTCACTGGTCTGGTGCCACGCATCCCGCCGGGCCGCGTCAAGGCGGTGGCGACTGCGCCGTTAAATCGCCTGACCTAGTGGTGATGTACGGTAACACCGCACAGGTGATGCGCGTTGTCCAAGCTTATCTATGGAAACGGGGTGGTAGGGTGAACTTCTCCACCGGCGGCGAGTACAGCCTGTGTGCCGACATCTTGGCTGATACGTACAACAAGCAGGACATCTCTGTGGCGATCCCGTGTTTCGGTGATCGCAAGACCGCCCTGGTACAAGACGACGAGCTGACTGCTGCCTTCCCAGTGTCGCTTGTCCCAGAGATTATGGAAGGACTGCGGGGAACATCTCAGACGGCGGCCTATCCTACCACCTTCGACATTGGCTTCCCACAGATGCCCGACTATACCCTTACCAACTGGGCGGTCAACTATCGCAAGGCGAAGAAAAGCACTTGAACGTTCGCGAGTCTCTGCTGGGAGCAGCATGGGGACTATGGAACGCGCCATGTCACTTCAGTTCGACTTGAAAAATATGAGGTTAACGTTTAATTTAAACAAATAATAGTTGACAGTAAATGAAAGTGATTTGCATAATGGTCAAAAGAGAGAACGTTAAGAAACAGCTAAACGCTAAGCTCACTTGGAAAGGTGGAGTATGCTCCGAGATTGAGATGAGACATCACACTGTAGTAATCGACTCTGGGAAGGAGGAAGGAGGCAGCGATCTTGGTCCAGCGCCCACAGAAATGTTCTTAGCGGCTTTGGGAGCTTGTCTCATGACTAACATATCCAGAATTGGCCAAAAAATGCGGTTAGGTCTCAAGAGCGTTAACATGGAGATAACTGGAACCAAAGAGTACAACGAACACCCTGCATCATTCGTAACGCTTAACGTAAACGTTTTAATTGAAGCAAAGACTGAAGACCGTGAAAAACTGGAAAGGCTAGTTAAACTTGCTGAAGAGAATTGTACTGTTTCGAACACCGTAAGAAATGCAGTGGCTCCACATGTAATGTTGCGGTTGACATGAGCCAATTTAAACAAGGCTATTTCGCTATCGATTAGACGTCGGTGATCAGCTAAAATGGAAGACAACAGGATCGTGGTATGCGACTATGATAAGTATATAGGATGCGATATCTGTGCATATGTATCCTCCATCAAAAAATATGGATGAAGATCAAAAGGGAGGTGAACTGAGAAATGTCGGGAGAAACACTTATTCAGCCCAAGATACTTCCGCTCTGCTATAAAGTTGCTGAGCATGAAAATGTAGTGTGGGTTTGCGATGGCGCTGCAAACGTAGGCCAAATAGGGCATGCAGTAGGGGTTCTGCTCACTAACTTGGACAAAGCTAGGATGTGCTGTACAACTGCTGTCGCTGCGGGCTCGAAACCTCACTTAGACATTGCAGAGAAAGCAAAAAAGAACATCGTTATAAACGGATGCGGTAACAGATGTGCCTCGAAAGTTATGGAGAAAGCTGAGAAAAGGATTGATTACGAGATTGACATATCTAAGTACTTGCAAAAGGTGCCTACACTTGACATCTATCAGGGAGATGTGAAGAAGATAACTGAAATAGTCATAAACGAAGCAAAATTATCTTAGAACTGCAATAAAGAGCTTGGCTGAAGTTTTACATTTCTTCTTTTTTGTTTGCTTGCAGTTCTGCCTTGTCGCCTTAAACGTCATGATTTTTATGAAAAACATATAACAAACTTTAAATATTGCTATAAACTCTTACGATTGCTCAGAATGGAGAACTAAACATGACTCAACAAGAAGAATGGCGTGAAGGCATGCCAACCCATGAGAACATAATCTTCTCCTGCTTCGGAGGACTATCAAACACAGGAATAACAAGCGCTCTAGCTTGCTTGGAAGCGGTTAAAGAACTTGGCCTAGAAAAAGTAGCAATAGGTTGCTTGCCATCAGTGCCGCTAAAGGTACCGCCTGTCTTGGGAAAGTCAAAGGCTGCTAAAAAGATAATCACCGTTGATGGCTGCCCATTTGAATGCGCTCGAAAGACAATCGAGGCCGCTGGCTTCAAAATTGCCAAGAGCATCGTGCTAGTTAGAGACATTGGCATGAAGAAGAAAGCGTTACACATAGATGTAGGCAAAGGCTTGGGTGTAGAGAAATACATATCTGAGGATGACATTAAGAAGGCAAAAGAACTCATCGTGAAGACAATCCTAGAAAAGTAAACAACATTAGCCCAAACTGGAAGGTAATATGACTCAAGAATGCAACGGAAAATGCGATTCTTGTTCAGAGACAAATTCATGCTCTGATCCCAAGAAAACGCAGTACGAAGAACAGCAAAAGCTTAAGCTCAAGATGAACAAGATCAAGCACAAGATAGCAATCATTAGTGGCAAAGGCGGCGTTGGCAAAAGCACCGTGACTGTGAATTTAGCCATGGCTTTTGCAATGCATGGATATGCTAACAACGTGGGCATCCTTGACGCTGACATTCATGGTCCAAGTGTACCTAAAATGTTAGGTTTGAAAGGACAGCGCCTTCAAGCTAATCCTATAGGCATTTTTCCTGTGATGGGACCATTGGGAATCAAGGTTGTGTCGATGGATTTCCTACTCCCCAGCGATGAAACACCTGTCATTTGGCGTGGACCCTTAAAAATGAAGGCGATCCAACAGTTTTTGTCTGACATTATGTGGGGAGAGCTGGATTTCTTATTTGTAGATCTCCCGCCTGGAACTGGCGATGAACCGTTGAGCGTTATGCAACTCATCCCTGACATGGATGGCGTTGTTATAGTTACTATACCCTCTGAAGTTTCTCAAATTGTCGTAAAAAAGGCTGTAACGTTCGTTAGACAACTAGGTGTTCCTGTGATTGGCATAATAGAGAACATGAGCGGCTTTATCTGCCCAAAATGCGGAACAGAAGTCAACATTTTCAAAGTTGGCGGCGGACAAAAAATAGCAGAAGACTTGTCTGCTCCTTTTCTTGGGAGCATTCCGATAGATCCGGAGATTTGTCGCGACTCTGACAATGGAATGCCTTTCATAACTGAACACGCGGATTCTCCTGCAGCAAAAGCTTTTTCGGAAATAGTCAAGAAAATTGAACAATTTTTGGAGCATAAAAAGCAATTAGAAAGCCCGCCTAAGCCGAGTTTACATTGACAAGGAACCGAGAAATGATAGAGGTTGTTGAAAAAATATGAGAAGAGAAGGAGGTGATGTAGTGGCAGACAGAATAGTGATTCCAGTGCTTGACGAAAGCGGCTTAAACGCTAGGTTATCGGAACATTTTGGAAGGGCACCATATTTTGCTGTTATCGACTTAGACGAGAATGGGAATGTCTTAAGCTTGAGAACAGAATCCAATGTAAGCGAGCATTTCGGTGGCACAGGCCGACCAGCCGATCGAATCTTGCAACTTCAACCGAATGCGCTCATCACTTATGGAATGGGGCCAAGAGCTTTAAGCATCTTTCAAGATGCCGGTGTAGCAGTGCTGAGGGCTAATGAGAACACTGCAAAAGAAGTAGTAGCCGCGTATACCAAAAATGAGCTTGTAGAATTAACAGAAGGGTGTCAGCACGCACGCCACCAATAAAATGGCACCTGAAAACAGCGAATACATAGTTTTGAATGTGAAATTTGTCGAGGTGCGGCTTGAAAAAGAAGTATCATCTTCGATGCACGAGGTAAGTATATGGAAAAAATGATAGTGTTGGACTACGATAAATGTATTGGATGTAGGACTTGTGAGACAGTTTGCTCTCTCTCGCATGAAGCAAGAATTAACGTGGTGAAGTATGAGCAAATAGGCACGAATATACCCATGCTATGCCTAAAATGTGAGAAGCCTGCATGTATGGCTGCATGTCCGATGAAAGCCATAACTTTCAATCTCTCTCTTGGAACACAAAGAGCAACTTTGCAGTGAGGGGGGACAAGAGTATATGTTGCTAGGCATACCGCTCTACACACAGACGACAGATTTTACGTGCGGTGCATGCGCAACTCTTATGGTCTGGAAGTACTTTGATGGAAACGTACAACTTTCCAAGCGAAACGAGTTTTTGATCTGGACGGAAATAGTTGCTTTACCCTTCAAATTCTCGTCACCTTATCGAATTGCGGCGCTCTTCATCAAGAAAGGATTAGAAACGAAGCTGATCATGAAACAGGGAACGAGTGGCGAAGGCAAAATACTGCTTAAATGTTGCCAGACTGACCATGCGGAGAGAAAGCTTTTTATCGATTTCTTCAAAGCACACAGCAGAATACTGAAAAGAAATATCACTTCAGCTATTGTTGATAGAAACCCAACACTGCTCGATATTAGAAGGGCATTGTCTAATTGTAGTCCCGTAATTGCACTAGTAGATTCCTACTACACTGCAAAGACAAGAGGAGCAAGAAATCCACCTCATCTGCCCCACTGGATTGTTGTGAGAGGGTATGAGAACGAGAGATTTTACATCAACGATTCAATTCACGAGAGTGGCCTAAAGATTGGAAAGATAATTATGGAAGAGCGAAAGATGGAGAAGGCTATGGACACCTATTCAAGATTTGGATGGCCCTCAGCGTTAATAATTGTAGGGTTGAAGGCAAACGAATCGATTTCACGCGCACATCACGGAAATACAATAGAGCAAAGAGGCTGAGAGGCTACGATGTTGCAGTTATTATTTCTGATAGACATAGAACTCTTCGATAAGGCACGCTCAATTCGATCTGAACAGTCTTTACAGAAAACCCCATAAAGGGTGAGGCATAACTTGGAACATCCGAAATATTGCTTTTTGAAGTTTATGCACTTTCAAAAGGTTTATTACGTGTTGGGAGAAGGCTAGACGAGATAACTATGAATCTATTAGAAGTCAAGGATTTAAGAGTTAAAGTCGAAAATAAGATGATCCTTAATGGCGTTAGTTTTGACTTGAAAAGTAGTGAGAGTCACGTTCTTTTCGGGCCGAACGGTTCTGGGAAAACAACTCTCATCAATGCTATTATTGGGCTCCCTTCGTACGAAGTGCTCTCTGGAAAAATATTTTTCATGGGAACCGATATTACCGCCAAAAGCGTCGAGGAAAGGTCTAATCTGGGCATCGCTGCAAGTTTCCAGAATCCCCCTGAAATCACTGGTGTGAAGCTGGCAGATTTACTGAAACTGTGCTTAGGCAAGACTCCTAAAGAGGATTTTAGTGGGGAAGAAAAGAGCCTCATAGAAGCTTTCAAGCTTACTGATTTCTTGAATAGGGATATTAATGTAGGATTTTCTGGAGGAGAGAGAAAAAGATCTGAAATCCTTCAGTTGATATTCCTCAAACCCAAGCTTCTTCTCCTAGACGAGCCTGATTCAGGGGTTGATGTCGAAAGCTTGAAACTAATTACCAACGAAATCCAGCAGTATGTAGAAAACAGCGGAAGCTCAGCTCTAATCATAACACACAAAGGTGACATACTAGATTATGTAAAGGCTAAATATGGCTGCGTTTTGCTTGACGGAACAATTCACTGTTTTTCTAATCCAAAACGCATATACGAGAACATTAAGAGAGAAGGTTACGAAGGATGCATTAAATGCGAAGAAAGAACTACTGAGAGATGGTAATTTGGCAAATAAAGACGAATTAACCACTATTCCGCATAAAATACTCGAAGAGGCATACAAAGCCGGCGTCTCAAGCGAGAAAGAGCGTGCAGGCACCTTTTTCCATATTGACCAAGCTACTATATACTCTAAAGTTAACGAGGTCTTTAAGGGAAAAATAGAACTGATGGACATAAAGGATGCCTTACAAAAATATTCTTGGCTCAACGAGTATATGTGGAAAGCAGTTCCTAGGGATCAAGACGAGTTCACGAGGAAAGTTGCTGAAAGCTTCAGCGGTGGCTACTTTATGAGAATCCTGCCCAACACGGAAATAACGTTTCCTCTTCAAGCGTGCCTAATGATAACGCAGAAAAATTTGGAGCAAAGAGTACACAACGTTATCATTGCAGAGGAGGAGTCAAAAGCTCATATAATAACAAGTTGCCTTCAGCATTCCACAGTGGAGAACGCAGCTCATCTTGGCATATCAGAAATTTACGTAAAAAAGGGAGCCTCGCTTAACTTTACAATGGTACATCAGTGGAAAGAAGAAACAGTTGTGAGACCAAGAAGCGCAACCATGATAGAGGATAAAGGAACATTTGTTTCAAATTACATATGCCTAAAACCAGTCAGAGACGTGCAAATGTATCCAGTTGCCTATTGCAACGGCGAAGACTCGAAAGTTAGCTTCAACAGCATCCTCTACGGCCATAAAAACTCTCTTTTAGACATCGGATCAAAAGCTATTCTTAACGGGAAAGGTAGCAAGGCAGAAATGATTAGCAGAGCCATAACCAGAGAAGGCTCAAAGATCATTGTTAGAGGCTTAATAGAAGGAAATGGCCCAGAGTGTAAAGGTCATTTGGAATGCAAAGGCCTCATCATTGATGATGAATCATTCATACAATCCATACCTGAGCTGGTAGCAAGAAAGAAGGGCGTCGAAATAACCCACGAGGCAGCCGTAGGCAAAATCTCAGAAAAAGAAATCGTATACCTAATGACAAGAAGGTTATCGCGAGATCAAGCAGTTTCTTTGATCATCCGAGGCTTTATGGACGTAAGCATAATGGGATTACCAGAATCCCTAAATTCAGAGATTTCACGAATAATAGAAATTGCTGCTAGAACCTGAAAAAACTTATGCCATCAGAATATTTGATTCCGAAACCGCTGATGGTTTCTTACCGAGACATGCATGCCGGTAGAGGTCCTTTTCTCTAGATAAACAAAGATTAAAGATGGATGAAGATGCTGGTTAGAATAGACTAATTGCCATGCAAGGAGCTAACGGTATCCAAATATCCTTCAGTTGCTACCTATTATAGAGGAAAAGGGTCTGGATCACGTTGGCCGCGATATGCCCTATTTGTGGGCTTCCCAAGGACATGTGTGTTTGCAAACAGATAAGCATAGAACAACAGAAGATCAGGATTCGCCTTGAAACACTTAGATTCAATAAGCCTGTGACGATAATCGATGTAATAGGCGACAAAGATGCGAATCTGAAACGCCTTGCACAGAAGATGAAAACGTTTGCTGCATGTGGTGGAACAGCAAAGAACGGTAAAATTATGTTGCAAGGCGACCAAAGAGAGAAGGCATATGCATTTTTTATTGAGCAAGGATACCAAAAAGAGAACATCGAAATTCAATGATTTTGGGTCGAGGTTTAGAGGTTTTATGCATCACCTTAAGCTTATATTATTATAGTGCTAAGAAGAAGACACAGTGTCTTGCCCGAGCCAAGCAAACTCCAAAATATGTGTGCTGGAAGTAAATGGCTCAGAGTTTCTTCCTTGGGAAGTATTTTCTTGTACGTAAACCAAGCTTGACCAAAGAAAGCATCAATGGGACTTCCAATAGTGGTCCTATGACTGTTGCCAAGGCTGCGTCTGATCCAATACCGTAAAGTGTTGTTGCGACTGCAATGGCTACTTCGAAGTGGCTGCTAGAGCCTATGAGAGTAGTGTCTATGGCAGTTTCATAAGCCCAACCCGCAAAATATCCGAGAAGATAGGTCCATGTAATCATGGTGGCGTAATGCATCAAGTTGGGAGCTGCAAGGTAAGCGACCAATGAAGGATTGTTCAGAATAACTTCTCCTTCGAACGAGAACAGGACTATTAAAGTTGTCAGCAACGCAACGATGGATATCTTTCCGATTAGAGGAATGTACGTATTGTTGAACCAACCCTCACCCTTCTTCTGTAGTATTACTTTGCGAGAAATTGCTCCCGCTGCGACTGGCAACGCTATGAAAATCAGAACGCTAGCAGCAATCAAATCCCATGGAACTGGAATGCCGCTTATGCCCAAGTAT
>Ga0315296_10001170_pt1 | contig 22942 bp, 26 predicted proteins | sample YL17G14_18_MG_FD_203921 | JGI IMG/M metagenome (GOLD analysis project Ga0315296, IMG submission 203921) | Sediment microbial communities from Yellowstone Lake, YNP, Wyoming, USA - YL17G14_18 | ecosystem: Environmental > Aquatic > Freshwater > Lake > Sediment | place: USA: Wyoming | collected...
TACAGGTCAGGATCTTAGGAGCGGTAACAAAAGTTGCGGGCAGAACAGCAATATGGGTGAGGCTTTTAGGAACAATAATATTCTTCATCATATTCTACATCGCCTATTTCACGCTAATTTCTGGCGCGTCATTCCCCGCTCTTATCGAGTCCTTGGCTGGTGGACAAAGAATACTTTGGTTCATTCCCTACCTCTGGCTTGGTATAAGCCTCTCTGCTTTTATCAGCGGCTTAAGTTTAGAGGCAATAATCTTTTCCTTTGCGTCACTTGCCTTCATCTACGCCCTCTTTATAGCTGCTGCTCGTCTTAACGTCAGGTTTGGTTTGTACGAAGCACCATCCATTACAATATCCCGCGGACCCTACATTCCAAAGACTGGGTTTCTTGGAAGATTAGGCTTCTCTTCCATGGAAGCAGCCATTATAAGGAAGGACTTTAGGGCCTTCACACGGCGACGCGAGTTGATGTACATTTTCATCATGCCCATAGTCTTTATCATCATGCCCCTTCTCTCTTCTATGAGAGGCACCGCGGGTACCATGCCCTCAGCATTTTACTCCTTCTTATTTGCCTATCTAACTCTGCTGCCGGGAACTTTAATGGCTATTTCTCTGGGAAGCATCACAACTGGCTCAGAAGGAGGAAGCGTATGGTACGTCTACTCGTCTCCCATACCAGTCAAGGGTCTTGTAAAAGCAAAATACTTCTTTGCGACTCTTTTCAGCTTCGCAGTAACCCTAATTTGCTTTTTTATTAGTACCCTTTTGATGTCTCCTTCGCCACGGATGGCGGGTATAGGCTTGAGTGAAGCCATTCTATTAGTTTTCTCTCTGGGTATGGTCTCGCTAAGTTTTGGGATAAGGGGTGCCGACTTCCGTGAATTTCCCAGGCCTAGGATGATTAGGCCCCTGTGGGGTTTCATCAACGTAATCGTGTGCATCCTTCTGGCATTGGCTGTAATTTCACCCATGATTCCTTATGGCTTGAAAATATTGTTTGAGACCCAAGCTCCTATAGCAATATCCATATCGCTTCCAGAATCATACCTGTACGTGGCGTTGTCCTTAAGCGTGGTTATAGCCTCTGTCATAACTTACGTGTTCTACAGAATAGCAGTTAAAAACGCTGAAGAATTTTTGCTTAAGGCAGAGATATAGAACATTGAGGTAAAGCTTATGCTTATGTTAAGCGTACGTATCAGCCACGTTTAGGAAGACTTCAAATGGAGCCAGCCATAGAAACTATCAACCTGACAAAAAGATACGGCTCACTTACAGCTGTGAACAAGCTTAACTTGAAGGTTGAAAAGAATGCTATCCATGGCTTTTTAGGGCCGAATGGGGCTGGAAAGACCCAGTAAAATACAGCTTTTGCGTAGGGGGTAAGGATGGAGTCCCGTTTCCAGTTGACAGAGGTTTATACGATGAAATAATTGAAATTTTAGAAAACGCCGTCAAACAAGCCAAAGTGGATGATAAAGAGCGAATTAATGCTATTAAACGGTTACGTGACTTCACAGCAAGACAATGAACTTAAATACAGGTCGCTACAGAAACAGCCGTTTCCGTGGCTCCTGCCCTACATTGTGAACAGGAAATATCTATTGGAAACGTAATAGGCGACAACATAATAACGATAACGCTTGTTTTCGGAGTTGTCGCGTTAATAAGGTCATTCCAGGTATCCCTATCCGAGATTCTGTCAACTGTGCGCGCGAGCCACCGCAAAAATACGCGATCCGCGACCCATATCCTTGCAACCTACCCCCTATTTTTTAGCGCGCTAGCCTGTTGCTAAATCACCTCATTTATGTCAATTTTCTGCGCGCGCTAAAATGCCGAGAGCATAGTAGTTTGGAGAAAGTGAACCGTGACCCTCTCCCTGTAACTTGCGCACTCTAGATGTTAAGAAAAAGGATGGATAACGAGTTTATCCCTGTATAGTGTTTATGATTCTTTGTGCTTCTGATGTTAGCGTGTCTGCTTGTCCGTTGGTTAATTTCTTGCCTCTTTGAGCTTGGACTTCGTTGATGAAAGCATTCAACTTGTTTATTGCCGCGTTCTGCTGCCCATTGTCTAAGGATTGAATGGCATTCTGCAGTTTTGATGCAAGACTGTTCTCTGTGCCTTTCGGTAGGTTCCATGTCTTGATGGTTTCAATCAACTCTTGCGTTGACATTATTGGGTCTGAAAAGTAACCCAACCCATTTAGACCATTCTGATAATGTTGATGGATTTCTTCAGCAGTCAAGGCTCGATTGTAGATCGCAACTTCGTCGATTATGCCACCAAATGCTTCCCCCTGCGGACCCGGAGGCGACGTCCACGTTCCGACTTCCCATCTTACAAATTCAAAATTGTATAAGGGGGCTGTAAAACTTTTTTCAGCAAGGAGATTGCCGTCCCAATAGAGCGAATATTTCAATGCAGTAGTGTCTCGTATCAGAGTGACAAAGTGCCATTGGTCATCAAACGTATTTACAGGTTTGGTGAAACCACCTGGTGGCCAATCGATGAACCAAGGCATTTCTTGGCCCTGTACTCTTAACATATTTGTAAGGGCTTGGAGTTGCAAATCGCCCGCGCCATGCAGATCAGCTGCTCCGATAAGGAGTGGCCAGCCAGTTGCACCAACCGTATTCTTGAACCAGAGAGCTATTGTTAATGGTGAGGTTCCTACAGACCACACATTCCCCAAATCAACATAATCATCAACACCATCAAATGCCAACGCGCCCCCCACGATTCCCGTTGTCCAAGTTGCTCCATAGATTGTTCCATGATGTGCATCAACAGAATCAGATGCAGCACTTCCACTGCCTTCATCAAACTTCCAATAAGAAACCATTCCTGTTGGCAGTTGTGAAAGCACAGGCATTACGCACAAGATTCCTAACAGAAGCAGCACCGTTGCTGTACTGAGAATTACCTTTGTTTTCATTCCATCACTCTCTCTTCTACTTTTTTTCAATTACAATGCTTCATTGTCTTACAGAAAGAGACAACTGCACAATTGAAATAAATGGCACAACCAGAATTTACACCTTTCGGATCAATCTTCTATTCTTATCTTCTATCCTCGATGGATTAGCGCGCGCGCAAGCTGGTTAGAATGTCTTCGATTTTTTTGTGGCCCAGAAATTCCTTGACGTGGAGGATGTCACTGGTCTGATGATGAAGCATGGTTGTGTTCCAATGCCGCAACGTATAGAAGTGTATCTTGAGAATCCTCATGTTGTCTGCCTGTACTATAGTGTTGACTATTGCCGTTTGTTTAGTGACGCAAAAATGTTAAATGGCGCCGAAACAACATTCGCCTTGTCGCAAAAGGGTGCTGGAACATGTTTAACTGTGACTATTCGTTAGTGAACGGGGTGTTGGAGAATGGTTGAGGAAACCGTTTGGGTTGAGAAAGAATATGTTAGGCCGAGGCTGAGTTCAGATGAGCTTTGGCTGATATACCGTCTCATTGATAATCAATACTGGCTGTTGAGGAGGAATCCCCATCCGCTTTGGGATCTGGAGAAGGTGAACAAATTGAGGCGAAAAATCCTGCGGCTCGTGAATAGGTGCCGCACATCTAAATATCAAATAAGCTTGAGGCAAAGGCTCTACTAACGCCCGCAAGGCTTAGGCATTGTAAGCTGAAATGCTGCTGCATATACAAACTATATGATGACGATGGATTGATGTTCAGGCGGAGTTAAACGTTGAACAGTGGGAGCAGACACTCGGCAGCGAAATATACACTTTCAGTCACCCGGAAGGAAGCCACGACGACCGCTTCTGAGCGATATGCCTAGCTGTGATGGCGACGTTGAAAACGGAACCCCATAAGCCACCAGCATTCACATTCGGTTAGTAGGCTGCGTGGGTTCAAACCCTATCCCCCGCACCACCTAAGAACCATCAGTTTCGCTCATTTTTCGCTTGTTTTGAACGTAGGACGGTAGAAAAACGACTTCAAATTCTGGGCAGCTTTTGATTTCACTTGAGCGTTTAAACTGTCATTTTTTACAGTAGTTATATTAGAGAGAACCTGTGCTTCTGGGCATTAGCCGATTAGTTGTCTAAAGTGCTGAATGAATGATTCAATGCCCCTCAAGGCTTCTTGTGCATCTTCTCCCGAGACGGTTAAGCATGCTCTGTGAACTATGCCGTTTCGAATCCTGTTTGCCTTTTTGCAGGCGAAAATAACTTTCTTTGGAGGTAAAGCATCACGAACCATAAAGCTCAGAGCTACATCCAAAGTTTGAGACAAACCCAAACTAACTATGAAGTGCTCAACTTTGTCTTCCTGAATCCCTTTTTTCTTTGCCAAATTTCTAACAATCGACGAGACTGCAAACTCCAGCGCAATAACAGCTTCCAGTATAGTCATTCGAAAGTTGTGTTGTTCCAAAAAGCTTTTCGCTTGAACTAAAATTTCATCTAGCGAACGGTCCAACATCAAACTCGGTGAATCAGCGAGTTGTTTGATTTCGTTGTATTTTTGTTCATCTATAGGTCCAGGTTCTAAACCTACCGCGCAGTAAATTAGCTGTGGTTTGCGTCTGAACTTCCCATTTTCATCAATTTCTCCACACAAAATACCTCTGAAAAACTGGTCCCATGTAAGCTGATTAATTATTCCTTGGTTGAAAACCTCTTTAGTAACTATGCGATAAGCCCTGATAACATCATTAACGTGCGAGAACGCTTGCACCGCCCAATCACCAGCTTCCATTTCCTTGGTCGAATCAATTGCCACAATCGTATTTGCAGGGGGCGTCGCCTCTTTATTCTCCGGGTTAATAAAGCGGAGGACAACAGTCGTTCCGTTAACCTGAAGAGGGAAAGTCTGAGTACTGCTCATTCTCAATGAAAAGGGAAGCTGAATCATATAGCGAAACAAGGCTCCTCATCCCGCTCGGTCTTGGAATTTTGCTCTTTCATCCCTATAAAGTATTTTACTTTTTATGGTGTAGACTCTTATTCAGCAGAGGTGGGAATAGTAGCTTTCTTTCACCGTGTCCTCTGGAAAACGCGTACTATGCTGAAATTTGGTTGGTTGGATTAAAATTTATTTTAATATGGTAATTACGCAAAGGGCATGCATTTTTCACATAACATTGCTGAGAATATGCGATACGTCTTGTCATCAAGCGGAACTTTAGCATTATTTTTATTATTCCCTATTATACCTCTCAATTTTCCATGTTCGCATACTTGTTCATAAGCAATAACCGCAGAAATTTTCTCAAGAACATAGTTTAGCTCTTCATCGGTTCTGAAGCCAATCTGTTCACGTTGCTCTGTAGCATTCATGGTTACTTTGTGTACTATTAGAAAAGGTCTTCCGATGAGCGCATCAATTACGTCGTCGGGTGAAACAAAAATCCCTTCGGTTTTAGTAAACAACACATTAGGTGTTCCGTCGGGAAGCTGTTCACATTCATGTAAAATCTTGTTGGCGATTCGGTCAAGGATTTTCTTTTCACTATTCTTCTTTAGCCTCAATAGTGTTACTCCTCTTGAGCGAGGCGTTTCTTCTCTCAAATCGCCTGTAATATCTTTTACCGCATGGACTTCGATGTAAACATTTATTCCCTTAACCAGAAAATCCGCTTTCTTGCTGTTGACTTTCGGGTCATGCCCAATGTTCTCTGCGCCAAATGCTAGCTCTAAAAAATACCGCACCTCTTTTTCTGATTTCTCCTTCCAAGTGGACTTGCTTTTCATATGGTTACACGACTCACTTTTGCAAGAGAAGCAGATGATAGATTGCCGAAATCACCAAATGATAACCAAAGATTGCTTCGTATTCTGGGACTTCAACCTCGTGCCCCTTGCAAGCGTATTGGTCGATTTTCTTTATTAGCTCGCGGGCATGCTCACTCTCAACGTAATGACTAAGAAAGTCTTTCGGTTGTGCAATGACCTAACCACACTTCTTACACGTTTCAGTTTTGAACGGTTCATACATAGGAATATACGCTTTCACTTTCGGTTCTGGGGTCTCTTGTTCAACAAACAGCTTGTTGACCTCAAAACGATTCCAGTAGCCACAGTTAGGACATTTCTTCCTAAGCCTAGTTTTCATGCTTAACCTTCTATGGTGGCTTCTGGCGATTCTGTTAAGTCTTTTGACCCGCTCGGTTCAGCCATATTAAGCATTTAGATGACGGAAAAGATTTTGTAGCTGAATTTTCAATCTAGTGACAAGGAGAACGCAACCCTGCAAAAACTAGAACGCTACTCTAGCATAAGTACTCCATTTCTCAGAGAGTTAGTTGAAGAAATAAACCTATCATTTAGGCTTCACAGCGACAAAAACAAAGATGCATTATTGAGGATTCTCTGCAGAAAGCTTGATACTGAAAAGATGAACATGGCCTTCAAATTGTATTTAATGTGCTACGAAGCCAAAGACGTAGCACGTATAGTTAAGCCAAAAGGTATGTCCGAAATTGTTAATGCCGTAGAAAAATTCTTCAATACATCAGAAGTTCTGCACGAAGTAACTGTTGGCCTACGTAGGTGTGACCTTGTTTTCTTTTCTGGGAACGACATAAATGCAGTCGAAGTAAAATCATCACTGGACAAGCCATCTAGTGCGTTGGAGCAATTGGAATATTATAGGAAGTGGGCAAACAAAGTCTATTTGGCTTACGATGTTAGACACAGGCAAATCGTAAAGCGTTTGTCGCTCAAGGAAAAGGGGTTTGGACTCTTGGAGTTTATGAAAGGAGAGATACATGATGAACACGAAGTGCCTTCTCAAGAAAAGTGCAAAGACGAGTTGCTGTCATTGATGACATACAACTATTTGAGAAAGATTGCTGTTGCTTTTGAAGTTGACTTGAAAGGTGGAAAACAGCAAATAGCTGAGAGAGTGAGCAAAAAGGTCACTCGGGACGAAGCCAAAAGCCTGTTCAGAGAGTTCTTGAGGACAAGAGCACTAGTCTAGAAAGGTTACATAGCTTGTTCTTTCTGAACGTCCAAACTTATCTTGCAACGCAATTTTTAACTCGACATCAGTTTCTCTAAACTCTTTTATTTCCATGTCCTTCACAAGAAGGAAATGTATTTTTCTGAAGTCATTCCAGTATTTTTTGTCAACATTCAATAATGTGCCAAACGCATCACATATTTCACAATGGCATGGAAATCTGTAATTGTTAGACCGAATTTCATCACGCAGTCGAAGATATGCATAATCAATCATACCTATTGGATGATAATATGTGCCTTCTCGAACAGGCTTCTCCGTTCCTTTTGTTCTAGTCGTATACGGTGACCTTGCGATTGGCATTGAAATCACGTTTGCCCCATGACATAAGGCCACATACCCAAACTCTCTCACATTGAAAACGAAAATCGGAATTTTTGCCCCTGCAAGTTCTTTCAAGAATTTCAGAAATGTCTTTGTCTCTGCAACATCCTTCTCGTCTAAGTTCATCAACCGAATGCCTAGCATGTCAGGCTTGCCCTGCATCATCGCGTTTCTGATTTCCTCGAAATATTCGGGTGCCAAGACAGACGGATTCAGGGCAGCCAAATTCATCATGTCTCGTGGCTTTTCATACTTCTGAAATATCGTATTGATTAGAACCCCGCCTGTGCTATTCATCTCCGCCATTTTCTTAATCTGGTCTTTTATCATTCGTGGGCTAGAGAGAGGAACAGATGGGCACACCAAGATGTCTGCATTGTTTTCCATTTGAAATTCAAGAAAGCTTCGGATTACCGTGACATCCAAAAGAGGATAGATTTGCTTCATGTATTCTTCAATCTTAGATTTTTGCGATTGCATCACAGTGATTTGGTTTATTATGTTCTGAAGCTCAGGAATCCATGGGGCCACTGTTTTGCAAAAGGCTTCTTTGTCTGGGTCTAGTCCCATGAAAGGGAGATAGCAACTTGGGTCGATTACCAGAATCCTCGCATCTATGGAGTATTTTCCTGCAACAAAATCCGTTATCTTATTCTTGAGGAGAAAGGGCGAGACTATGTGATGGTCTTTGATTGAAACGACGATGCCATCAATTTGATTGAGACCGTCATGATTCTTGTCTATAGGATAGCGATTTATTGTTTCTTTGAGTAGGTGGGCTTCCTTTTTTGTTCTCACATTGACAAACAGACCTGGGGTCTTGATGCTTTTCCCACTTTTAAGTGTGATTTTCTTCTTTGGCTTCTCTTCTGACAATCTTATTCACTCTTTTTAAAACTATTGATGCCACTCTTAAAACTATCGAGAAATTTAACAAATTCACCGAAATCTGCCAAGGGAATTAGAATACCGCCACCTATCTCCTTCGTAAACTCAGTTTTCTTCTTCTCTTGGATAAAAACAAACTCTCCGAGTCTGTTCACCAAAACATAAGCCATGTATTCTCTATTCTTCGTTTGAAATGATTGTTTTTTTGCAGGATGCATCGGAATACTGTTCGGAAGAAATAATTGTGTGTTTCCCACCATGACTGCGTAGATTTGATTTGTATATGTAAGAATTGAAAGGTGCTTTTCAATAGTTCTGGAATCAAAAGGCAACCTTTTAACCAAAAGCCCAACAGTTACGCCGTTCTCGTTTTTGCGGACGGTCTGTAGGAGTATCTCTCTTACGTACAGCTCTCTTTCACTTGGAGGTAATTTCAAGTATTCACTTTTGGGTAACACTTCGGGAATTTCTATTTCTAGCATATCACAACACAAGGTATATGGTAGATAGGAATTGACTATATAACGTTTTCGGAATGGCGCGAAAATGTTATAAGGTGATAGGTATTATACCTGTAGGAATTGGCTATATGAATCGCAGGTGGCGAACGTGAGAAAGGGTAGCGCGAAGCCATCCAACACACGCCATAATGTTGCGACATCCGTCCTAGGGGGCTAGGAAGAAAGGCGTGTGCCTCTGTCGCTACCCCTCATAACGCTCTCTATCTAATAGGTACACGCTTTTTAATACGTTTCTCCCATTCCTCTTGGGTGACTATGCCCTTGGACCAGTTGACTCTAGCTGTTCGGGCGTTACTACAATAGGCAAAGACAATGATATTACCTATTATTCAAATAGGCATTCGACCTAATTAGACTTGTTGCATGGGTCAAAAGACTTAACAGTATCCACTTCTATCAGTCCTTTTAAGCCAGTTTGACCCGTCTGTTCTTTAGAAGAAAACGGTCATGTGAAGACGGAATTCGGGAGATTTCACCACTTCGGTGTGAAATAACCTCTATTTTGGGTCAAGAAAGAATCATGAATTTTGCGTGCGAACTTCAGTTTTAAGCGACAGTATAAACCTAACTCCACGAAAGAGGGCAAGATTACATTGAAATACTGGAAGTAGCTAGTCTAATACTGTGTGTAAATGTGCAATTCTAGATGTTGGAATGCAACGACGCCTCCTTCCGCGTGTCACTGTTCGTGCAGAGGAGCTAATCATGGGAGAGGCCGCGGCTGGGGCTATACTCGCTATTCAAGATATCCAAGGCAACCAATGCGTCGGCAACGTAGGTTCATTGTCTCACTACGCCAGAAGCCTCGACCCATTGGTGATTACTTCAAGAGCATAGGAAAGTCGGTGCTGACCAGCGCCCTCATCTACGGTCTCTCTGCGGCGGTTCCACCTCTAGGCGCCGTTGCAATTCCCGCGTACATGACATACAACTACTCAAAACTGGGTTACAATCTATACAAAGTCTACGATGAGCTACAGTCGAAAGGAAAGGTTAGCCTAAGTTCTGTGACACAAGCTTCTGGGTCGCTGGGAGAGTTTGCAACGCAACATCCAGCGGATGATGCTGCTGCAGCAATAGTTACGAAGGCCCAAGAAAGTGGTCTGTTCCAGGAGATAGCAAAGAAAACGAATGTTAATGAGGTGGTGTTTGCAGAAATGTTTAAGGGTTCAACCAGCTCGGCATTATCAGCAAGTGGAGGAGAGCTGGCCAAGTTCGTGATTCGGAAGGCGGTCGGTGCTTGAATGGACCAGAAAGAATTTGATATCGTTTCGATAATTGCATCGCGCAAAGCCGAGTTCTACGTGAAAACAAGGGAAAAGCTACTAGCTTTGCTCCCCCCTTTTGTTGACAAGAAGGAGGCTAGATTACGACTCCGTCGGGCTATATCACAGCTTGATAACGCCCTTTTCATCAGCGAAGAAGAGAAAGAATCGAAGACTATCAACCCGGAGCTATCAATTTCGCAGTTGAAGTTAAACAACAAAGAAATCATCGACCGAGTCGTAGAAGCCATGACCACTGGTTGAGGCGGATGCACGGTCTCTACGTGATCGTTGGTTCTAGTTGTTTGAGTTCCTTTATTCGTTTCATGATCTCTTCTTCAAGAAAACTCACCAGTTCAGATGTTTTGGAATAGTAATCTATCCTGTGAAAGTGTTCAATGTCTTTTATCATTAATTGAAGCTTGTCTTGCCTCTTTTTCTTTGTCTTCTGAGCACATACCCATACGTTATCTTCATCTATTACTTCCAATATCTTTATGAGTTCAGCCCAAACATTTTCACTCCAACGATTTTTCAATAGAATCACGGCACCATCCGATCTGTTTATTGCGTTGAAAGCTTCAACCATCCTCATTCTGCGATATGCCTTTTCGAATTTCTCAAAGACTTCCACTTTGAGGTTGAGGCGATTTTCTATCATAGTTCTCACTTGTGTCATTTCGTTTTTTGTATCAGTTGTGTAACTAATGAAAACAGTGGACAGTTTGAAACATCTACATTCTCTTTTCTTGCACCTGTGACAATAATACGGATATTTCTCGTATACTATATCATCTATCTGCATTTGATATGTTGTTTCGTCTATTCTCATTTGAAATTTGTTTGCCAAAGCGATAGTCCATGCAAGCACTCCAGCGAGATTCTTTTTGATAACCGAAATATTCTTATGTGTTCTTAAGCTTCTTGATGTGACCCCTACATCCTCAATCAGTTTTGATATTATAAGTTCTGGTGTAATATTTTGATTTTCGCTTCGATAAATATAACCTAAGTAACGTTGCCAGTCTTCAAAAGTTTCAGGTTGAGACTTTCCAATTATCTTGTCTGGAGACAAACTTTCTAATGCGTTCATTTTTCCTGGGGGAGTCTCTACATACCTAAGCATAATCTCCTGCAGATCGATTTTGCACTTATTCGCAAAAGCACATACCCAAGCGATAATATCAGCTAAGCACCATCTAAGCTCTTTCAAATCAAGGGTAAGAACAGGTTTTACTAATTCAGCGGTTTCCTCGATTAGTCTGTGTAATACCTTTTCAGGTGACAAGGACAAGTTTCTGATTTCGTAGATTTCTTTAAACATAGTGGACCATTCGTTGAGAGTCCACCTTCTATGAGACAATATGCTCACTCATACTGTGCATTCTTACCAAAGGAAATGGTATTTAACAGATATGAATTGAAAATCTAGACTGGCAATCCCCTTCTAGAATCGGAAGAAAAGACAATGTTGCTGAGTGCATAGGCGTCGGTTTAACTTCATTTAAGCAACTCTTTATTTCAACGTGCAGAACAAATCTATTTGACAGTTTTAAATGACAGTATAAACCTAACCCCCCGCACCACCTCTATCTAAAGCCTTTTTCATGTTCTTTTCGTGAAAAGACCACGAAATGCGTGTTATTAGCGTCGTGACAAATTTAGTGTTGCCAAATTGAAATCCGATTTTGTGAGGCTCAATTTATCATCACATCTTCTTAGGTATTCGTTTGGCAAGACATCAGCCGAAATGGCAAACATAAACCTGCAACCTCCTATCATTATTACAAGTTTCTAACTTTATAACTTTCTAAACCAAAAGAAAAAATGAAGTTTCTAAAAATTTCAACACAGTTATAAAGTAGAAAATGGAAACTTTCCATAACAAGGAAATGATACGCTAGCACCTGCACATGCTTTGGCAGACACATATCAGAATCGCAAACGAAGTTTTACAAAGACTAGGAATACCAAAATCAACCATTGAAGCAGATAGATTGAAAGAGGGCGTTCTAGCACCTGACAAATGGGGAGATTATCCGCATCATTATGGAAAATCGCATGCAATCGCAAAGCTATGGACGAGTCGATTCGGATACTTAAACAGGCAATACAAAAAGCTAAAGTGGAAGATAAAGAGAAAATGAGGTCTTTGTAGAGGCTTAGGCGGTTTGTCCCAGATAACATAGCCCATTAAATGAAATTCTGTAGAAGAATCTCTTTTCACTCTTCAACTGTTATTGCCTGCGTTGGACATGATGTTACACATGCCATGCACGCTATGCAATCGCTTTCTCGCACAGGAACAGATTTCTGAGAGTCTGGATATTCAGGCAAGTTTTTGAGTTCGAAAACGTTTACTGGACAAACCTCAGCGCATACGCCGTCCCCGTTGCATTTACTCCAATCAACTTTTACCTTAGGCATCGCATCAACCTTGCACTAAAGCTTGATTCGCTCAATTATTAATTTTTTTCGTTCCTATAATTGAAAAAGCTCCTTATAAAAGTATGTTAGAAAACCTGTCTTTCGTGATTCAACCAAAACCACGTCCTTTAGGCGCAACTAAAAAATGTTTCACTGTTGTTTGTGGTTTGGAAGGAATTGGAGTATAACTAAGCATGTGACAAAAAAGACTATGCTAAAGGGAAAAACAAACCAAACATCCGACAATTCTATGACCCCAGCTGCTAAAGTTGGCGCTATAGAACCTATAAGCCCCTCAGTGAAGAAGTAAACGCTGAAACTCAATCCTCTCTCGGTTATCGGAGTCATATCCGCTACTAGGGAGTTAATAGGCGACCACACTGCATTGTTGAAAAACGAGTAAAGAATGTAAATAAGGGCAAGAAAGTAAAGCTGAGACGCCAGTGATAGTATAAACAGCGAAATCGCACAGCCGATGATAGCATAGTTGAGTGCCTTTTTGGCGCCTATCCTTTCTCCTAAGTAGCCGCCACTCAGAGAGCCAACTATTCCCATAAAAGGTCCAAGGCCAAATATTAAGCTAGCTGTAGACTCGGAAAGATTTCTGGTCTCCACAAAATATGTGGTCATGAAGGTTGAGCTTCCCGTGCCTCCCACCTCTCTAACGGCTATGGCAATCAGAAAAAACAGGAGTCCAGAGGACAAGATAAAAGACAACCTTCTTTGTCCAAGTTTGCTCTTGGTTTCTGTTTTTTCAAATCGTTTTGTCTTGAGTTGCGAAGACATCAAAATTATGCAACCCCAAATCAGGATTGGAACAGCCCAGAACAGGTAAGTCCATCTCCAACCCAATGTTAACATGAAAACAGCGAGACTAACGACTCCAATGGCTGAGCCTAAACTTCCGAAAGCATTGTGGAAACCCATTGACCTATTTATCTGCTCTGGCTTAGCGAGTCTGCTTATCTGACTTAATCCGGAGATATGGTATAGGGGCGATGAAATCTTCACAAAGGATACTGCTATAACCAATGTCCAAAAGTTGCTTGTCTGACTAACTATGATCGCTGAAACCCCTTCTACTAACATGCTGGCAAACAACAGATGCTGTGTATTGAATCGGTCTGCCAAGAATCCTGATGGGATATTCATAAGAAGTTGGACGAGGCTTGGAATAGTAACTACCAGAGAGGCTTCGAGGGGGCTTAGTTGAAATTCTTGAATGATCACTGGGATTAGGGCGACTTGTATGAGAAGATATACTTCGAGGAACATGTGCGTTGTGCAGATCATCCAGAGAGGCTTTTCCATCTAGATTACTCACTGAATCATTCTTTGGAATTGTAAGAAGTAAAAAGGTCATCAATAAAAACTTGACTTAAGCCAATCTCACAACTCGAAAAGGTTTATTTGGTTTCTAGCTTCTTAAGCAAACTAAAAACGGTTAAAACAGTTCCCTTGAGGTATGCATCGGGATGGGTTCCAAAAATGTTGCTTGGCTTAAAATATCTGGAGTTTGTGGCACAATCGCGCCTATAGTTGCGTTTACATTTATTTCTCTTGCAATAACCTCTTATCCACAGTTCAGCTGGACGGACAATGCTCTAAGCGATTTAGGAGTGGTGGAGGGAGTCACTGCAGTTCTATTCAATTCTGGTCTCATAATTGGCGGAATTTTAGCTATAATATTCGCGTCTGGATTATTCATTTTTCTACGCAACAGAGTGTTAGGGAGAATCGGCGCTTTCATCTTCACTCTTGCCGCATTGGCTCTTGTTGCAATTGGGATTTTCACAGAAAATTTTGGAAGAATACACTACTATGTTTCGGTTGCGTTTTTCATTTTTGCTCCAATATCAATGCTTATCATTTGCGCAACGTTCTTTGTCATGAGGAAGGTGAAAATGGGCTTGTTCACTTTTCTAACTGCAATTATTGCAGCACTCGTTTGGGTTCTTCAATTTGCAATGCGATATGTTCCGAACGTTGCCATTCCAGAAACGATTTCTGCACTCTTAGCGTCAACATGGTCCATAGTTTTAGGCTTTCAAATGCTTAAGCAAGGTTCACGTTCAAACAAATAAAACTGCAAGCCAGTTCAACCAGTGAAAAATTTCCAATCTAGTTCGAAACACTTCGGAAATCGCAAACACTTTTATCAATTTAGCAAGGTTATAATAACTTGAGAAGAATGGCAAAAAAAGGATGCAAAAAGGCTAAGTGCTCGATATTCAAAGATGAAAAACGAGATAATGAGCGTTTTTAGAGGGTCGATTGTTAGAATTCGCTAGGCTTAATATCTGAATAAATTTGTGAACAGCAAAATGAAGAGAACGATATGCTATATCCTTGGTTTTCAGCGAATTTTATTGCTTCTTCTTCTGGAAATGCTATCGCATCTACTCCAGCTTTTATGGCTAAAACGTCTGTTTCTACACGATGTTTGCCTTTTGGTCGCATACAACCAAGAACTAAAGGCGTTTGAGGAAACATTAGTCTTGCAGCTGCTATGATTTTTGCTATGTCTACTGGTTTTGGCGGTTCGACTGTTTCCATTTCTGTTTCATGTATGGGCATGAAGGCAATTATGACTAGAGCTGAAGGCTTGTATTGGGATATCATCTTTAATGCGTGGAACTCGCCTTTTAGCTTTCCATAATGAAGCCCCACAATAACATGCGGCACAAATACAATTCCAGTGTTATTCAAGGCTTTTAAAGAATGTTCATAATCTTCAACGGTTACGTTCAAATTGTAAATTTCCCTTATAGTCTCGTCAGAACCAATAATATCTATTAAAGCGGCATCAACTCCAGCATTCCCAAGTTTTTTAGCCGTATCAAAATCGATTATACCCGTGTGAACAAACACCGTTAAGCCCAGTTCACGCTTAACTTTTTCAATCATGTTGACAAATTTTTCTAGGGGAACCGAGCCATTCGGCAGGCATCCGCCACTTATCAAACAGCCTAATGCCCCTTTACGTTTAAGCTGCGCACACAAATCGAACAGTTTTTCAGGCGCGGTGGCTGGATACATTGTCTCTAAAACTTTTCCGCCACAATGTTTACAGTTTAGTGCACAGCCTTTACCAGTAACTGATATTGTCGGAAAATCATTTTGCGAAGAGCAGTAATAGCTTGTTTTATAATACATGAAACTTGGAGCATAAAAATGGATTTTCTTTGATCTGGAAATGAGTTTACCCGTATCTAATAGGTTTGTAAGCTCCTTTTCATCCATGTGCCAAACAGTTTCGGGTGAAAGTTGAGTCATTGCCTTCTCTAGGAAAACCATCTATAGTTTGTTTAATAGTTTTCGTTTTTTGGTTCTGTTAACTCTAAGGAGCTTAAGCGTTTTACGGAGAGGCTTGTTAACCAGAGGGGCTTTGGTGTTGATTTCTCGTGTTGCCGTTTCTTTACATGAGGACTTCATAGTAAAGTCAGTTCAACTTGATTCTTCTCTACGCATGTTCGGAAATTGTGCAGAATATCCATTCCTAATACATTAGGTGTATACCGAATCATCTTTTCTCTATCTTCAGCCGATATATTAGGTGGAATACAAGTCACTATGAAACTGCCACATTTAATTTGGTGCTCATCTTCGTTCGATTTAAAAGTCAAAGCGACTAATCGATTAATCATCTTGTTTCGAAACAACCCTCCAAATCCGACGGCTTCACGTTTAAAATAAGGAAGAGAGGAAACATCGATGTTCATAATCGTTGCTTCTTTTTCAGTTATTGCAGAATAAGTTGTTCCAGTATCTACCAGAAAATCGACTATTTTTTTAACGTTATATGATTTAACTTCAAAAAGAACCGAGATTTTTGGCTGCCTATTTATAACTAATCCTTTGAATTTAAAAGTATGACACCAGCTTCTGAAATCCTTAGAAAAACATTGCAACTGGTTCAGATTGTATATACTCAACTATGATTTTGTTTGGGTCACACTTTCTAACAGTTTTTATTATTTCATCAAAAGTGCTTGCACTTGTAACAACTTTCCTATCTTGTATCACGACCCAAAGTCCATTGTATTCTTTTTTTAGATTCTCATAATTCTCTTTTAACCACTCAAGGTTCTTACTGGAAATCTTGAATAGCTCGCTATTCTGCATTTTTTATCTCACCATCGAGGAAATATACTCAAATTGCTATACGCATATATCTACTATATATACGTAATTCAAATTCCTTTCGGTTATTCATATAATATTTGTGAATCCAGGTTCCAGATTTCCGATAAATTTTAATTAGAATTTCGAATAGCTCTCTTTATTAAAGTTATCCACTTGCTTGTATCTGATGTTATTTCTATTCCAGCTTTTTGTGCTGGCGTTTTTCTGTTTAATGCTGTATGTGGTCTGGTGACATTGTAATATTCCCAAAAGTCCCTCTGGTTAACATGATAAAGCTTTATTCATTCAAGACCCCAAGAGTTAACAGAACCCGTTTTTTCGACGGCTTATTTTTCTTTGTTGTTATGCTCTGAAATTATTGGAATGACATGTATAGCTTCATCCATTGCCATAATCGTGTCTGCGACCATTTCGAGGTACTTCTGAAAGTTAAGAGTTTTAAAAACTGCTACGCCCCTCTCAGTGATGGCATAGAGTATTTTTTTGCTTGAAATTCGTTCTTCAACAAGACTATATTTTATTAAGTAATCTAGACGTTTCCTAAGGGTGATGCAGTCCATATTAGTTTTGTACGCTATGCCATCGATGGTCAGAGGTTTCTTAACCAATGCTCCTAAAACGTCCTCATAGGATTCCAGCTTTGACCTTCGCATTTACATACCCTTTATTCCATTTCATCCGATCTGGATAAATTATTTATGAATTCCAAATCTTTAGTAAACTGTTCTTTTTTGTAAGAAATGTATTAAGCAAACTTTACCTAATTCAGTGCATCTTAAGAGCGTGCGAGAGTGGCCATTGCTGAAGAAACGCCCAAAAAAATCCGTGTTTCCGTAGGTTCCGCTATAGTTCTTGATCTTTTAAGCGGAAAACTTGACGCTACGCCCACAACCGCTTATCTAATGACGTATAGAAAAGGCAAATGCTTTGCAAACTGTGGTTTTTGTCCACAAGCTAGAGAAAGCCATAGCAGGGCGGACATGCTTTCAAGGGTTTCGTGGCCTGCTTTTCCAACCGAACGAGTCCTTAATGGAATAGAGAAGGCTGTCAAGTATGACGAGATAAAGCGTGTTTGCATTCAAGCCTTAAACTATCCAGAAGTTTTCACGGATTTGATTGCTCTTATAAGGGTAATTCACCAGAAAGTTAATGTTCCAATTTCGATATCCTGTCAGCCGCTAAACAGTGAAAATATAAGGCAGTTGGCTGAGGCTGGAGCTGAAAGGATTGGAATACCCTTAGACGCTGCAACGGAAGAACTGTTTGACAAGATTAAGGGTTTGTCTGCCGGAGGCCCATACAGCTGGAAAAAACAGTTTAAACTTCTAAGCGATGCCGTTAACATTTTTGGAAAAGGTAAAATCAGCACTCATCTGATTGTTGGTTTAGGAGAAACTGAAAGGGAAATGGTTAAAATTATTCAGCGATACGTTGATATGAGTGTTCTCCCAGCACTTTTTGCTTTCACGCCAATTTCAGGAACAGCCTTAGGGAATAATGCTCAACCGCCAATTCAAAAGTATAGGCGAATTCAAATTGCAAGACATCTAATAGTTCATGAAATCGCTAGATATGAGGATATGCGCTTTGATGAGGAAGGCTACATAAGTGATTTCAGTGTTGACGAGCAAACTCTATTGCAAATTATTCAAATCGGCGAGCCTTTCCTTACTTCCGGATGCCCAAACTGTAACCGTCCATACTACAACGAAAAGCCAAGTGGACCCATCTACAATTACCCAAGAAAAATAAGCCAAAAAGAGTTATCTGAAATAGAAAGCCAACTAAGCCTACCTGGGGAGTTAAAATTTTGAACTCTCTTTATCTTCTCGATGCTGCACTAACTGAAACAAACAAGGTAAAACTCAAATTTTTGGGCACAAACGGAGAAATCAGAGAATTTGTTGATGATGCTTATAAACCATACTTTCTTGCTGCTAGTCCACTGGCAGAAGAAGAAAAAGAAGCCATCAAATATTTCAGTGGAGAAACAGAAACCGTAGAAAAAACTGACTTGTTTACAGGTGAATCAAGAGTTTTGGAAAAGGTTTCTTGGCCGAATCCTAAAATTGCCTTAAAGGCTGCTGGAAGTTTCCGTCAACCTTGGGAAAGCGAAGTGGACTTTCTAAAATCATATGTTTATGATAAGGGTCTAATCTTCGGAGCATTGCATTCTGAAAACAATTTGCAGCCAATTTTTGATGCTCCAACGGCGGTAAAAGAAAAATTTGAAGAGAGATTTAAAGAAGTTAAAGCAAAAGACGCGTTAAAGCATAGTCAGATTTCTTATTGGCTTAATCTGCTTCTTCAGCCAATCCCTAAACTGAATCCAGATTTCTTTGGGGTTAAAGAAATTGACCAAGAAAAGGTTTGTGCTACTTGGATGCTTTCCAGAATAGCCAACATCCCTTTGGCTGAAGCGTTTAGCAGTAGACGGGTAAGTGAATGGATAAAATCGATGATTTACACTTATCTGCGAAAGAATAGGATTCTCATTCCAACTTCTGAGGAGTTGAGAAAAGGAAAACCGACGCACAGAGTTATTGGAGCTTTGACGGTTGCGCCAACTCCTGGAGTCTATTTTGGGACTGTTGTGTGCGATTTTGAAAGTCTATATCCAAGCTGCATTGACAGTTTCAATTTGTCCTACGAAACAGTTGATTGCATCCATCCGGAATGTAGAAGCAACAAGATTCCAGACGTTGATTATCACGTTTGCACAAACCGCAGAGGATTCTATTCAATACTTGTTGGAGCCTTAAAGGAACTGCGAATCAAACTGTTCAAACCCAATTCAAAAGACAATTCTTTAATGGAAGAGGAGAGAAAAATTGCTGGGACAGCGGCAAAACTGTTGAAGTTGATTACTGTTTCTAGTTACGGGGTTACGGTTAGAATTCACGGGGTGGCTTGTCCACCACTTGCAGAAGCCATAACGGGTTACAGCCGCTATGCACTTAAGGAATCTTGGAAGATGGCAGAAGGAAAGGGTTTAAGACCTCTTTACGGCGATACGGATTCTTTGTTTTTAGATAATGCTTCAAATGAGCAAGTGGAATGGTTGATTAAGGCTGTTAAGGAACGGTTTAGTTTGGATTTGGCTGTGGAGAAACGCTACAATTTATGCGTTTTGTCGAAGGCGAAGAAGGCCTATTTTGGAATCTTGTTCGATGGAACCCCTGACATTAAAGGAGTTACGCCGATAAAATCCAATGCGCCTAAGTTCGTAAACAGTGTATTTCAGCAATCTGTTAAGACGCTTTCAACGGTGAAGAATCAAGAGGAATATGCACAGGCTAAGAAAGTGATTAAAGAGATTGTTAAGAAAGCCATTGACGATTTGAAGAATAGGCATGTTAAGTTGGAAGATTTAATTTATACAGTGCGGCTTTATTTTGACCCTAACGAGAAAATAGCAGATATGAAGACTGCGGCTCAGCAGTACCAATGTGCTCTGCAACTGATAGATGCAGGTAAAAAATTGAAAAGATGGGACACCGTTTCCTTCATTAAAGTGAAGCCTTTCAAGTATAAGGAAAAAATCTTCACAGTGAAACCAGCAGAATTCGTGAAAAGCCTAGTTGAAATAAATGTAGAGGATTATGTTCGAAATTTGCTAACTGCTTTGAACCAAACCTTTGAACCAATGGGCATTAGATTAGAGACGGAAAAGGAAACGGAGATTTCAAAATGGCTAACAAGCTGAAGTTCCAAAGTCATCTGAGCAATTAGTCTTGAATCTGAAATAAGCGAAAGATAACCGGAAGTTTATGCTGAGACTTTGATTTCTTTTTTCAATTCTTCTTTGACTATCTTGTCGACGTCGTATTTGGATATTTGAAATGTGAATTCCCACATTGCTTTAGCTATTGGGTTGTCTGTGTTTAGCTTGAACATCGTTGCTCTTCCTATGCGTCTCGTTTCAACGACTAGACCGTACTTTTCTAGAAGCGGCCAGGCTCGGTAAAGTGTTTTCCATGCTACGCCGCTGTTTCTGCTTATTTCAGTTTTTGAAAAGTCAAAGTCTTTGTATAATATTAAGAAATCTAGCAGTTTGGCTACTGCTGAATCCTGGAAGAGTTTACGTAGTGCAGGTGGATTTGCCTCTTCAGAATATTTCTTTGTCTTCATATTGATTCTACCTAGTAGCTAGTTAGCGAAATGGCATATTTAAGTTTTATTTTTGGCACATTAACATCTAAATCATGCACAATTTTTAAATTCTGTAGACAAACAGCAAAGTCTATGGATACGCTTGTTAAGGCTATATTGCACAAGCTTCTGAGACATGGATATGTAGGCGCTAAGCATACAGCTTTAGAAAACCTGTCTAAAGGCTTCCCAAGACATATGCATAAGGAATTAATGAAAACAGCAGACAAACTGATAAAGAAAGGACTCATAACGCCAAAGCCAACAGGCTACGGCATGTAAGTTTCATTGAACCCACGCAGAATGGCTGAGATAGAAGGAATAATAAAAGACCCTTGAAAAACAGTGCAGATGTTTTCACAAAGATCCCAATAAGCCCCATCATGGTCTGCAACAGTATCCATAATTTCTAGTCGAAAAATCTATGTGTAGGATAAGCATTAATGCACTCCTAAAACGGTTGGTGTAAAGTTTGGTGGAAGCACCTGTAGAAGACAAGAGAATAACCCTCAAAGAAGCAGCAAAGCTTGTTCCAGACGGCGCGCATCTCTTTTGGGGCGGATTTGGCTTTCAACGCCCACCAATGGCTTTCGCCCACGAACTTGTCAGACAAAAGAAACGAAACCTAACCATTTACACCTGTGGCTCAGAAATGGATTTAGACATTTTAGTAGGCGCAAGAGTTGTCTCACATCTTGAAGTGGCATTTTACGCCATCGAAGGCATAGGCTTAGTGCCTAACATTCAAAGAAGAATCCGAGAAGGCGCAATAGAAATCGAAGACTACTCAAACTTAGCCATGGCTTTACGCTTCTTAGGCGGAGCGTTAGATGTACCATTTATGCCTTTAAAAAGCATGTTAGGCTCAGACATGCTCACAAAAAAGAGGTTTAGACCCAAAAAGGCAGAAGTAGTCGAATGTCCATTCACTGGAGAAAAAGTTGTTCTAGTCCCATCAGTTCGCCCAGACTTCAGCATAGTGCACGCCTCACGCGTCGACAGAGAAGGAAACGTGCAAATAGACGGTATTAAAGGCGAAGATGTGGAAGGCGGAAGGGCTGGCAAAAAAGTAATAGTGCTGGCTGAAGAGATTGTGGATACGGAATTTATACGCGCCCAGCCAGACCAAACAGTCATACCAAATATCTATGTCACCCATGTCGTTGAATGCCCATGGGGTTCATACCCAATGATGGTTTACAACTACTACGACTATGACATGGAGCACGTGCGCACGTACTACGAACAATGCAAAACAGAGGAAGGATGGCAAAAATACTGCGAAGAATACATAACAAGCGTGAACAGCCACATGGAATTCCTTCAAAAAATAGGCATTGAAAAACTGATGAAACTTAGAGCCAAAAAACCACTTCCCTACTAAAAGGGGAAAAATGAAAATGACTAAACGATATGCAAAACCCGGAGAATTCACAACCCTAGAACTCATGGCAGTTTGTGGTTCCAAGCAAATAAAAAACGGCGAAGTAGTCTTCATAGGCACAGGCTTACCCCTTATAGCCGCAATGCTAGCCAAAAAAACACACGCACCCGGAGCAAGGATCGTTTATGAAGCTGGTTTTATTGATTCAAACGCCATAGACATCGCCTTATCCATAGCCGACTCTAGGCTAGGATACCGAGCATCCGCAGCCATCGGCTTAATAGAAACACTAGGCCTAATGCTGCAAGGCGGACACGTTGACGTAGGCTTCGTTGGAGCAGCACAAATCGACGAGTATGGAAACATAAACACTACGTACATCGGAAGCTTCGAAAAACCAACCGTGAGACTCCCTGGAAGTGGCGGAGGAAACGACATAGTCTCGTCTGCCAAACGCATAGTAATCATAATGACCCACGAAAAGCGAAAAATGGTCAAAAAACTTGACTATCTTACAAGCCCAGGCTTCTTAGATGGTCCAGGAGCCAGAGAAAAAGCAGGCTTACGTGGAGGCGGACCTTCGCTTGTGGTTACGAACCTTTGCCAAATGGATTTTGACCCAAAAACAAAAAAGATTAGGTTAGCTACTGTTCACCCTGGCGTTTCGGTGCAGCAAGTTCTGGAGAACACAAGCTTTGACTTAATTGTCCCTAAAGACGTGCCGACGACTGAGTTGCCTACACATGAGGAACTCGTCCTTTTAAGGGAGATAGACCCCCATGGAATCTATATACCAAGATCTAAGTAGGTGAGGCTGTTTCTTTCTGAAGCTTAGGCTTTTGCTT
>Ga0315296_10001171_pt1 | contig 22905 bp, 15 predicted proteins | sample YL17G14_18_MG_FD_203921 | JGI IMG/M metagenome (GOLD analysis project Ga0315296, IMG submission 203921) | Sediment microbial communities from Yellowstone Lake, YNP, Wyoming, USA - YL17G14_18 | ecosystem: Environmental > Aquatic > Freshwater > Lake > Sediment | place: USA: Wyoming | collected...
AAGGAATATGTCGGGCTATGTGTCGAATTCCCGAGCCTGAGCTGGCTGGCCCAGACTCCCGAGGGTGCTCTTCAGGGGATAAGAAGAATCGTCGAAGAAACCGTCATCGACATGCAGAATAGCAACGAAACCCCGCCTCCTCCGATCTCGAGCCGCTCTTACAGCGGGAAATTTGTCGTCAGGGTCCCGCCGGAAGTCCATCGGGAGCTGGCCATGAAGGCCGCTGAGGAAGGCATCAGCCTCAACCGCCTGGTCAGCGCCAAATTGAGCAGTCTTTGAACTTCCTCTTTATTCTCGCCTAATTGGCTGACACTCGGGAGGAGTGGGGCAAAATCGAATGCCTGGTCGCTGAGCGCAGCAAAACCTACGAAACGGCGAGTGGGGCCCGCAAGTACCTGAAGTCCCTGTGAGATATGATCTTATCCCTCTCCAACTCTCGCCGCGGCACAACCACCCTCAGCGCGCTGATCAGGGATTCCCCTGACGCGCTATCGTGTTCGTTTACGATCAACTCCCATCTTTTTTTCCCGCACCTTCGCCTTCGCCTTCGCACCCCTTGCGATTTTCCCGGCCGGCTGATTCGTCCCCTTCCCTCTCTTTCCCGTTCCCGCCGCCTTCCCGGCCGGGCTGCCCGGAGTTTTTCCCGGCTTCAACGGCTTCCTCATACCTTCGACCGCGCGGTGCGCCGACTCTTGTGCCTCGATTTCGACGCCGAAGACCTCCGCCAGGTCGCTCTCTTCGATCCCCTCCGCCCGCTCCCCCCGGGCCGCCGAGTCCGCCTTGGCCAACACCCCGGTCCGGACGGCCTCGTCGAAGAGCTCCATCCGGTCGACTCCTCTCAGAACGAACAACAGCTCCGGCCGGCTGTCGAGCCGGGCCCCCACGCCGTAGAGGGTGGCCGCGACGTGCTTGCACATGACCGCGTAGTCGGGGCAGGAACAGCGCATCTCGATTTCCTTCTGCCAGGGAAAAAGGCCGCTCACCGGATGGGTCATGACGCCGATCACCGCGTCGGAGAGCCGCCCCCGGAGGAGCTCGACCACCGAGGCGATGCCCCCCGTCGACGCCTCGCGGATGGCCTTCCAGCGGGCCGGGGGCAGTTTCTTGATGTCGATCTCCACCCGGTAAAGGTCGTTTCCGACGACCCGGGCTTCCACTCGTCCCGGCCCGATGACGAGGTCGCAGACCGACCCGTTTCGGACGTAGAGCCGCCCCCGCCCCAAACGGTTCCAGAAATCGCAGTGCTCCTCCAGGTGGCCGCACCAGGCTTTCCCCCAGAAAGTCCGGGCGATCGTCCGGCCATCGATAACCACCGGGTCGAGTTTCTCCCCTTTCTTGACCAACCGCTCCAAACGCCGCTGGGCCGTCGCCCGTCGCTCCGCGACCGTCACGTAGCGCGGCCAAGCGTTCGCATATCTCCTCCGGCTCCGGCCCCATCTTCTGCCCAAGGTTCACTCCCCCGCGGCGCGGTGGATGTCGAGCGCCACGAATTTCAACAGTTCCTTGTCGGACATCTCCGTCAGCCGTTTCTCCGCCCCCTCTTCGACGAGGCTCCTGGCCAGGCCGGTTTTCTCGGCGATGAGGGCGTCGATCTTTTCCTCGATCGTGCCCCGACAGACGAACTTGTGGACCATGACATTTTTCGTCTGACCGATCCGGAAAGCCCTGTCCGTGGCCTGGTTTTCCACGGCCGGGTTCCACCAGCGGTCGAAATGGATGACGTGGCCCGCCTCCGTCAGGTTGAGCCCGATCCCCCCCGCTTTGAGCGACAGGACGAAAAACGGCGGCCCGTCCTCGCGCTGGAAGGCCTCGACGTAGCCCCTTCTCCTTCCCACGGGCGTCCCGCCGTGAAGGACGAGCCCGGTCCGGCCGAAGACCCCGGCCAGGAACTCGGCCAGAGGCTCCGTGATCTCCCGGAACTGGGTGAAGACCAGGGCCTTCTCCTGGCGCGAGGCCAGCTCTTCGCACAGCTCCCGGAGCCGGCCGAACTTGCCGCTCCGGCCGGGATCGTAGTCGCCGTCTCCCGCGGCGTGGGCCGGGTGGTTGCAGATTTGCTTGAAGCGGAGGATAGCCGCGAGAACCATGCCCCGCCGCTCGATCCCGTCGAGCCCCTCCAGGCGCTCCGCGAGCTCCCGGACCGTATCCCGGTAAAGCGCCGCCTGGGCCGGTGTGAGAGGGCAGTACGCCCGGACCTCCGTCTTCTCGGGAAGGTCGGCGATCACCTTCCTGTCGGTCTTCAACCGGCGCAGGATGTACGGGCGGATCAGGGCCCGCAACGGCCCGTAGCCGTCCGGCCCCTCGGCGACGATCTTTTTCGCGTAGCTCCCGAAGGCCCGCTCGGAGCCGAGCAGTCCCGGGTTCAGGAAGTCGAAGATCGACCACAGGTCGGACAACCTGTTTTCGATCGGGGTCCCCGTCAGGACGACGCGCCGGGGAGCCTGGATCTCCTTGACCGCCCGGGCCTGCCGGGTGGCCGGGTTCTTGACGGCCTGGGCCTCGTCGAGCGCGGCCAGGCTCCATTTCCGCCCTCGGAAGAACGGCGTCCGATGCAGGACGCCGTAAGTCGTGATGACCAGATCCGGACGGACTTTCCGGCGGCCGCCGTCCAGCCGCTTCTCCCATTCCGTGACGGGGGTTTCGGAAGGATGGGCGTAGAGAACCCTCAGGTCCGGGACGAAACGTTCGATTTCCGCCTTCCAGTTGGCCACGAGCGACGCGGGGACGACGAGGAGGGCGGGCGGGGCGCCCGCCGGGGCCTCCCGCCGGAGAAGCACCAGGAGCCCCAGGAGCTGGATCGTTTTGCCCAAGCCCATGTCGTCGGCCAGGCAGGCCCCGAGACCGAGCCTGGCCAGAAAGCACAGCCAAGAGACGCCCTCGCGCTGGTACGGCCTGAGGACGGCCCGAAGCTCCTTGCCGGGCTCGGACGCCCGCGCCGTCTCCAGGCGCTCCGGACTCCGCAGGGCGTCGAGGACAGCCTGGAGACCGCGCCCGGCCTGGACGCCGAACCATTCCGGAGCTTCGGCCCCGGGGCCCTCCCCCCGTTCCGGGCCTTCTACCCCCGCGAGAAGGCGCATCGCCCGCAGGAAGCTCAAGCCGTCTTTTCCCACGCTCTTCCGGACGTTCTTCCAGTGGGCCATGAGCTCGGACAGCCGCCCGGGGTCCACCTCGACCCATTTCCCGCGGAGCGACACGAGCCCCGGCGAGGAGCCGGCCAGGGTATTCCATTCCTCTTCGCTCAAGGCCACCCCGTCGAGGGAGGCCTCGACGGAAAAATCGAGAAGCGTCTCGAGCCCCAGGACGACTCCCCTTTTCTCGCCGATGGTCACGTTGACCCGGGGCCGGGCCGGCCGGCCGCCCTCCCACCAGTCGGGCACCCGGACGATGACCCCGCTCGCTTCGAAGAGGGGGATCTCCTTGAGGAAGCCGTAGGCCTCCTGGGGCGTCCAGGCCAGGGGCCGGTAGATCTCCCCGGATTCCACCATGCGCCCGATGAGCGGGCTTTTCTCGGCTGCGGCCTGCACCGGGGCCAGGAGCCGGAGGAGGGCGTTCCGGTTTTTAAGGCCCGCATACTCCTCGAGGGCCCGCCGGAGAGGGATGTATTGCGGCTTGGATTGGTCGGACAGACGCCCGGTGTAGGTGGCCATGAAGGCGAAGGGGAAGCCGGGGTTGCGCTTGTTCTCCGCGAGGTGGAAGGTGACCCGGCCGACCAGCCGCCAGTTCGGATCGTGCCCTTTGAGCCATCCCGCGGGGCCGTCGGGGTGAGCGGTGGCCTCGAGCCGGGCTCGGCCGTCGAGGGCTTCCCACAGCCGGCTCAGAACCTTGGGCGTGAGGTATTCGAGGCCTTTCATCGGGGGGACGCGTTCGGCGACGGCGCGCCAATGGTCGGCGTCGGGATTCTGAACCGCGGCTCCGGGATCCGTCTCCAGTCCCGGGGTGTGGCAGAGGGCGGTCAGGTAGTCGCGGGCGAATCCGCGCCAGAAACCGAGGACGGCCGAAGGCGGGACGTCCCACGTCTCGCGCGTGAGCTCCAGGAGACCGAGCGCGGGGTCCTCTTCCCACAAGCGGCAGAGGCGCCTGATCCGGGGCGCCGCATCGGGGATCTCGGGCGGCTCGAGGTAGAGGCGGCCGGAAGGCGACAGAACGACCTCGGGCACGGCCGGGGCGGGGAGAAACTCGAAGGGGGCGGTGCGTGCCATTTCAAGAAGCTATAATGCGGTCTTGGGAAATTGTCAACCGCGTGCTTGAATTTGGGGACATGTGCCTCGGGTGAGTGTCCCCACTTACCCCGCTCTCTCAGCCCGGACCCCTCAGCAGTTCAGGACGTTCGGATCGGAGCCATTTCTCAACCGCGCTCCTCAGGCGGCCGGCCAACGCGATCATCTCTTCAAGCTCCTTCTCCGTTATAGCTCCGGCATGATTGTATTCGCTGGTGTTCCGCTTCTTGCGGAACGCATCCAGATTGTTAACGGTCTTCCTGTCGGGACAGATCGTATGTTCGAGCGAGAGGATGACCCGATAATGGTGGGAGCCCTTTGCGGACCGAAACCCGGATGCGGCGAGCGCCGCCTTGGCGCACTGGAGGGCCGCGTTATAGGCGATATTGAATCGCCAGTCGTTGCTCAAGGTGGGGTTCCGACAGTCAACGAGGTCACGGTCCACAAGAGCCAATAAGTGAGAAATTTCCTGGCGGCTCGACTTGTGCTCAACGAGCCAGCCGTTCTTCAGCCAGGCGGACAAGCTCATCGGTATCTCCCACAAGGGGGATTAGCGCCTCCTTCAGCATCGACAACAGAAAATGATCGCCTTTGGAAATCCGGCTCCGAAATTCCGCCTCTGACATGACGCAAGGATTGACCTCTCTTCTCAGGATGTCCTGGGTCGGGTTGAGCTTCTCGACGACATCGGCAAAAGCCACATCGCCGACGATCAGAACATCGATGTCGCTCCCCTTTGTCGCCGCCCCCTGGGCAATGGACCCATATACAGCCGCGGTCTTGATCGACCCGGCCAACGGTCTGAGCGCGGAACGCAAAACATCCACAACGCCCTGGGTTTTCGTTATGAGGCTTTTCAGTTCGTCATGGATCGGGCAACCCGGGTTGGCCTGAAAATGAACCTGATTGTCCCTGAGGCTCCGCAGGATGATGCCGGCCTCTGACAAGCGCTTAAGCTCTCGCTGGCCCGCTCCCGGCGAAACTCCTGTCAAGCGGAGGATTTTCCTCAAGTGAAACGACTCGTCGCCGTGGCTGTACAGAAGGGCCAGGATGGACCGCCTCGTTTTGCCGAACAGACATTCAAGAAGTCCCGAAGGATGGCTGATTGTTCTCATTATGAGTACAATTGTACCCATATTGGATACACATTGCAAGCTATTTTTCCCGCTTGTTCTCAGGACCACATAATTACTGAACGCTCGACCCCGGGAGAATTCTCATCCCGGGCTTGCCGGCCCGGGGTTTCGGGTGATAAATTCCCCCAGAACCGGAGGGCGCGGAGGACGGCCAAACTTGACATTTTTTCTGATAAGCTTATATTATGTGTGCAGCAAGCAAGAACGCTTAACCTTAAAGGTTAAACTTTTATACCCCGGGGGAACCTCGCATGTTCCCCCATTTTTTTGTCTATGAAAAAAAGGGCAGTAGTTCTCATTGATGGCGAAAATTTCAGGTATAGCCTGAAATCGCTCTTCCCTGGGCAATTCATGTATCTCCCTAAAAAAGTAGATTGGCCCAAGCTTTTTACTTTGCCGCTGGCCGAGGATCCTACCTACTCGCTGGATTGGTTGATAAGGTCGTGACAATCGGGCAAGAGAGCATTCAAGCCCTTATAAACGAATTCTAATTTTCCCGGACCGCCCGATGACACCGCCCGGAAAACTCGCTTCCTGTGCCAGCCGATCGCGTCTTCGCCATACCGGACTGAGCGGACTTGACGTATCGCTGACTTACAGGGCGTTTTATTCCCTATTCATGCGCGATATGTCCAGTAGAATTTACCTTGGCCGGAGGATCGCGGCCAGGATTCGACCGCCGTCCGAATTTTTCGCGGCCAGTTTACGAATGCGGCTTAGGGCGCTTTCGCGGCACCCGATGATTTCCGCGGCGCGCATAGTCCGGTCATGAGCTTCCCGGACGTCCAGTCCGGTTATTTCATATCCGTAACCCTCCGCGATCCACCGGAGCGCCGCCAGCCCTGCTTCCAAGGCGAATCGCGGTTCAGTCTCCGTCAGATCACGCGCCGCCCGGGTCAAGGTCTTGGGATCGCAGGGTGTGCGGTTTGCCAGTTCGATGGCCTCTTCGTAAAGACCCGCCGATTTTGCCGCGGCAAACCATTTGCCCTCCTCCCCCGGTGTGGAGGTGACAAGGTCCCGAAGGATGTCGCTCGGAGTCCGATCCGGATATTTGGAGGCGACGGCGCGAAAAGTGGCCAGGTAGGTCGATTTTCTATTAGCCGCAAAGGAATACTTGCGGTAAGCTTCCTCGGTTTGACCCATCGAGAGGAGAATCTCCTCACAAGCTTCGGCGATGAAGAACGGATTCACGTTCAGGCCAAGGGAATCCTCGGCAAAATGGAGCGCTTCGGTCTTCTCTCCCATCGCCACGAGGGCTTTTACCCCCCATTCCCGATATGCCCAGGACTTATAGGGGGCCGAACCGACCAAATCGAGGATTTCCTTGAATCGTCCAGCTGTATACAAAGCGCTCAAACAAGCCGCGCACCCGTTGAAGAATTCTCCCCTATGCCGATCCCCGCTCCAGATCATCCGGACCGTGTCGACGAACGAGTCGGCCCAGATCGACGCCGTTTCCGGAGAAGCGCACAGTTCCCCCCATCGATCTGGAAGTTGATCGATATAGGAATAATCATCGCTCTCCACCGCCCGCCAAAGTCGATCCAGCCATTTTCCCCGTAACGCTTCGTCGGCCGGAGCCGCGGCGATGACCGGGACCAGAACGTCGACTGCGGCATTGACCTCCGCGCCGATCGCCCCCGACGATCCGTCCACCCTGGCGATGGCGCCGGAGATCTTCTCAAGGAACAAAACCGCCCCTTCGGCCCCAAAAATCGGGTTTTTCCGGGCCGTCTTCTTGATCTCGGAAAGTGCTTCCCGGATGCGGAGGATCGCCGGCTGGGAGCGCCATCCGAAAGTGCCCTTCCGAAAACGCGGTACGAAGGTCCATCGGTGGTTTGTTTGGAGGCTCATGGAATCATTCCCTGCCCATGGGATTTCTGTTTACCGTGACCATGGGAAAACTGTTTACCATGACCCTGGGAATTCAGCTTACCGTTTCCAATAGTATTAATCAGGTTCACGCCGCCCGGAAAACCCGCTTCCTATGCCAGCCGATTGCCTCCTCGTGCGGACGGCAGATCTCGTGCGCGGGCGCAACGAGCGATTCCCCGTCGTATTCTTCAAGGTCGAATCGCCTCCTCTCCGCCCTCACTACGGCCGGGCTGACCCTGACGGTGACGGCATCCGTCACGGCAAAAAGGCCTTCGTCGAAAGCCCAGTGATGCCTCGGGCAAAGGCTCAGCCCGTTCCTCGGGTCATCCGGCCCGGAGGCCTTAACGGAGATAATATGTGCGGCGTTGGCTTCAAGAAGGTCCGGCTTGCCCTCATCCCGGAGAAGAAATTTGGCCTGGCATACGGCGCACTGTCCCCTGTACTCATCCAACATGATTCTCCGGAAGGCCTTCTCACGCGCCTCCTGGTCCCCGACATACGAGTCCCGGGTCTGCCGCAGTTGAAAGGGAAAGATGAGCCGGCTCCTGATGTCCATGAGCGCGGCCGACTCGAGCCCACTGTAGCGTCTGATATGGTCGCTCACCAGCGCGCTGGCGCCTCTCATGGTGAATCGACGGCTTCCCGGGTCGAATGTTTCAATTAACGCGGGGCCCAATAGACGATAACGGGCGCCATTGCGGCTATCCGGCCCGGACCTGGCAAGGACGAGTACAGGGACCTTGTCCTGCATGCAAGCAAATAAGCTCTTGTTGGGCTCATTCTCGAGCGGGGTGCTCTTGGCTGAATAAAATAGCGTCCACGACCCGTCGGCCTGGAACTTAATCTCGTCCGGATAGATTTCCCGTTCTTTGACGATCGCCGACTGACTGAATATAGAGAAGGCATAAATATCGCCCGCAGGCTTATATATGCCTTCGATCAAGTTGTGGATTCTCGGGATCCCGGCTTGAGGGAAGTGCTTCGAGGTGTTCTTCAAGAAGTCCGCGGTCACCTCTACACCAGTGAACCGCGCGAGTTCAAGAATGGTTTTGGCCCGCTGTTCTGAATTCATATCCTAATGTCCGTTTCCCAGACGCCGGACATTGAGCGACATCATTTTAACCAGGAGGGTGTCGGCAAAAAAGAGCGCATATTGATGTTCCTACGGCTGCCACCCTAGTAATTAAGTATCACAAGTTCTTTTACACTATATCTCTTGCCATCTGCACGGACCCATCTTACAACGTCAATTTCGCTCATCTTAAAACCTCGGTACAGATCCCGAATAATGGGTAGACTGGCATTGGTCATCAGGAAATGGGACCCCTTATTACTGCTCCTTACCACCTCTTCAGCCAAAGACTTTTGGTCGGCCAAGCCAAATCTATTCTGAGAATAATGAGTAAAATAGGAAGTGCTGTTTAATGGGGGGTATGGAGGATCAATATATATAAAATCGCCCTTCCCACATCTTTTCATAGCCTCTTTATAATCGAGACACAATATTTCTGCAGAACTTAGCAGCGTCGAATACGAAAGGAGATCATCATATGAAGGAAAACAAAGTTTTTTCCTGTGGGCATACGGTACGTTAAATTCGCCGCACCTATTTACCCTCCATATTCCATTAAATGAGGCTTTATTTAAATAAATGAATGCCGCCGCTCTCGAACACCGATCACTACTCTTGGTTTGATTATAAGTACTTCGAACTTTTAGATAGTATTTTTTTGTATTTTTCTCTTTGTGTTTTGCCAGGTGTTTATATACGAGGTCAGGACTTGACTTAACCGCATTATAGGCCTCAATAAGATTCGCGTTAATATCGGAAAGCATTGCTTCATTAGGACCATAGGCAAAGTATATACTCCCAGCGCCGACAAATGGTTCAACATACTTTCTGATTGAGGACCTGTCAGGGAATAATTTGACTATTCGCTTTGCGATTCTTTGTTTTCCGCCTATCCATTTTATGAAACTCTTCAAATTCGCTTCTACCTTTTAAGTCCTCTAGATAAGTCGCATCTCTTCTTTGAGAATTTCTCTCAATTTTACTACCCCCTGATGACCGGCAGGATAATTCTCTCTAATGAAATTATTTGCGTCCTCCCTAAAAAAAGCTTGACACTTTTTAAAACGCTCTTCAATTCCTTTATTTTTTAGTAGCTCATCTTTATGTTCGGATCTCAGCCACAATAAAAGTATCTCCATAAATGATGCAAATCCTGTTGTTTTAACCAACACTGATTTTCCGCTCGTGTCGTCCCATTGCTCAGGCCAAGTTTTCGCAATTTGCAGGAAGTAGTTCCACACTAATTTTAGAATATCTTTATCACGTTCTTTAATAAAGTAGCTTCTTAAAGGTATTTTTTGATCATCCTCCATGAGTTGGCTACGTAATAATCTATTTTCGTCGCGTCCTGGATTCGTCGTATACAACCGCATTAGGTGTTTAGCAAATGTGGATTGACTCAAATTGCCGTTAGCCCATTCGTCCCTGGAGCCTAGCATTTTTATTTTTTTATAGAAAGGGGAACCGTCGGTTACGTTCATTATTACCGCGATATCGTGTGCGGTTCTCTGCGGGCTCCGCTTATCCGAATAACCAAAAAGTTGAAATGCGATGGATGGATTTACAGCTTTTTGCGTGCTATTGATCTTAGCGAATATTTGGGCGCACTTCTTAATATCGAGATCGACGAATATTGTTACCAATACTTCGAAATCTGGTGATGCTGCAATAAGCGCGGCTGTCCTGTGTTGCCCATCGATTATTGTAAAGGCACCATCCGACGGTTTTACCTCTATGCAACCTACATCTGGGTGACCCTTGACCTCCTGCCAGTCAACTATGGACTCTGAATCAAGGGTTACGATTATTGAATTAGGAAAATTCGCATCCGGAGTACTTAAGAAGTCCTTTATTTCATTTACTCTGGATTCGACCAGTGGACGTTGGAATCCTGCATATTTTGGTATCTCCAACTCCTCTAGCCTAATTCTATCTGATGTCGATGAGTTATATAGGTCAGCTGCATTAATCTTGCCAAAGTACATATCCCAATCGTTTTGACGGATCCTTATAACGGGTAACTTAATATTAGGCATTGTGGTCCTCATTCATCTTGGGAAGATCCTTAGCAGCATCTATCAGATCTTTCGATAATCCTGGCGCCTCAACTGCTTTTTTTGCGTCCATTTCAAACCCCCGCTCATGCGCCCATATTATAGATGACCATAACATACAGCAGATAAATAGAATCACCGCAATTAAGAGGATAGATTTCTCACCAATTGCAGGTTTTGTCGCTCCAATTGTTATCAGGGCTCCGTAAACAAGAAGCAGAAAAAATCCCCATATTATGCTAAGTGTTGGGGACAGCATATAGGTTTCATTTTTCTTTTTATTGTTAATATATGACAGGCCAGTTATCATCAGTGATATGACACCGGTAAGAAGGTATGCCTCGCTTTTCGGTAACATGTTGCCGGAATGCCGATGAAATAGCCAAATAGTGAAGGCTGCTAAAAAAGAAAGAATTAAGCCTCCCATGATGGACCCAAGCCAGAGAACATATTTCCCCACATTTGATTTTAGGACTCCAAATAGTGCTTTGAGATTCATTTTTCACCTCGCGCTGTGCGTTGGCCCTCCCAGATAGGGCTCATCCAGACACTGAGTTCTTATCATTTACTCACTCCCATCCAGCATACTAGCAAAATCTCGTCCTCCTCAATGGGCGGCAATGGTGAAGGCGCCTTATACGGCTGCAACCCGAGGAACCGGGTCTTTTCGAAAATAGATGCGGAAGCCGCTGGCCCCGTCGCATTCTCCATTGCATCCCTAATAACCCTTTCGATCCGTACTCCCCAGGGGGCTTCAAGCGATTCAATCGCTTTATCAATATCCTCCTGAGATATCCCCGGCGGAGGGAACTTACGAAGCTGCTCAGCCGCGGCCCTCAACGCCGGCCTGATCTTAGGCTGAAGATTCGCTGGGTCGGTTGCCGCCATCCATTCTTTAAATATATCGCCTCTGGCTTTAATCCAGGCATCATAGGCGGACTCGATCATATTTGGCTCTAGGTGCCGCGCCGTTCCTTCTGTACAAGAAATCATCCTCAAGCATTCCAGCGTCTCCCGGACCGGCTCTTTTCCATCACTTGGCACGAAGCGGTAAAAAACTCTCCCGCCGACTTTTGCGCAGAAAAAATGGCCGATCTCAATTCCTCCGGCAAATCCGGATCCGACTGTACCGGCCAGGGTCTTTATCCTCTCTTCGTAGACCTCCATGGCCTTGCGGAGCTCCTGCCGGTACTCTTCTCCTGAGTGAGCGCACGGGTCCTCCCCTGCGTTTTCGAATATTTCTCCCTTTTCCCGCCTGAGTTCTTCGATTTCCTTTCTTGTTTCTGCAAAGACAATATCGCTCGTGGCTGCGCCGGGGATCACCTCGTTCTCGACGCCCACAGACACAGCTGCTTGGGCGAGCTTCCTCCGAACCCTCACCTCTAGAGTCAGTAAAGAATCCAGCCGCTTATCGGGGAAGAAACACCGAATGAAGACTTCGGAGTAAGGGCTGCCGATCCGGTCGATTCGCCCGTGCCTTTGGACGAGCCGCATAGGATTCCATGGTAGATCATAATTGATGATATGCCGGCACTGCTGGAGATTCACTCCTTCGGCCAGCACGTCAGTTGTCACCAGGATGTCAAAGCGATCTTCATCACGCCCCGGAGGCGCTTCGCTCGAAATAGGGACAAATCCAAAAACGGCTTGTTCGCGCGTGATGCCATGGCGCGATTCGTCTCCAATGATGGAAGCCAATCGCCCTCGATAGGGGGCAAATCTCTTATCCCTCGCCAAAATATCGTTCAGGTGTTCGGTAATCCAATCAACCGTATCTGCGAAATAGGAGAATATGAGAACCTTACCCTTATTGCGTCTGTCTTCGTCGTTTGTCCCTTCCTTCTCAGCTTGCTTTAATATTTCATGCAACTGCTCAACAAGCCGCTCCAATTTTGGATCCTCTTCTCGTTTTACCCATGATGCCTTTTGAGCGAAATGCCGCAACAAGTCCCGGTCTGCCTCGACGGCAGCCCTCAGGGGAGCTAAGTCGTATTCATCCGTTGTTTCGGCCCCTGTCTCCTCGATAAGCCTCTCGAGTGCTTCATCGCTGTCCACTTGTTCCCATTCTTCTAGTCCCTCCGCCGTTAGAATGACACCTCTATCCACGCCTGCCAGGAATTTGTCATGGGCATCCGCCATCTTTTCCACAGTGCGGGCGAAAGCTCGTACTGATGATTCAAACCGTTTAAGGAGGCCGGACCTCAACAGCCCTGCCAGGGCCGCTTCGCGGAGGTCCTCGACCGGGTGGCGGCGGTATTTCGTTGGAGTGTATCGGGCCAATGTCAAATTGGGATCGCCTTCCTCGGGCGCAAGAGCCGCTTCGAATTCATCGAAAAACCCGGGCAAAACTTGGTCCAGGGAGTAAGTAATGGCCTTGACCTTTGGATCCGGAAAGCGGACGAGAATTTCTTCTCCCTTCAACCCATAAACTCGATCATTAGGGTAATACCTGCGCACAAAGTGTCGTGTCCGCCGCACCGTTGTAGCGTCAAGAATGTCAAAAAGCGCATCCGGTTTTAAATCGTCCGGGTCCGTTCGCACGACTTCAACAAACTTATCTTTGAGCGACCGGATGCCAAGATCTGAAAACGCCGCGTCGTGGCCGATAAAATATGTTAAAAGATAATACAAATCCCAGAGCGAGTTGTTGACGGGGGTGGCTGAAAGGAGGATAACTGTCTTCGGCGGATCGCCTTGAAGGAGTCTGCGGAGAGCCTGTGCACGACGGGTATCAGGGTTCCTAAACGCCTGAGCCTCGTCGACTATGATCATAGCGTAATCGTTCGGATTTTGTTTGAGATGTTTTCGCTCACCACCAAGCCTGTAATCCAAGGCCAGTTCTTCATACGAAACACATTCAATATAGAGCTGGAACCGGGCGGCAAAGCGCTCCCATACTCCATCCCGGAGTGTAGCGGGGGCAATGAGCAAAGCCCTCTGGCGGCGAAGTTCAATGGTTTGACGAAGGAGCTCCCCGGCGATAAAGGTTTTGCCCAAGCCGACTCCATCAGCGATCAAGACTCCGTGGAATTTTTCGCAGATTCGAGCCGCTCTGAAGATTCCATCATTCTGGAATGTTGTAAGCTTAATCCGGGTACCGGGGGTTGTTTCTTCTTCAAGCTCATCCTTGTATCGTTCCCAGAGCGCCCTCAGATAGATAAGGTAAGGATCATGTTCTTCGAAACGCTCGGCGTACAGGGCTGCCAAATCATACGGCCCGGCCTGTTCCCATAGCTCATCGAACCAGCGTCTAACCCTTACAACTGGCGTGGGTTCGTATCGACCCAGATTAAGTTCGAGGTTCGACTTCAATCCGGCGGCCGTGAAATTTGACGATCCTGATATGAAGCCCTCGTCCAAAGCGAAAATAAACGCCTTGCCGTGAAGAAAGCCTTTTTCGTAGCGCCTAACCTCAATTTTCCCTGATTGGAGCACTGACAGCAGGCTTTTCAGGGCACGCTCGCACGGCTGAGAGAACGGCAACCGATCACGATCACGGCGCAAGCCCAGGGTGGTTTTCCCCAAAGCTTCCTGAATCAATTTCCCTTCGAGCTGTTCCCCACTCGGATCGCCTGGAAAACGTTCAGGCAGTGCCGCCGGCGGAATTGGCTCTGCTCCAAGGAGGAGCCTTACGCGAGGAAGCTGCTCGAGCCGGTCAGCGAGCATAGCGAATCCTTCGGGGTTGAAATACCCCGTAGCTATAGACAGCTCCACCGGGTCCTTGTAAGTCGTCTGGAGCCAGTCGAGGTGTCCGCGAAGCGCATCCACCATCGTTAATTCGCGGTTATCAACGAAATCCGGCTTCATAATTTGCTTCTCCAGGATCGGAAATATTTCAGAACTCCCTCAAGCCGTTCTGAATACTCCCATCCTTCATGGTAGGTTTCAAATATATGGACCAGTTGTTTTTCGGTCAATCCATAAAGATGTGCAACCACGGCATCGAGCTCATGGTTCAAATCTTCTTTTTCGTCCGCATCCATCTTGCCACAGGCGACTCCGACAGACACAGCCCATTTTGAAAAGCGGCTATCGGTAGAAGCGAGACGACCGGCTAGCGTAACGGTTCTTTCCCAAAGCGGATCGACCCGAGTTGTGCGAGGGATAGGGAATGGATTCAATATGAAATAGTTTAATCCTAATTCAACAAACCTTTTAGCATACCAATCTAGAGAATAAGAACATATTATCCCTAATAAAAAGGCCTGATCCTTTTCATCCCCTCTGGGCCAAAGGAAATATGGCGCTTTATTTGTTAAAAAAACTCTAGGAGGAACCAAACAAGATATCACAGTTCTTGGATCACTCGCACGGCATATATCACGGAACGCAATTCGTGGCGCTAAACAGGGAAGAGTTTTCAGATCCTTGAGCCAAGACTCTTGAAATCTTGAGAATGAACTTCGTGCCCTTAGCCTTTTTTCCTGCAGGATTTCGAGGAGTTTCTCCGGATCCGCCCAGGCGTAGTAACTCCCGGTATCCGGCGACCAGATATCAAAGGATTCTCCCTTAAAGACAGGCCAAAAGCCCTTCGGCCTGTCAGCTACAAGCGCCATGAGTTGCTTGTCATTGGTCGCATGGAGTTCGGCATAAGGCCGGGCCAGCCAACTTTTTTTGTCATCGATATCCAAGCGCGGTGATTTTCTTAGTTGAGCGAAGATCTCGGCAGAATCATCGTCGGGGAGAAGAGGCAATGCCGCGGTATCCGTCCAGCTCATCACGTCTCGGACGGCAAACCGCGGGGCTTGACGAGACAGGCTGGTCTCATAACGAACGGAATCATGAAAAGGGCCGCGCATAGGAATTGTTGCGTTTATCCCAGGGGTGCTCTTTTTTATAGAAAACAAGGTTACAGTGTATTGAGGTGTTACAGCATCAAAAACCCAGCATCTTTTGTTTTTAAGGAATGTCAAATCCCGAATAGTACCTTCCCTATAAAATGTTGTTCTAAGTTCTTCGAGTCCTTTAGCAGAAAATGCGGTTCGTGGCAAGACTACGCCGATCCAACCAGCTCCGGGATCCGCCAATTGCCAGAAACGCCAGGCGAAGGCTTTATGCAGGTCCGGATCGCCTGTTCCCATTCCTGGGAATGGGCCGCTCGTTAGGACTTTCCGCATTCTCTCGGCCCTTTTCCGTTCTTCATCATAAAGAGAAACTAAATCAAGGCGATCCTTGCGAAGCTCTTTTTTCAATGCCTCCTGCTCATGTTGGCGCAGGGAATGAAGGCCTGGGACATAGCGGCCCCAAAACTTGTCTTCTTCAACGGTCGCTTCCTCCCAAGGAGGATTACCGAGAATGACGTCGAAACCGGCACGATCCCTGAGAAAGACTCCAGGAAATGCGATAGGAAAATGAAATGGAGACAAGCCTGACAGCGCATTTAATGCCTTCTCATGAATATCCGTCTTCGGCAGGGCCTCTAGATCAGCATGGGAAAGAGAAGGCCATGATTGGACCTCCTGCCTCACATCTTCATCGATTCGCGCCGCTGCGATAATATTGAATAGGGCCTCGGCAGAGCGAACGGCCTCATGCACCTCCTGGCTCGCCTTCCGGGCAAGCTCAATTTCCGCGGAATCGGCGTCGGAAAGAGCAGCAAAGCGAGCCATGGCTTCTCGAGCTGAGCCGATGAGCTCCTCCGCTCGTAAGGAGAAGAGCGATCGCATGGCTTCTCTGAGATAGTCCTCGGCCTCCCTAACCGTAGCAATGCCCACCAAGGAGTTCCCTGCTACGAGGTTACGGTCGAGAAAAGAAAGCGGCAACCCAGGGACGAAGGTATGGATCCAGATGGATAGCCGGGCCAATTGGACGGCTAACGAGTTGATATCGACTCCGAAGACGCACCGCCGGGCGATCTGCCGGCGAAGAAGCTGGTTATCTTCGATGACAATTTCGTCGGAAAGCGGTCCTAGGGCAGCTGCGGCTTTATCGCGGAGCCGTCCGATTTCATCAAAAACTCGCGGCAGGCGGCGCCGGACCAAATAGCCCGACAGTGCCCTCTCTATCCTGTCGATCGCGGAGACAAGAAAATGTCCTGAGCCCATGGCAATATCAGCGACGCGGAAATCGAAGAATGCGGTTGCGGCTTCTCGGTCGTCCTTGAGCGAGTCGAGCCGGTCGATATGCTCTTTTAGAGCCGGCTCGAGAGCATGGTCCAATAGATGGTCGACGGCGAAATCCTTTGTAAAATAGGAACCGGAAGCCTTTCGTGCGCCGGAGGCATTATGCAGGTAAGCATGCCCCTTTGGAACAACAACTTCATCGCTTTTTTTGCGAATAGGACGGTAGAGTCCATTCTTATCGACTGTCAGGTTTGTTTCAGCGAGCGAAAGCTCATTTTCGAGCAACCCTTCATAAATCGTTCCGAATTCACGAACCCCCAAGCTGCGGAAATCAACCGGGCCCCTTCCCTCGGGGGTCTCATCGACGAGAAGATCCGCCAATACGGGACCGAAAACGTCATTCTGAAGCTTGACATTTTCAAGTCGGGCGCCGCAGGCTTCTATCGCGGGATCCGAACAAAAAAGCCCACCGTTGTACGATGGTATCCCCCATTCCTTGGCCCCCTTATCAACGGCGCGGAAAATTCGTAAAACATCCTCCCAGTGGGACGTCTCGCGCCCGAAGCCGCCGCCTTCTAATACCTTGATAAGATCATGAGCCTTTTGTTTGAGAGAACGTGCGCGGTAGAGATCGTTGCTTCGGAAAGGAAGAAGGTCTTTGTCCTCCGCATAAGCGACAAAGAGAATCCTGAAGAGGACCAGTAGCGCCATCTTGTAGGTTTCAGAGAGATCTTGCGCGGAGGGGCGCTTGAGGTTTTGAGCCCTGATCAAAGCTTCGGCCAGCGGCGGAATGACTTTGGCATGGACGCGGCTCCTCAACCGGATGCCCAAGTCCGCGGCGAATCTTCTAGAATTATCTAGGACCTGGGCAAATGGTCCGCCTTCCTGTAGGGCTTCCGCCGAAAATAGGCACGTCAGAAGGCCGATATCTGCCTCTTCTAGAAGGTCTAGATTCAGTTCTACATAAGTCTCTGTCCGGCCACGCCGACCGACGCCGACGTTCTGGCGGACCGGGTGGAGCCGGATCGTAGGGCCTGAAACGATGAAGACGTAAGGGAGATTCTCTTCCTCAGCCTTGGCCAGAGCGTAGGAAACAGGAGAGAGCTGTAAGAAACGAGGATTGGCCACATCGGCAGATTCGTGTCGTTCGAGAAGAACTGCAATGGCGATCTTGGTCCTAGCGGACCGAAGTATGCAAGAGGGACCAGGCAACGGATCGATGCTGAAACCAAGGCTTTCAAGAAGCGGCCGGCCTCTGTGAGGCGCGATCTGGAGTGAAAGGGAGCGCTGCTCGTTCCAATCCCGCCGGACCTTGATTCCGAATTCAAGCTCATGCGTCGCGAATAATCCCTCATTCCGCAGGCCGGGGATGGGCGATTCAATTTCGGGAATTGCAAGATGGAGAAACCGCAGAGCTGTATGCCGGTCTGGGGAGTCAAGTCCGATGCGGCAGATTCGCTCGGCGCGCATTGGATCAAGATCTGTGAATATCGCCGGCTCCTCCCCTGAGGGACCACAAATCGCCGATTTATCGCCATAAAGGACAATGAAAAGAATCGGCGCGGCCCTTCCGCCGCGGCGAGACTTCCAAGCCGCACGAAGATCAGATATGGCAGGTTTATTCAGAGATCGAGAAAGGATGATTTCGAGCGGCTGTGTGCCCTGGCCAAGAATTAACCCCTCAATTTGAAGATTGTGGGATTCCTTAGGTTGAACCTGGCGGCGTGAAAAACCTTCAAGAAACGGCATTTTCCCCTCTTTCTAAGGAGTCGCCTGATGTAGCCAACAGCTAATATTCTTTTTCAGTTCTATAACCTCGATGGGACACGTGGGGAAATCATTTTCCCAGCAGACAACATAATCGCACTTGATATTTCGGTGGGTAGGTTTTTTAATATGCTCCTTGAACTTTGAAGCCTTGAACTCAAACTCAAGGTACTTTCTCGAGTAAGTGTTGCCTACCCTTTCAATCGCACACGCATCAGGAAAACCAAGCCTAATGAATTCAATCTTAACAAACTGGTGATTCTTTATTCTCGCCATGAAATGAGAAAAAAGGGCGACAACGCCTTGTTCGGAGGTCGGGGCGTAGTTCATTATCTCCAAATCCATCGGCTCGCCGAGGTTTTCATCGTTGGCGGAGCCAATAAAAATGCTCGGAGCAGGAGTTCTATAATTCTTTATGAATTTCTCGATAGTCCTGAAATCCGTCTCTTTGATTTGAACTGCTGTCCTGTCCTTTAGCTTTATCGGGACAAACTTCCTATCCGGGAATATGGAAAGCGAAGGATCGATATTCTCAATAAGGTCGTGGATCTTGACAAAGTAGGGAGTTGGGGCAAGCTGTCTGGCCCTTATTTTCATACAAACATGCGGCCCCCGCCACGAATCATCATCTGCCCAACTTTGCTTTTTGCCGATCACGTCAAATGTTCCGACTATGACAGAATCCCCAGTCGCGTAATAGACTATTTTGTCGCCCTTATTAACGGCATCGATTTTCCTAGAGAATTTCTTTTCTTTACCTATATAGTCAGCGTGTTGGTCAAACGCTTCAAGACTATGGATGATGAGCCAATATTTCATTCTTGGATCTCCTGAGCTAATGCCTGTTCAAATATGTATTAACAAGCTCATCTAAACGGCGGCCGCTCTTCTCATGAATCCACCACCAGTTGGGCACCCAATAGCTGGCCGTCGGACCTCCGAATGCCAAATAACAGAGCCCGGTGGCGTTAGAGAGGAAGACACCTGTGCCATTCTTTATAGAGGCGAGTTCTTTTTCCAACCACCTCTTGTGATCTGCATTGGCCCTGCTGTGGATTGACTCTTCCTTACTGAGTAGAACTTGTGTTGAATCATCATCGAAAACGATCTTTTTTTTGAAAAAATCCCATGCATTAAGGTCCGGTTTGGCTCGAAGAGCATCATTCTCGTGGCGAATGATAAAATAGTCCGCTCCCGATATAAGCCCCACTGAGGCAAGAGCTTTCCAGCTCCAATTTCTGCGGCTCGTGTCCACAATATCACCGACCTCATCCTCAACGATGACATAGTATTCAGCCGACGAGGCAGCCTTGAACCTTGCCAAGCGGACGCCTCTGATTTTTAGCGACTTAGCCTTTGCACTAGCTTCGGGAGAGAATTTCGGACCGACCAAGACGCCAACTGGTTTATTAACGATATCCTTAATGTTGGATGCAGTTACTTCCTCTAATTGAAGATCAAGTATCCACTTTTCGATCCTTTTCTTTGCGGAATCCTGATTTTCCCAGCCTTTAAGATATTCGTTTAGCTGGTGAACTGCCTTATCGGTAATTTCAACAGCCTTAAGTTCGAAGATTCTGAGTTCATAACCGTCGCCGCTTTCATTGCGCGCAATCCCGACGAGATCCATACGCCCTTTCTCGAATTTGTCGGTCAATGTCGAAACCTGTTCCCTGATCAACGCCGGTATAGAGCTATTTATGTCGGGATCCCAACACCCAACTATGGCTGGGTTGTTAATTAGAAATGATTCCATATCCCGTTCGGACTTGAAAGCCTCGAGCGTACCGATTTTTTCGCTTTGTACACGCCAGATTTCTGAACCCATTTGTCAGATCCTCCTGTTTTTATCCCTTAAAAACCATCTCATTGTGCCAAACAAGCAGTTCCGCTTTTGGGCGTTCCTCGGCAGGACTAGGAAGGCGGGCAAGCTGGCGGCCATGGAATGGGTAGTACGACCGGCCGTTCTCAAATTCTTCTTTAAGGCGGCGGCTGATCTCGATGCGATAATCGGGCGTGACAGTAATATAACCACGGTCGAAGAGACGGTGGAAATCACTCCGCAGGAGCAGGCCGTTATTGACGGCATGGGGGCCACTTTCGGTGAATGGCTTGATGTGCGCAGCCTCGAGGGCTGGCAGAGAATGCTCCTCAGTGATTGCACAAGATCGATGGTAGGCGTCGGTGACCATGATCCGGAAAGTCCCCTGCCCGAGGCGCGGTCTTATGATCACTTCATTGCCGTATCGTGCTTGGTCATCTATCCTTTGCTCAGGCAACATGTATTTGGGGAACTTAGCCAGCCGCAATTGGGTCCTTTCCCAGAGTGATTTCCCCGGATCTGCGTCTACAGTGTAATGTTTACCCTGTTGGATCGCTGGCCTCCAATCGGCAGGCATTGGAATCCAATCCGATCGCTCAAAGAAAAACGGTTGGATCAACATAATGCTGCCAATCATAAAATCATCACGGCTATCCAGACTTTTCCGTCGACGTTTGATTATCAACGCATGCATATCGCTGAATGACCGAGCACCATTTTTTATACCAAAGGCTTCCCATGCCAGGCTAATAGGGAGAGTCGTATGCTTTAAGAAAAAGCCGCCGCCAACAATGTAATTGAGCGGGCTATGGAGTTTGAAAAGGAAAGGCTCTCCAGGCTGAAGGACTTTAAAGGCCCTTGAGCCGCCGCCCGGCTGCCAGAAGTTCACCTCATCGATGCCGGGGACATGCGAAACGACATCAAACCAGTCGTTGTCTGTGACGCCAACCCAGAACTTCATGAGGCAATCTCCAAACAATAAGTGCGGTAATTCATCTTCCTTTAGTTTCGGTCTATTTTTCTAGCGCAAGTCTTCAATTTGCTCCTTCCTACATTTCCTCTATCGTTCTTATTATGTTTATAGACTGTGAATAGCACGGGTCTGCTTGATATGTTTAATCTACGGTTTCTTTCTCTGGAGGAGCATTTTCTGCTTTTCCTCGTTTTACTTCTTTTGATGCTTGTTTAAGAAACTCAATAAGAACAGTCAGTTGATCATCTGCTGTTAATGAGAAAAAGTGTTTCTCTTCAAGATCTAAAGAAGTCATTGATGTTGGATTATTCCCGAAATTATTTTCGTGTACAACAATTAGAGGCTTATCATATCGAACGCCGAAGAAGAAGTTTCTATCAATATAGAGACCAACCCAGCTCCAGCCTTGCGTTCTCTTTAGGTGGAGTTTTGGCATTATTTCGTTCTTAGCAGCCTCGAGCATATTACGAAGCTCTAAGAGTGCCGGAATGCCTTGGATGTACTCCCACGATACCTTTTTAAGTTTCATATTTTTCTCCTCAAGGAAAGTCTGAAAATCTTTTATAAAAAATGTCAATAAGTCATCCGCTTTCTTGATCTCGCTCAACCACTTATGCACTTCATACCAAGTGACCAGATGGAATTTTTCAGTATCCAATCTAATTTCAGAACTGATATCTTTATGCCGCTTAAGTAGAACGAGTCTATAATTTCTTGTGTCTTCCTCATTTATTGCCTGATAATAGCTCTCTAGTTGCCCTTTACTAAGAGGAGAATCGTGCTTTATTTCAACAAATACCATCGTATCTTGGCCTTCTTCTATAGCCATGTCTACTTGACCATGTTTGCCGAGTGTTTTCTGCGTGCGTATGCTGACGGCTGCTATATTGGCAATTGGGTGGACGGGTAGCGGGCCCGTTATTTTATTAATAAGCCTCAGGGCATCATCAGGCTTTCTTTGGCATATCATTCCTAATAAATAAGCAAACGATTCCGTAAGATAATTTTCTTCTGCAGATAGGTCGTAGCGCGAGAGAGCCATAAATATATTCTCAGGTTTATTAGCCATAATGCCCTCGCCTAGATAAAATTCTCCTTTTCTAGTACGGGAAGAACCTCACTATAATACCGAAAAATCATCTTCCTTAGGCTCCCTTTTTCCCGAGTCTCGCAGCTCCTCACTTCTCGCCCGCTCCCCTTCTCCCCCTCTCTCCGCTCCGGCTCGCCACTCCCCGCTCCCCTGCATGGTTAGATGCCCTTGCTCGGCGGCCTCCCTCAGCACCGCCATCTCTTCAAACTCCGTCCCCGTTACCGTGCTCAGGTAAACCCACTGGGTGGCGCGGGCGATGCCCACGAACATCATCCTCTTTAACTGCTCGCGGCGGGTCCAGTCGTATGCTTTAGCCGTGAGCCGCGGCAGGAGGACGCTGTCGAAGGTCAGGCCCTTGGCCATGAAGAAGGTGGCGATCTTGGGGACGAGGTTGGTGAAGGCGCAGGTGACCTCGACCTTGCCCGCCTTCTCCTTTGTTGCGGCCTTCTCGACCGTGACGCCGCGCTCGGCCAGACCATCAGCCAAACCGTGGACGAGCCGATTTGTCGGGACGATGATGCCGATCCGCTCGTTCTGGACTTGGCGGGCCCGGACGACCTCGGCCAGACGGTCCATCTCCCGGTCAAAGGAATCAGCAACGTAACAAAGCGGCCGCTCCTTGACTCTCTGGGCGGCGCTGACCTGGGCCAGGAACTGGGCCCGCTTCTCGCCGTCCTCGATGAAATGGGCCGCAAGCTCGGCCACGTAGACGGCGTTCCGGAAGGCGCCCAGGATCGTAATCTGCGGCATTGTGACCTGAAGCCGGTCGAAGATGAACCCGGCCTCGGCCCCGTCCTCGAAGATCTTCTGCTGGGGGTCGGCGAAGACCGTGACGTGGCG
>Ga0315296_10001173_pt1 | contig 22893 bp, 26 predicted proteins | sample YL17G14_18_MG_FD_203921 | JGI IMG/M metagenome (GOLD analysis project Ga0315296, IMG submission 203921) | Sediment microbial communities from Yellowstone Lake, YNP, Wyoming, USA - YL17G14_18 | ecosystem: Environmental > Aquatic > Freshwater > Lake > Sediment | place: USA: Wyoming | collected...
ACCAATATCCGGGACAAACCATGTGGGTGACCTCCTGTCACCCAAGCTTCTCGGCGCAGCCTCCACGACAATGGGATTATTGCCGTCGGCAATTAAAATAACGAATTATTCGACAAACTCCCCCAAATCATAAAAACTTTTAAGTCTTGGGAGAATATGAAGCGGATTTGAATGGGGATATTTGAGAGAGGAATAAGCACAGGAGTCGTAGTGGCTGTAGTCGCTGTAATTATAGTTGTAGCCGCTGCTGGCGGATACTTCACTCTGACTGGAGGCGGATCGACCAGCGGGACTGCTACGATAGTTACCGGAGGAACTGGTGGTAATGGATTTGATTTTTCAGAGGGCTCTGTTGCAACGGCCGGTGCAAATGATTTCGCGATTGAACCATGGCAGAACTGGTATGGAACAAGCGGACTAACGCCTGCCGTCCAAGGTTATAACGGTATCGACAACTTGATCAGGGACATGGGTGCAGTGGATTTAGCTAGTGTGAGCACGGCGCCGGGAACTGGGTATTCGCCAGACGCGCACGCTCTAGTCGGCCATGTTTACGTGATCAAATGTAGCGACGGAAATTACGCGAAGATCCGCATCACGAGTATAACCTTTACCGACGGAAATTATCCTGCAACGATATCTTTTGATTGGGTCTACCAACCCAATGGGTCAAGCAACTTCTGATCATCAACATGCGAACCAACTCGGGCCGTTCTGCGTATCTCCCATCAAGCTGTTTCTCGCCTCTAACGAATTTCGATGTTTGTAGCCCACTCATCGTCAGCTGGGCGTACGTTCCGAGCAAAGTGATGACACATATCCCACTACAACAGAAATTGCAACAATCACGATAATGGTAAGAAAGACAATACCTCTCTCTTTCTAATCCTCAAAATGAGCGTTCTTCTTAGAGCTTAAACAACGAGATCTTATCGTCATCCCAAAATGGGTGGATACAACAATTCGGAGGTGTCGTAGCCAGTGACGTAATCATTTATTGGGTTAACCGCCGTGACATTGCCGGCCGAATCAACAACTATATCGAAGACCCTCCAGATATTTGTATCCTCAAGCTGCGCCGCTGGAGGTGTGTAGCTGTATATCCCAATACCCGATATCACCAAATCGACCTTCGCGCCAGAGGTTTCTATGGTACCGTCGCCAGCATAATGTCTGACTGAAAACCGATATGTCCCTTGACGCAGGTTTGAGATTGAGGTGACTTCTGGCCCATAGCTGGTTGTGTCATCGGTATCTAACTCCGCATACGGCTCTGAAGTAAGAGAACCTTGATCACTGTAATATACGTGGAAACTCTCCCCGCCGCTCAATACGGCTGTCAGGTGGCTATCCAAATCTCTCGGATTTTCTCCCCATGTCAACGTGATCTGGATGACGGGGGCTGCTATAACGATGTCCCCAATGTCCTCCTCTCCGCCTGGGCTTGCGGGTGTGGCTTCGGTGGTCGGAGTGCTTGACCTTCCCCCTTTAGATGCCCAAATTTGGACGTATGAGTTTGGCTTAACTGATACTCTAAACCCACCATCGGCGCTGGTGGTTGCCTGACTACGAGCAGAGTAATCAACCCCGTCACAAATCACGGTTGCGCCGACTTGCGGGGTTCCCTCTGTGTCCACCACCCTGCCGGTGATGTATGCTAGATCATAAAGGAGATCAGCATTCCAATCTGAGAAGTGGGCCACAGTTCCGCGATACACACTTCCAACTTTGGTCGCGGTTCCTTCATTTTTCCAATATCCATCTGTGTTGTCGTAGTACCAGAGATCGATGGTGTCTGGGGCGCTTGCAACATCCGCCGCCGGGATGGGGATCTCAATAGTGGCAGTTTTTCCAGATGCTAGCTGTAGTGGGCCGCTACCAGTCACAGTAACGTCCATAAATCCATATGACTCGAATGGCTTTTCCTCACCATCCACCAGCCCAGCAAAGTTCCCGGGGAATGCCTCCCGATGGGACTCAATAGTTGGGTCAAATGGTGTAAGGGAAACTTCAGCATCGTCGGTGACAGGAATGCCTTGGGCGTCCACCAAAGAATTGGCTTCGATAATCACCGATCCGTCGCCCTGAGTTATGGTCCCGCCCGTCGCCGCATCAAGGGGCTGAGCTGCGCCTGCTTGGACCATCGTGACATCTAGGAAGCTGCTGTCTCCCACTCTGACTTCGGTTATCTTCTGTGTGGCGACGTAACCATCTTTGCTGAATGCGACAAGGGCCCTTTCACTGGAAGCGATGTCCGAAATGCTGAACCAGCCTTGACTGTTCGTTTCAGCACTTTTACCTGCAACGGCAACTGTCACGTCCCCCAATGGGGAATCATAGATATCGACGACCGTGCCCATCACTATCCCGTATTGCTCCGTCACTGGAGAGGTTGTTGTCGTGGTTGTGGTCGGGGGTGTTGTCGTGGTCGGTGTTGTGGTTGTTGTGTGGGTGGTTGTCGTGGTCGGTGTTGTGGTTGTTGTCGTGGTGGTTGTCGGGGTGACCTCTTGAGGCTTGAGTAAGACAACAGCTGTTACACCAGCTACTACAATTATTATTACAGTAACGACCACGGCCACTATGACGCTGGTGGATACCCCTCTATCGTTCACCAATTCACCTAAACAGCTATAATCTCTCGTATTTAAATAATCGCCTGAAAATGCTCATGTATTATGATTCGTTCACTTAGCGAGGTAGTCCAGCCAGAACTCGTACTTGGGCTCCTTCCCGCGGACGGCGTTGAAGAATATCTGCTGTAGCTTGGTCGTGACGGGCCCGCGCTTCCCTTCACCTATGCGCCTGCCGTTGATCTCCCTGATCGGTGTTAACTCAGCGGCGGTACCTGTGAAGAAGGCCTCGTCTGCAGCATAGAGTTCCTCCCGCGAGATGTTCCGCTCTCCGAAGTCTATCCCCTCGTCCTTAGCTATTTTTATTATAGAATCCCTGGTAATGCCTTCCAGCGCGCCCGATGAGAGCGAAGAGGTCATCAGCTTGCCATTCTTCACGATAAACAGGTTCTCTCCAGGGCCTTCAGCGACATTTCCATCCATGTTCAGCAGTATCGCCTCATCGTACCCGGACTTTAGCGCGTCGACTTTCGCCAAGATCGAGTTCGCGTAGTTCCCTACAATCTTCGCCTGAGGCGGCAGTATACGCGGGTGAATCCTGGCCCATGGGGAGATCTTCGCCCGGATGCCGCGTTCGAGGCCTTCTTCGCCCAGATAGGTACCCCAAGGCCAGACAGCTATCGCTACGTTAACCTTGGAGTTCTCCGGGTCCAGCCCCATCACACCATAGCCGTAGTACGCGAGCGGGCGGATGTAGCATTCCTCAATTTCATTCGCCTCTATTGTCCTCTTGGTCGCTTTTACGAGCTCGGCGACCGAATAGGGTAATTTCATCCCCGCAAGCTTGGCGGAGTTTTCAAGTCGCTTCATATGGTCCTTGAGCCTGAAAACCGCCGGGCCTTTTTCCGTCTTGTAGCAGCGGATGCCCTCGAAAACACCCATCCCATAGTGAAGGGTGTGAGTCAGAACATGAACTTTTGCTTCTTTCCACGGGACGAGTTTCCCATCCATCCAGATGAACTTCGTCGGGGTCAGTGCCATCAGTATCAGAACAAGATTTTTTCACGGCTTTATAAAACCACCTCAGGAAGAGCGCCGTCGAACCCTTTGAAATGCGCATGGCCGCGTAATCGTGACCATTGCGTTGAACTCATTTGACTAGTGTTTCTGTCCTTCTCAAAAACTCCTTGGCGGCGTCCAGCGCTTCTTCTGCTTCAATCCTATCTATCAGGACCTCCAAGCCGTAAAGAGTCCTATGTCTAAAAATTCTGTATGAATCAAGTGTGTCAGCAAACTTTCTCAATTGCGGATATTTTCCCCTGATATAAACAGGAATACAAACGTGGCTTCGTTCTTTCACGCCATCTTTAAAAAGTAACCCACGCGCGGCATGAAACATTGCGGTGTAACTCAATATCACGACCACGTTGAAACATCCTATTTTTAAATTCTTCTCGGCGTCGCTTATGTTTCGCTTTGATTCCTTGATGGATTTTCTGGCGTTCTCGATGTCTGGAGGTATCTTCTTCAACAGACCTTGTTTAAATCATTCGTCCAAATTCAACTGAGCCCACCGCCATAGAGGAGCAAGTGGTTTCCAACGATTCTTTTGTACAAGACATCTTCCCGCTTCGCCAATTGCCGCCACTGAGATAATCTGAACACTGTAACATTCACCCCTATCCCGAACTCCGACTCGAATTTTCTTCCAAGCTCAGCAAAATTTTTCCTTGACGGGCTGATTACCAAGAAGTCGAGATCGCTTTTTTCATCGTAGCTTCCATCCACGTAACTGCCAACAAGCGTTAGAGAGATGATGTTTTCATCCACTTCCAAAAATCGTTTAACGGGCCTCAGTTCTAGTACCCTCATTATCCCATATGCTTTTTTCATTGCGGCTATGGCTGGATGTTCCGCGTTCAGTTTATACTTATGAGTGAGTCCTTTTTCCTCCTTAATCAAAAATTCGTCTGATTCAAATTTTTTCACCGCCGTGCTTACGCTAGCAGGACTGACTTTTAGAATCCTAGCTAACTCCCTAACATGAAAGGATGAAGTCGGGAACTTCAGAAAATGACTTAGAACCCTCCAATCCACGTACTTTTCGAAAAGTTCAATCAATTGTACCACCGTTCAATATATAAAACTTATGTTGGGCTCAATCTTCCCGATTCTAAAGGTTTGCTCGCCCGACTATTTTCTCGAACAGCTCGGTAGGTTCTGGGATTTTTACTCCAATCTTTCTAAAATATCGTGATAGATTCTCTATGTCGCGCATAAGCAGTTCCTCACCCATCGGGTTCGCACAATCGGTCCCCATAGAAAAATCTATTAGCACAGGATCCGGGGTAAGCATCACATTGTACTCGCTCAGGTCGGAGTGAACGAGTTCCGCCTTTTGGTATAGTGTCTTGACAGCATCGAACAATTTTTCGAACGTTCGCTTGGGCGCTCGCGGAGGCGTATCCTTCATGCGCGGATAGGGGACGCCTTCCTCCCCCACGAACTCCATCACGAGCACATTTTTCTCGAAGTCGATGGGTCTCGGCACCGGAACCCCTGCCTCGTATGCCCGCTGTAGGTTCTTGAATTCGCGGGATGTCCAAACGTAAACGAGGTCTCTCCGCTCTCTGGGAACACGTTTGACGCGGGGGTCGCCGGCCAAGTATCGGTGCATGTTCTTGAAATCAGACGTAGCAATTCGATAGATCTTCACAGCGATATAGTTTCCCTGTTTGTCCAAAGCGCAGAAGATGTTTGCCTCCTTACCAACCGAGACGACCCCGTAAAAGACATCCAGCACTCCTCGGTTTATCAAATGGTAGAGAGTGAGTAGAGTTGAGCTGTCGAAAACCCTCGCCATTATTTTGTATGTTTCTGAATCCTTCTCAAGCCGTTCAGACTTACGGCGCTCAAGCCTACGTAAGAGAGCTTCAAAATCGGCTTCCAAAGAATGCCTCCTTATCCCCAGATGCCTTTGTTCCTGAGCCACTCCACCTGCGTCCTCTTGTAGCTGTAGAGTATGTCCCCTTTCTCCTCACTCTGCACGGGCCAAGGAGACACTATGACGACATCCCCCTCCCGCACCCATAGCCTCTTGCGGATTTTGCCGCGAATGCGACATGTGCGTACATGCCCGTCCTTACACCGTACCCGAAGGCGGTCGAACCCATACATCTGCTCGACTACCCCCAGAACCTCATTGGAACGAGGAACTCGAAGACGCGCGATTTCCTCCTCTGGCTTCGCTGCCTTTGGCATCAGCTACCCCCGAACTTCCGATCCCAGAGCAAGCGATTGACTCCGTTCAGCATCGCCTGAACACTTGCCATTATTATGTCGCCGCTCGTTCCCCGTGCAGTGACTATCCTCTTTCCGTCCGTCAGCTCCACTACCACGCTGACAACGGCATCAGTCCCTCCCGAGATTGCGTCCACGTGGTACTCCTTGAGCCGAATGTTTGACATGCCCTCCACGACTTTCCGAATCGCGTTCATTGCGGCGTCCACGGGCCCGACCCCCAGACCGGACTCAACAACTTCCTTATCGCCGAACCTGACCTTGACCGAGGAAGTTGGAGTCACGCGGTTGCCGCTGACCACCGTGACTTCTTCGAGCTTGACTATCTCTTTGACCTCCCGACCCATAACCCCGTCCACTATCGCCCGAAGCTCGGTATCGGTGACAAGCTTTCCTCGATCGCCAAGCCGCTTGATCTGTTCGGCTATCTCCTGAACCTGCGCTTTTGTAGGCTTCATCCCCATGCGTCGAAGTTCGTTCTCGATTGCATGGGAACCCACAAGTTTCCCGAAGACGAGCCTGCGATGATGCCCCACCTCCTCCGGAGAGATCGGCTCATAGGTCGGGGGGTAAGCCAGCACTCCGTGCACGTGGATGCCTGTTCCGTGCGTGAACGCATTCTCACCCACAACTGCTTTTGTTGGGGAAACTGGGAGCCCCGTGTGGTGTTCGACGAGTTTTGAGATGCTGTAAAGCTTGTTGAGCTTGACTCCTGTTTTGATCCCGTGAAAGTGTGAAAGCGCGAGTACGACCTCCTCTAGCGCGGCGTTCCCACCCCGCTCGCCTAAGCCGTTAACAGTAACATGAACCTCGCGGGCACCAGCCTGAACCGCTGCAAGGGTGTTTGCAGTCGCCATTCCAAAATCATCATGACAATGTACCGATACTGGGACCTTGATTCGTTTCGTGATGCTGGAGAAGAGCTTGCGCGAACTCTCCGGAGTCAGCACCCCCACGGTGTCGCACATACATACGCGCTGTGCTCCTTCCTTGACAGCCTCTGAGAGAAACTCCACGAGGAAAGTTGGATTGGTACGACTGGCGTCCTCCGCTGAGAACTCCACAGTTAGTCCGTGGTCGAGTGCATAGCGGGTTGTGTCTAACGCCATCTCTCGGACCTCCCGTCTCGTCTTCTTGAGCTTGTGCTTGAGATGAATATCCGAAGTGGGAACGACTAGGTGAACGCTGTCAACATCACAGCTCAGCGCCGCGTCAATGTCGGCGCGAACAGCTCTTGCGAAACTGCAGATCTCAGCATTCAGCCTCGCCTTCGAGATGAGTTTTATCGCCTTGCGCTCGCCCTCCGATGTTATGGCAGCTCCCGCTTCGATTATGTCCACTCCTAAATCATCGAGCGCCCTAGCTATCTCCAACTTTTTCTCAGGAGCCAATGCTACCCCTGGGGTCTGCTCCCCGTCGCGCAAAGTGGTGTCCAGGACTTTTACCATGTGCTTTGGCATTTATTCCACCTCTGTTATATTGGGCAACATTATATTTAATGCCCCTCATTAGTTTTTGAGGGAGTAGGATGCCAAAAGAGGTTTTAGTGAGTGACTTCATCCGGCAAGTGAGTAAGGAGGTCAAGCTCCCGAGGCGAATCAGGGTGTTCGATACCACCCTTCGGGATGGCGACCAGACTCCAGGAGTTTCGTTCACCCCAGACCAGAAACTGATGGTAGCGCGGCAACTGGACAGGCTTGGGGTTGACACGATTGAGGCTGGCACCCCCGTATCATCTGAAGGCGAGATGAAGGCTGTAACGGCCATAGCGAAAGCTGACTTGAACGCGGAGATCTGCGCGCTTGCTAGGCCGGTCAAGGAGGACGTGGATGCGGCGCTCGCATGCGAGGTCGATTGTGTTCACGTGTTTATCAGCACCTCGGATCTGCACCTCAAATACATTCTCAAAAAGACGCGCGAGCAGGTGCTCCAGCAAGCGGTCAAGTTCGTCGAATACGCAAAGGACCACGGTGTCACGGTGGAATTTTCGGCCATGGATGCCACGCGGACCGAACTAGAATACCTCAAGCAAATATACAATGCGACCGTGGATGCGGGGGCAGACCGCATCAACGTCCCTGATACTGTGGGTGTGATTACCCCGCGGGGCATGAACTACCTGATTGGCCAACTGAAACCCGTCATAAAGGTCCCGATAAGTGTGCATTGCCACAACGACCTAGGACTGGCTGTGGCGAACTCGCTCGCAGCTGTCGAGGCCGGGGCTGAGCAGGTCCAAGTAGCGGTCAATGGGCTGGGCGAGCGCGCGGGCAACGCATCGCTCGATGAGGTGGTCATGGCACTTCAGACACTTTACGGGGCCAAACTGAGTATCCGAACCAAGTTGCTGGTCGAGACATCAGAATTGGTAGAGCGCCTGACCGGAATCCCTGTGTCACCGAACAAGGCGATAGTGGGTGAAAACGCGTTCGCACATGTTTCAGGCATCCATGCGCACGGGGTAATTGAGTTCCCGGGGACCTACGAGCCAATTTCACCTGAGGTGGTAGGACAACATCGCACGCTGTCCCTTGGCAAGCTCACAGGCAGGCACTCGGTCGAAAGACAGCTCAGCAGCATCGGGGTGAAGCCGACCAAGACGCAGCTGATGGAGATAACAAATAGGGTCAAGACGCTGGGTGACAAGGGCAAGCGCGTGACCGATGTCGACCTACGGGCGATAGCCGAGACCGTGATCGGGGCACTACCCAAGGAGGAGAAGGTCGTCGAGCTGAAGGAGGTCACCGTCACCACCGGGAGCACCATAACTCCAACCGCTTCCGTGCGCCTGGCTATTCGGGGCGAGGAGCGCACCGGGTCCGCCACAGGAGTGGGTCCGATAGATGCGGCGATATCTGCGATACGCAACGTGATGGGTGAGATCTCGGAACTCAGGCTCAAGGAGTACCACCTCGACGCAATAACAGGCGGGAGCAACGCGCTGGCTGAGGTCACAGTGAAACTTGAGGATGACCACGGCAACATCTACATAGCGAAGGGAGTGCGCGAGGACGTTGTTATAGCCAGCGTGGATGCCATGGTCAACGGGATTAACCGCTATTTCGCAGGAAGGAAGTAGAATCACTAAAAATAAAGAAATAATCGAAATATTCGCTCGCTTTTTTGTGTGGGGAGATACTGTTCTATACAGCAGCGCCTCGTCCTATTTCTCAGACTCGCCAATCCTCAGTGATGTGTAGAAGCCGTGTTCTTTTGACACACCGAAGTTCACCCACAGGCTACGCGTTTCGTCGATCGCCACCCGAATCGAGTCAGGGTATGGTTTGCCTTTTGGCCAGTTGATGTACCCGTTAGGGAGGACCAGCGAAAAGGTGTCTCCTTTTACTGGTATTTTGGCTGTGTAAGGTTCCTTCCCATCGCGCTTTGCGACGATCTTCAAAGTAGAAACCTCGCGAGAAAGCCCTCCGACATTCTCGAAATCCTTCATAATTTTTCACCTCCTATTTTTAGCCTCAACTTTCCAACAAGCCTTTGTGAGGAGGTCCTTTATAAAGGAACAAATTGTACAAAATTATACACTAAAGCCTTAAATAGTACGAAACTCCAAAATAGGAGAAAACAAGGGTGAAAATTTGAACCCCGCAAAAATCAGAAAGGCGGTGGACGAACTGAAGAGACCATGCCTCTTGCCCGTAGTGTCAACTATCGAGAATTGTGTGGACCCTGCGAAGCTCTACTTGAGCGTTAGGCGCCCGGCCCAGCCATCTTACCTACTGGAGTCCGCAGAAGGACCAGGCGAAGCGGCACGGTACTCAGTAATAGGCACCGACCCGCTCCTCTACGTCAAAATTGAAGATGGCGAGTACCGCGTCGAGGGAAGGCGAGACCTCACAGATGCAACCCGCGGCAAAGTCAGCGGAAAGAAGGATGCGCTCGATACACTCAAGGATGTCATGCTGCTGAAGGATATGAGCGTGCCAGCTGTAGCCTCGCGCTACATGCTAGGAGTGGTCGGCTACATCGGCTACGATTATGTCCGCTCGCTCGTGAATGTTGGCAACCATTCTGTGGACGACCTTAACCAACCGGAAATCGAGTTCATGCTCCCGGAGCGAATGATAATCTTCGACCATGTTGGACGCAGGACCCATTACTGCTCCCTGATGCTGCTTCTCGATGGCCACGATGTACAGGAAGCGTACGAACGCGCTAAGTCAAACTTGAAAGAGATGGTAGGTCTGAAAGAAGTCAACCTGCGAGCAGAGGGAGGACCCAAAATTAGGGCACATTCAAATATCGCAAAAAGCAGGTTTGAGCATCAGGTTGAACGCGTGAAGCAGTACATCCGAGCTGGAGATGTGATCCAGACCGTGCTTTCAAGAAGGATCGAACTCAGCCCGGCCCCGCCTCTTGGACGGTTTTACCTCGACCTCAGACGAATCAACCCTTCACCCTACATGTTCTTCTTGGACTTCCCCGAGCGGAGTATCGTCGGTTCTAGCCCAGAGATTCTAGTAAAAGTTGAAAATCGTAGAGTCGTGACTCGCCCGATAGCTGGGACGAGGCGTCTGGGTAAAAACAAGGCGGACGAGGCCGCGATGGAGCGAGAGCTGCTGGCGGACGAGAAGGAGCGGGCGGAGCACGTGATGCTGGTCGACTTGGGGCGAAACGATTTGGGACGGGTTTCGAAATTCGGTTCAGTCAAGGTCACGGATTTCATGAAGGTGGAAAAATACAGCCATGTTCAGCACTTGGTCACAAATGTCGTGGGCGGGATGCGGGAGGACAAGGATGCCTTTGATGCTCTCCGCGCGACGTTTCCGGCTGGCACAGTCACTGGGGCGCCAAAGGTCAGAGCGATGGAAATAATCGACGAACTCGAGCCCACGCGGCGAGGTATCTACGCTGGGGCGATAGGTTCCTTCAGCTACACCGGCGATGCTGATCTTGCGATAACCATTCGCACGCTTGTGGCTGAGAAGGGGAAGGGTTATGTCCAAGTGGGGGCTGGAGTAGTAGCTGATTCTGTGCCATGGAAGGAGCACTACGAAACTGAGAATAAAGCGCGGGCGCTGCTCCGCGCGGCGGGTATCTAGATGCGCGTCGTCGTAGTGGATAACATAGACAGCTTCGTTTACAATCTCGTTCAGTACATAGGGGAGCTAGGAGCGGAGCCTGTGGTATTTACAAACAGCTCTTCACTTAAAGAAATCGAAAGTGTGAAACCCGATCGAATAGTGGTCTCCCCGGGCCCTAAGACGCCTGAGCATGCAGGAGTTTCGGTTGAGGTCATTAAAAAATTTGGAAAGAAAATCCCAACCTTGGGAGTCTGTCTCGGTCACCAAACGGTCGGTTACGCTTTCGGCGGTCGGATAGTGCCCGCAAAGCGACTCATGCATGGCAAAGTTTCTAAAATTAAACACGATGGAAGTAGACTGTTCAAAGGTGTTCCAAACCCGTTTGAAGCAACTCGCTATCATTCACTCGCTGTCGAACGGGCCAGCTTACCGAATTGTCTGCGTATAACAGCTGTGACAGCCGACGCAGATCAGGAGATAATGGGGCTTCAGCATAAGGAGTATCCAATATTCGGTGTTCAATTTCACCCTGAGTCCATCCTCACCCCGCACGGGAAACTCATCGTTAAAAACTTCCTTGAGATGGAGACATCAAAATGAATTCACTTCAGGATGCGATTGGAAAGCTGGTTGAGCGCAGAAACCTGACCGAAGCCGAGGCGGGGGAAGCGATGAAGTGCGTAATGTCGGGCGGGGCCACTCAAGCGCAGATAGGCTCCTTCCTGACAGCGCTCCGCATGAAGGGCGAAACGGTCGAAGAGATCACGGCTTTTGCGAGGGTGATGCGCGAGTTCGCGACGAGAATAAGCCCGAAGGTCGACGATGTGTTGGTCGATACCTGCGGCACTGGTGGAGACAAGATAAAAACCTTCAACATCAGTACCTCTGCGATGTTCGTCGCTGCTGGGGCTGGGGTGCGTATAGCGAAGCATGGAAACCGGTCTGTGACGAGCAAGGCCGGGAGCGCGGATGTGGTCGAGGCTTTAGGTGCGCGGATAGACCTGCCACCTGAAGAAGTCGAGCGCTGCATCGAGAGTGTAGGTATAGGATTCATGTTTGCTCCTCGCTTTCACGCAGCGATGAAGCACGCAATAGGTCCCCGCCGGGAGATGGGCGTACGTACCGTCTTCAACATCTTGGGCCCTCTGACCAACCCTGCGGGCGCCCAAGCACAGGTGATGGGAGTCTACGACGCCGAACTCACCGAAAAACTCGCCCGTGTGCTTGGGAAACTTGGGTGCGAGCACGCGATGGTGGTCCACGGCATGGAAGGGCTGGATGAAATCTCCACGCTGGGGGGGACGCAGATTTCCGAGCTGAACAACGGCGAGGTGAGAACCTACGCGGTTTTTCCAGAGGACTTCGGCATCGAGCGTGCGAACCCTGAAGCCATAGCTGGCAAGGAGCTAGAGGAAAATGTGCGGATGATGTTGAGTGTTCTACACGACGAGCGAGGACCAAGACGGGACATCGTGCTGTTGAATGCGGCTGCAGCAATTGTGGTGGGTGAAAAAGCAGATGGGATTTGCGAGGGGATATCTATCGCCAGCGACTCCTTAGATTCGGGCCGTGCTTACGAGAAGGTGGTTCAACTGATCGAAGCCACTGGCGGCGATGTCCGAAAGTTAAAAGCTTGGGAGGCCGGCCTTTGAGTGTTCTAGCTAAGATACTCCAAGATGTCCAAACTGAAGTGCGCTTGAGAGCCAGCGCCAGACCAATTGAATACACGCACGCTCCCAGAGCCAAGAAACTAAGTTTGGTTGAGGCGATTGAGAAAGCGCCAAGAGTTCCATTGATCGCTGAGATAAAACGTGCCTCGCCCTCAGCTGGGGACATCAAACCAAGCGCTGATGTGCTTGAAGTGGCGCGGGCGATGCTGTGCGGGGGAGCGATATCCCTCTCCGTGCTCACCGAGCCGAAGTATTTCAAGGGCGATCCAAAATTCTTGCGTGATGTCAGAAATGTAGCGAAGGTTCCTTTAATCCGTAAAGATTTCATTGTCGACGAGTACCAAGTCTTAGAGGCGGCTGAGCTGGGCGCGGATGTTGTATTGCTACTAGTCAAGGTGCTAGGACGGGAAGTGCGGAAGTTCATGCAGTTCGCGGAGGGGTTAGGAATGGAGAGTCTAGTTGAGGTGACAGACAAAGAAGAGGTCAAGCTGGCAATTTCTGCGGGAGCCAAGCTGATTGGTATTAACAACAGAGATCTGGAAACGCTCAATGTGGACCTCAACCGTACCGTTAAGCTTGCGCCTTCCATTCCGGATGACGTGACACTAGTGAGCGAGAGCGGTATAAACACTCCTGAGGATGTGAGGAGAATGCTCGACGCTGGCGCGGACGCGGTGTTGATCGGCACGGCCCTGATGCAGGCGAATGACATCGAGCAAAAAGTGAGATCGCTTGTGAACGCGAGGTGATCTGGTGGTCAAAGTCAAAATATGTGGATTCACGAGGGGCGAGGATGTGAAAGCAGCGTGTAGTCTAGGTGTTGACATGGTTGGAGTCATCCTTGTTCCAAAATCGCCCAGATATGTGCCGGTGGAGCGGGCGAGAAAGATTTTGAAAGCGGCTGGTGAAGAGACCGCCAAAGTCGCCGTATTCATACCGAGGAGCCCAGAAGATGTGGAAGAGATTTACAGAAAGTTGGAACCCGATTACCTTCAGTTTCACCTCACTTTCCCCGCAGAGGAACTTCTCGAAATCAAAGAGGACCTCGAAGCCGAGATCATCGTAGTCGTTCCAATACCCCGTAAAATCGAACGGCACACGGATATTGTCGACCGAGCAATCGAGGTAGCCGATGTGGCTGACTTTGTCTTGATCGACACGAAAGGGCCCACGGGAGGCGGGACTGGCCTGACTCATGACTGGAGCCTAAGCGCCGTGGTCCGGGATGTGGTGGACAAGCCCGTTTTTCTCGCTGGTGGTCTCAACCCGTCAAACGTTGGAGATGCGATAAAAATTGTACGGCCATATGGCGTTGACGTGGCTACTGGTGTGGAATCCAGCCCAGGGAAAAAGGATCCGAAGCTCATGCGCGAGTTCATAGAGGCGGCAAGGGGGGCAAAATAATGTACATCGGAAAATTCCCGGTTAAAGGAAGGTTTAATGGTTTTGGTGGTCAGTTTGTTCCTGAAACACTGATGCCAGCGCTTGAGGAACTCGAGAAGGCATACCTGAAGCTCAAAAATGATGAAAAATTCAGACAGAAACTCGGCTACTACTTGCGCGAGTACGCAGGGCGTCCTACTCCGCTTTATTTTGCCGAGAGATTGTCCGAACATGTTGGGATGAAAGTTTACCTCAAGCGCGAAGATTTGTTGATGACCGGCGCACATAAGCTCAATAATACCTTGGGCCAGGCTCTCCTCGCGAAACACATGGGTAAAACACGAGTAATCGCGGAAACTGGTGCCGGGCAACATGGTGTCGCCACCGCCACTGCCGCTGCGATGCTCGGGCTAAAATGCGACGTTTACATGGGCACCGTGGACATGGAGCGTCAAAGGCTCAATGTATTTCGAATGCGATTGCTCGGGGCCAGAGTAATACCGGTAAAGAGCGGCACCCGAACACTGAAAGACGCGGTAAACGAGGCCCTTCGGAACTGGACGGCCAACGTGAGAACAACCCACTACTTGCTGGGCTCGGTGGTTGGACCTCACCCCTACCCTATGATTGTGCGAGATTTCCAGCGGGTAATCGGTATGGAAACAAGGGGGCAGATTTTAAAGGCGGAGGGACGGTTGCCCGACGCTATCATCGCCTGTGTCGGCGGCGGCAGCAACTCCATCGGAATTTTCTACGATTTCCTTGACGACCCTGTGGAGCTCTTCGGCATCGAGGCTGAAGGGAGGGGGCTTAAAACATGCGAGCACGCTGCACCGCTCTGCGCTGGCTCTGAAGGGGTATTGCACGGGTCGTACAGCTACGTGATGCAGGATAAGTTCGGACAGATATTGCCGACCCACAGCATCTCCGCCGGGCTCGACTATCCGGGAGTTGGCCCTGAGCATGCGTTGATGAAGCTGCGCGGCCGCGTCCACTATGACAGCGCGACGGACGAAGAGGCTATAGAAGCGTTCAAACTTCTTTCCGAGACCGAAGGGATCCTCCCGGCGCTTGAGTCAGCGCACGCCATCGCTTATCTCAAAAAGATACCTCGAAAATTCAGGGGCAAACTCATCGTGATCAACCTTTCGGGACGCGGAGACAAAGATGTCGAGGTGGCCGCGAAAGCGACGGGGGTCGAGATGTGAGCAGGATAGACGCGAAGTTTGAGGAACTCCGCAACAGGGGTGAAGGTGCGCTTATAGCCTTTGTAACTGCGGGAGATCCCACCATAAGAGCAACGCCGAAGATAGCCAAAGCTTTGGAAGATGCCGGTGCAGATATGATAGAATTAGGACTTCCTTTCTCGGACCCAATCGCGGATGGCCCGACCATTCAAGCAGCGGCTGAGAGGGCGCTCAAATCTGGCATGAATACGGACGCTTACTTTGCGACAATTAAAAAAATCAGGGGGGCGGTAAAAGCGCCACTCATTTGCCTCACGTATTTCAATCTAGTCCTCAAGCGTGGAGTCGGTCGCTTCATGAAGGACTGCCGAGAGAGCGGGATAGACGGCGTGATAATCCCGGACCTACCAGTTGAGGAGGCGAAAGAAGTGATAGAAAAAGCGGACGATAACAATGTTGATGTAATCTTCCTCGCGGCCCCAACCACAACTGAAAAAAGAATGAAAAAAATCCTTGATTCAACCCGCGGTTTCGTTTATCTGGTAAGTCTGCTGGGAGTCACTGGGGCAAGGAAAAAACTTTCTCGAACAGTCAGGGGTATGATAAACCTTGCCAGAAAAAGCTCGAAAAAGAATGTTCCTCTGGCGGTTGGCTTCGGTGTCTCTTCACCGGGGCATGTGCGTGAGGTGATAGAATCTGGGGCGGATGGCGCAATAGTCGGTAGCGCGATTGTGGAAATTATCGCGAATAACATGGCAGACGAGGGGAAAATGCTCCGTGGTATAAGCAACTTTGTAGCGAGTCTCAAGGAAGTTACCCGCACCTAAAATATTCAACTTGATTTTACTTAGTGAAGGCAAATTTTAAAGTTAGTTCAAGTAATTAAAACAGGGAGAGCATCAGCCAGAACGTCAAGACGGTGAAGTGATGGGGGGTCTAGATGAAGATAATATGGTGTAAGGAGCTGGAAGATGTTGTAAACATGGCGCGGGGGCAGGGCTGGTTATTTTCCATTGACCTACAGGGAAAGCATTACTACTATGTCCACGCTGGGGTGGAGGCCGAGCTCCTCTGCCTCGCGGTTGAAGCAAAAGAGCTCCTGAAAGCCAAGTATGTATCAATTGACGACGACGGGAACATTAAGACCTCAGACAAACCCATCATGCCCACATGCGCGAAGGTCGTGAATGTCGCCAAGGACGAGGAGTTCGAGGAACTTCTGAAACAATCACTTGGCTAAGGCCAGCAGGGCGATGCGCTCGAGTATGAGTTTCTCGAAGGGAGCAACCTTAAGTTCCTCCGGGGATATTGAGAAGGTCCGTCGCATAATGGAAAGTTTATCCCGCCTCAGCTCGAGCACTTTGTCGTCACGCTCCACCGCGAACTCGTGGAAAATCTTTGCCATAGCGGCTTTAACTCTGACCCGCGAAGTCCCGATCACCAAAAATGCTAGCTCCCTCGCTCCCTGCCGCACACCAACCTTCTCAAATGCACGCCCGATCTGCCGCTCAGCGGCCGTCCAGCACATCAACTCTATCCCAAGCGAACTCGCGAAATTGTTGTTAGTGGCGTGAGCTATCAGAGCCGAGCGAGCAGCGTGCACGAGATGTTCGACGCCAGCTGTCTGCAAAGCGTCAAAGACCTGGCTTGTGGTTCCCATCGCTTGGTCGACCGCTACCAGCCTTCGAAGGAATTCGTCCGTACTTGTCACCATTCCTCTGCCACCGGCTACACCTACCACTCGCCTGCCGAATGGTCCCCTGAGTTCAAGTGTTGTCATCCCTCGCGCAAAGCTCATAAGTCTCGCCCCGAAACATTCTTATGAGAAACATGAAACCAGCCGCTTATAAGTTGAAGATAGAGGACCTTGTGCGGGGGCAGTACATCCGTTCGATTGAGGGAACTGAACCCACCCATCTCCTCACCCCTTGGGGGCAGCGCGTGACCCGTGCGCGCGTGATGGGAACCGTGGTCGACAAGTTCGTGCGGGAGGACCAGAGCTATGCGACGCTGCGTCTCGATGATGGTAGCGAAACGATAAGCCTTCGTGCTTGGAGGGAGGGTGTTCCAGAACTCAACCGCTTCAACGTTGGCTCCACGGTCGATATCATCGGCAGGGTAAGGGAATTCGAGGGGGAAGTCTACTTGGTTCCAGAACTTATCATTCAAGTAAACGACCCCAACTGGGAACTCGTCAGAGAGCTTGAAATCATAGAAGCCCGGAGGGAAGCCTTGACGAGAGGAGTGCGGCCCAAGGGGATGCCCACAACCAAGCTCGAACCAGCGCAGTTGAAGATAGAGCTGCCCCAACCCACCCTGATTACTGAGTCTACTTCTGAGGAGGAAGAACCTCCGCTACCGGAAGTTCCAGACGAAATCAAAAAGCGAGTTATCCTAGCGCTGGAAAAATTAGATAAGGGCAACGGCGCCACGCCAGCCGAGGTTTCAGCTGAATTGAACCTACCTCAAACTCAAGTGGAGGATGCCATCCGCGTGATTTTGCTCGAAGGTGATATATTTGAGCCCTTGGCTGGAAGGTTTAAGTTGATGAGGTAAGCAGATGCCCGAAGGTTACGAACAGTTGCTGGACCGCGCGTTGGATCAAATCCCCAAGACCGTCTTCGAGAGCGCCCGCTTTCAAATTCCCGAAGCCGAAGTGGCAATAGTTGGCAACCGCACCATCATCCGAAACTTTAAGGGGATTGCCACCGCCATTAACCGAGAGCCTGACCATCTGATGAAGTATCTCCTCAGGGAGCTGGGAGCAGCTGGAGATGCCCAGGGTGCACAAGCGGTTTTCCAAGGTAAATTCTCACATACCATTGTGGATGAGCGCATCCGCCGCTATGTCGAGGAATTCGTGCTCTGCCGCGAGTGCAAAAAACCAGACACCAAGCTGGAGCGACGTGGACGGGTTTACATGCTCCGGTGCGAGGCCTGTGGGGCCCGCACTTCGGTAAGGGGGATTTGAGCCTGCCTCTCCTGAAAACACTCCGCACTCAAAGCGAAATCCTAGTTGTCGTCTGTGATGAAGAACTCCTAGGGAAAAAACTTAAACATGGAGAGTTCAGGCTTGAGGTCAAAGAATCTTTTTACAAAGGGGAAAAAGCAAGCGTTGGGGATTGTCTTGTTGCCCTGCAAAACGCGACGATGGGAAACCTCGTGGGGTCGATCGTGGAACATGCTGTGAAAGCTGGGATAATCGAGCCCGGAAACGTTCTCCATTTCAAAAAGGTACCACACGCGCAGCTCGTCAGGTTTTGATTTCATTCTAATAAACGATGATGCTCCGCACACTCGGGAGCTTCCTGAGTTCCTCAATCACTGCCCCCTTCACGGGCTTCTCGGTGATGAGGGTGAGCTTGGGCTGAGGCACGAAATTGGGGTCATCAGCCACCGCCTGACGAATACTGATGCCGAACTTTGAAACCACACCAGTAACTTCTTTTATGATACCGGGCTCAGCCGCATCTTCAGGTAAAATCTCGATCACACCAAGCCCGAGTTCATGTGCCACACCCTTTAGATAAGCGAGCGGCTCGAGGTTCTTGAATATTCCACTAAGCTTCTTGTCTTTAAGGATTCTCTGGGCAGTTGAGCCCACCACTCTCCGGTCCACCTCTGCTTCCTTGGCTAGCTGGACAGCCGGGATTCGGATGACGCCGCATGCTATCTCTCCGTCCTCCCTCACCCGCAGCCCGTACTTGAAAAGGATCCGCACGACTCTCAGCTGAGCTGGATGGTCCTCAAATGCTTTCTGAATCTTCGACCACATCCCAGCTGCGCCCAACCGCTCACGCTCCTCCCCCGCCATCTGCGCCATCACCAGCCGCATCGCACCTTCCGCGAACCCGGGGTCTATCCTATGTTTGCGGGCCAGCATCCGCGCGCGCTCTATTACTTCTCTTTCCCGGGCTTCATCCCTGACCTCAAGCTTGAGTTTTCGTTTGAGCACCGCGAGGTCGTCGGCTAGTTTAAGGCGTTGGGCGAGCAGGGAGATAAGTTGCTCGTCTATTCGGTCTATATCTCGCCTAAGCTCCTGCAGCTTTTTCTTGCTCATGGACGCTCCACCCGCGCACCTTTTACTGTGGGTTTGGTGATTATTACCCTTCCAAGACGCGTTCGCCATGCTCGCTCGATTGCATCGGCCACGGCTGGCTCGGCCACGGCAACGGTCGCTGGTCCAGTTCCAGTCATGCCAGCAGCCAGCGCACCATTAGCCAGAGCTTCAAGAGCAGGCATTGGATCTTGGCCAAGTGCACTCGAATAGAGCAGCCCGTTCAGCGTCAACGCCTCTAATATTTTCCTTCGGAGAGCCATGCTGTGTACGACCTCCACTGCCTCTTTTATTGGTTTTACCTGCGCTCGCTTTACCTTCGAGGTATAAAATTTGGTCGGGGGGACGTAAATCAGGACTTTGAGTTTCGGGTCTACTTTGAATCTCTTGAGGACACGGCGCGTGAGGTTGTTGGTTACCACGCCGCAGCCGTAGAGCGAAGCCGCTGCATCGTCTAGAGCTCCGGTTATGGTAACACCTGCCTCGAATGCCGCGTCTATCCCCAAATTCAGCACAAGTTCTGGCCGGGGTCTCCTGCCGAGCGCCGCGAAGGTCGCGAGGACCGCAGCGTTAGCCGCCGCGCTGCTGCTCGACAACCCCACTGCAATCGGGACTTCGGATCTCGTTTCTATCCGCGCGCCGTAGACCTTCTCCAGATCGAGATGTTTCAATACCCTTCGCACGCAGATCTCAATCAGCTTTGGGCTCTCGCCCCTCTCACCGATCAACCTCCCAACTATTTCTCTGGAGCCCTTCACCAATTCGACCTTGGCAAAAACTCTGAGTTCAACCCCGAAAGCGGCGCCCTTGCCTGCGGCGATGGCGTTGACCACGGTGGCTGAACCACATGCAGAAGCCATCCCCGTTAGTACAGCCATCCTCGCACCTAGTTATTTGAATCTATCAGGATTGATCTTTCCGGAGCGGAGCATGTGGTCGACTATAACTAATGCGAGCATAGCTTCTGCGACGGGCACTATCCGGGGGCAGATGTTCGGGTCAAATCGCCCCTTTAGCTTGATCTCCGTCTCCTCCATTTTGGCCAAGTCGACTGTCCGCTGTGGCTTGGTAATCGAGGGTGTTGGTTTGACGGTGATTTTAGCTACGATCGGCATACCTGTGCTTATTCCCCCTAGAATTCCGCCAGCCTTGTTAGTCTCCGTGATTATTTTCTTTCCCTGCAAAACTATCGGGTCGTTTGACTCAGACCCGCGCATTCGAGCAAACTCACAGCCTGCCCCGATCTGAACGGCCTTGACCGAACCAATCGACATCAAAGCATGCGCAATTTCTGCGTCGAGCTTGTTAAACACTGGATTTCCGGTACCTGCGGGTACGTCCAGCGCTCGAACCTCGACCATCCCTCCTGTGCTGTCGCCATCTGCCGCCGCCTTGAGGACCGCCTCCTTCATCCGCTCGGCAACTTTCAGGTCGGCGCATCGCATCGGATTCTTCTCCACATTTTTCCTGATCTCCTCTGGCGAGAGCTCCCGCTCGACCGCTATTCCCGCCGCCTCTACCGTGTGGCCAGTTATCTCTACATTGTGAGCCGCCAGCAGCTTCTTCGCGATGGCCCCAGCCGCAACCCGCCCGACGGTCTCACGCGCTGCTGCCCTTCCTCCCCCGCGGTGGTCGACATGCCCGAACTTGAGCCAGTACGCCAAATCAGCGTGACCTGGTCGGGGTTTGGTCTTGATTGCCTCGTACGATGCCGAGTCAACGTCCACATTGCGCACGAGCATGCAAATCGGAGTTCCAAGAGTCTTCCCTTGGAAAACTCCCGATAAAATCTCAACCTTATCACTTTCTCTACGGGGACTCGCGAGGATCGATTGGCCGGGGCGCCTGCGATTTAGCTCACGCTGGATGTCGGCCCCGCTTAACGGCATGCCTGCGGGAACACCATCGACAACGACTCCGATTGCGGTGCCGTGGCTTTCCCCCCAGGTCGTAATTTTGAAGATTTTCCCGAAGGTGTTTCCACTCATCCAAACACCATTTGAAACTCACAACCTGTTCTATAAACCCTTGCGCTAAGGATGATACACGTGTGTCAATTTTAACCGATTTTGGCGATGATTACTCAACCAACATCACTTGATAAAAAGCCATGCAACAAGAAAATTAGGCTAAGAATCAAAAAATGGCGGGGACGGGTTCAAAAACTCAACTAGGCAGACAACCTCGCTTTATCCGAAAGAGTTAAGTGAATCTTAGACGATAAAAGTTAAAGATCGATAAAAAGGGTGCTTTTGATGCCGGAACTAATTGATAAAAGCTCTAAAAAGGTCGGTCTGCCTCCAGGATCTCTAGTCTACACAGGTGAGGAAACTGGCAAGGTGAAGATCAAAACTATCGAATACGACGACATAACTTTTCAAGAGAAGGAAAGCGAAACGGTGGATGAGTGTTTACCGATTAAAGGTAAGCCGACGATTACATGGATAAATATAGAGGGCGTCCATCAGGCGGATGTTATAGAAAAGATTGGAAAATATTTCGAGATACATCCCCTCGTATTGGAAGACATCATGAACACGGAACAACGCCCGAAAGTGCAAAACTTCGAGAATTACATGTTTATTGTATTGGAAAGCCTATATTTGGAAGAAAAATGTCTTGGGATAGCTTCCGGACAGATAAGTTTAATCTTCGGCGAAAATTTTGTCTTATCCTTACATGAGAGAGGATCAGACATTTTTAACCCAATCATAGAGCAGATAAGAAAAATGAAAAATCGTACGACAAAGATGGGGGCTGACCATTTAGCTTATTCCTTAATTGATGTAATAATCGACAAATATTTCGTAATCCTTGAGGAGCTCGGGGAAAAAATCGAGGTTCTAGAGGAAGAGTTGATAACAGGCCCCACTCCTAACACGATGAAATCGATACATAATCTGAGGGGAGAACTCCTATTCCTACACAAACCGATTTGGCCTTTAAGGGAAATGATCAACAACATGCAGAGGGACGAAACACCGCTGATCAGCGATTCAACCCGTTTATACCTCAGGGATGTTCATGACCATATCGTCAGAGTAATCGATACGATGGAGACATTCAGGGACACGACCTCAGGGATGCTCGACGTTTATCTGTCAAGCGTGAGCAACAAAACAAATGAAATAATGAAAATATTGACCATAGTAACTACGATATTTATTCCGTTGAGCTTTATAGCCGGCGTATACGGGATGAATTTTTTGAACATGCCGGAACTGAGATGGGAACTGGGCTATCCCCTGGTGTTGCTTTCGATGGCAATAATTGGGGCCGTGATGCTGGTTTATTTCAAAAAGAAAAAGTGGATATAGGGCTTTTCCTAGTGAACTACCACCCTTTGAAAAGGGTGGCTTCTGAGGTCGAACATTGAACGAAACTACCAAGTTCGCTGGATGGCAATGCCCCAGTTCCGGGCTGGCTCACGACAGCCCCTACCTTGGAGACCTGCCCCAAGGCTCGTTTGCCTATGTTGAAGGCACCATTCCTGTCCGCATTTTCTTTCAATCCACATCGGGGACACTCGAACAGTCCGTGGTGGTTTCCGCTTCGCACTCCGATTTCTCCACATCTCGAACAACGCTTCGAAGTGTAAGCTTCGTTCACCTCGATTACCTGAATGCCTCGCCAGTTCGCCTTGTACTCGATGTATTGTCGGAGCTTCCAGAACGGCCAAGAGTTCAG